>Ga0247843_1002790_pt1 | contig 30454 bp, 27 predicted proteins | sample LaCruzMarch2017__FD_192420 | JGI IMG/M metagenome (GOLD analysis project Ga0247843, IMG submission 192420) | Freshwater microbial communities from meromictic Lake La Cruz, Castile-La Mancha, Spain - LaCruzMarch2017_8m | ecosystem: Environmental > Aquatic > Freshwater > Lake | place: Spain... | reverse complement strand
CAGCCCAACCAGCCGATTTTTGGGGTGGCCCGCTGAAATTGAACAAGCCATTGACGCTCAGCGCCAACCAACTTGTCAGCAATGATCCTGGTACCCAATCATTGAGCGAGGAATCAATTGCCGTGGGCGATTACACCCTGCAGGTGCACCAAACAAGCACTCTGGACAGCGCGATCGAAGCGACGTCGGCTGTGACCTTTAGGGGCTATGCTGGCTGGCTTCCCGGCCAATTGGCCCGCGAACTGCGCGATGGACGCTGGCAAGTGCTGAACGCCTCTGCGCCGGTCTTAGAACGCCACCTGGCCCAATTGTTCAATACCATCGCCCTCAAAGAAAAAGTATATGGCCACTGACGCTTTCCCCACGCAGTCTGGTTGCCACGCAAGTTTAGCGGTCGAGGCCAGCAACATTCACAAAGGCTTTCTCAACATGCCGGTGCTGAAAGGCCTGGACCTTGAGTTACAAGCAGCTTCGGTATTCGCCTTACTCGGCCCCAATGGTGCGGGTAAGTCAACCCTGATCAGCTTGCTCACAGGCGTTGCGCGCGCCGATCAAGGACGTCTGCGTATCCTTGGCATAGATCCGGCTGAAGACCCTCTTGCCGTCAAACGTCTGATCGGCGTGGTACCAGAAGAATTGGCCTTGTTCGAACGCCTGACAGGGCGTCAACAGTTGCACTTTTGCGCCAAGCTGCACGGACTGGACCGAGCAACCAGCGAACAGCGTTGCGAAGAATTGCTGCGCCTGACCGATCTGGTGTCTGCGGGTAACCAGCTCATTGGCACCTATTCAAAAGGGATGCGGCGGCGCCTCGCGATAGCGGCCGCCTTGATTCATGGCCCAGCGCTGGTGTTTCTGGATGAGCCTTTTGATGGCATTGATGTCATTGCCGCTGGCGTCATACGCGAACTGCTCCAAGAGTTGCGGCGCGCGCAGGTCAGTCTATTGTTGACGACCCATATTCTGGAAATCGCTGATCGGATTGCTACGCATGCAGGCTTTTTGTATGACGGCCGCTTGCTGGATCAAGGGCCTGTCGCAGCGTTGACTGAAAAATACCAGCGAGCCAATTTGGAGGGTGTTTTCGAGACTTTGATTCCGCTACCGGACAACCAGGGACACCGCTTGAGTTTCTATCAAACTCGGGATGCTGAGCCGCTATGACGACAGACTCGGATCGGTATCAACCCAATGGTGCGGCGCCCTTGCCCAGCTTTATCGGCCATTTGTCCTTGCTTTGGAAAACACGCAAGCAGCTTTCACAACAAGGCCTGGGCCTGCACCCATCTTTCTTTCAAAGACTCATCAGTGTGCTGGCCCTGGTCCCAGCCTTGTCCATGGGTTTGTTGAGCTATTTTTTCATAACACACCCTTCGATTTCAGTATCCATCGAAGTCAGTCAGTTCTATCTCAACTTGCTGTGTTTCGTGACCGCGATGCAATGGATCACCTGGCCGGTGCTTTCGGCAGGGGTTGAAGATGCGAGCGAGAGTCGCAGCTACCAAAGTTACCCTATTTCGACAATCCGTTTGCTGGTCGCCTCTACGTTGACGGGTCTTCTGCGCCCAGTTGGATTTTTCATGTTTGCGCCAATCATCGGCGCTGTGGTGGGGTATACCAGCTGCCATGTCAGCAGCGATGTGTTGATGGTTCCGTTTTTGTTTCTGGCCTTCATTGCGCTGTGCGCAGGTTGGGGCCAGGTTGCCTTGTATTGGATGCGAGATATCTTGCGCTCACACCGCAGCGGGCAAGCTTTGGGCTCAGTATTGATCATGTTGATTGTGTTGGGATCGCTACTTCCGCCCGTGGACACCAGCTGGCTGTACCTGGAAAACGCCGACGGCAGTGCCAAACTTGGCTTGGAATTACAGGAGTATGCCCAAATTGCCTACACGTTTTCCAGGGTACCGACAGGTTATTTGGGAGAGGCTTTACGGGCCTTGCACGATGGTCGACCGCTCGCAGCCATGGCCGATGCCCTTGCCATGTTGTTGTTGGCTGCACTCGGTTTATTCACAGCCCAGATTCTGTTGAGTCACTCACAGCACGGCAAATCCAGCCACAGCGAATCAAACAATGCGATGCAAGAGATTTTTCTGAATGCTCGCAATACCCATGCGGCTTTAGTTCGTCGTGAAGCTCTGGCACTTTGGCGCAATCCGCGCGCCAGGCTGCTGCTGGCTGTACCCTTGGTGTTGATGGTGATGTTCAGATTGTTTTCCGCGCATGACATGTTTGTATTCTTCTTTGGTCAAAAAATCGATGCCTGGTTGATGGCGGTTTTGGCAACCTATGCAGCCCTGTTGATGGCGACCACTTTTACCCAAAATATGTTTGCCGAAGATGGCCAAGGTTTATATCAACTGCTCGCTGCACCCATCACGCCCGAGTCCATATTGCGCGCCAAAGCAGAGGTTCATGCGCTGTTGATCGGCTTGGCCGGACTGGGCAGCACGTTGTTTTATGCGCTTTATATTGGCAAGGTCAGCTTGCAAGACTATTTCTTGGTCTCGCTCGGAGTCAGCCTGGTGATTCCTCTGACTCTGATTTTGGGTCTATTTTTGTCTATTTATTTCCCTGTCAGCACCGACGCCAACCTGAACCGGCGCAGTCGCCAATCCCTGGCGGTGTCGCTGGCTGGGTTTTTGGGCAATCTTGTGGGTACTTCACCGCTTTTTGTCCTCATCCACCATCGGCAAATGGAATCACTTTATCTTTGGGCCTATCCAGTATTGCTCATCTTACTGGGCCTGATGATTGCGCTTTACCGCTACCTGCTGCCCATAGCGGGTGAGCATTTCAACCAGCGACGCGAGAGCGTATTGGCACAGATTGGGCGTTTTTAACTTTGCTGTTGCCCATCTGTGGTGGCCAGTTGAGCCTCATCGGAGAACAGCGGCTCGTGCAAGGGTGACGGGTCAGGCCGGTGTATCAAAGCATTCTGACACGAGGGGCGGGCTAGCCAACTCAGCTCCTATGAGTTGAGGGGTCGCGTCGAACTGCCCCATTGAAATGTGTCAAGTTTTAAGCGAATGCCAATTTTTTTGAGAAGCTGTAATATTGCACGGGCAATCTTTTTTACACGATGCGATGGATTCAAACCTCCTTAAATCAGTTCCTTTGTTTTCTTCGATGAGCGAAGAACAGTTGCGACTGCTGCACCCATGTCTGCAGCATCGTCGGTACTCTCGTGGCAATTATATTTTGCGAGAGGGAGATCAGACCAATGCTTTGTATTTAATCGTTTCTGGAAAGGTGAAGATACTGATTAAAGATAAACAAGGACGCGAAGTGATTCTCGCCTTTCTCGGCAAGAACGATTTTTTTGGTGAGATGGGTTTGCTGGACGGGCAGCCAAGTTCGGCCAGTGTTGAAACGATTGAAGAATGTCATTTTCTACAGCTTTCGAAGGCGGGTTTCTTGGCCGCTCTTCAGCAAAACTTCGAATTGGCGATGGTCATTGTTAACAATCTCGTCAAGCGTTTGCGTGCTGCAGATCGCAAAATTGAAAGTTTGGCGTTGATCGATGTTTACGGCCGTGTTGCCCGTCTGCTGATGGATGAATCTGAGTTAGTGAACGGTACTTTAGTCGTGCTAAAACCCCCATCAAAGCAGGAGATTGCCCGAATAATTGGTGCGTCGCGTGAGATGGTCAGCCGGGTCATCAAGGATTTGCAGTTGCGTGGTTGTATCCGACTTGAAAAGCGCAAAATTTTTATCCTAGACCAGTTTTCAATCAACAAGAGTGCATCAGACATCTAAGTGCGCCACTGGCCAGCACCGCCATCAGGCATTGGACACATGACGCCTCACAGCGTGCACCATAGGCAGGCACAGGCCATGCGGGAAGCTCGCAAGCCACGCTGAACGCTGCCTTCCACGCCAGGCCAAACCGATTCAAGGGAATCTACCCTTGCCTGAAACCCATGCCCACTGCCGCCAGGATCAGTTTTTAGGCTTTGAGAAAATACAAAGATGATGTTGCGCCACTGAGCAGGTTGATATTTTTGCCAAAAGTGGTATTTGTTCACACATTGGGGCGCAGAAAACATGAGCGCCCTATGGATAAGCGTGTTGAAGTGCGATTTAATTTAAAGCATGAAACAACACATCAACTCTTGCACAGCGGCAGTCTTTTTTGCCTGTTGCCAAAGTATGGTCGGACTTGTGAATGCCCATGGTTTGCCAGATCAAGGCTTAAAAGAATTCGTATCCCCGTCAACACAAACAACCCATTTGATTGGCGTGCAGCAAAGCTCAGCATTGTCCCGTGAAGTGAGCGGACTTCGAAGCCAACAATTTAATCTGTCCAACGGTGAATTGGTGCGTTTTAGCCACTGGTACAAAACGGATTGGCCAGAGCTTCAAATGACATGGCTAACCCAAATAAATCCTCAATTAGGTTTGATTTGGGGAGGGGGCACGGGTGAACGTGGGCCCAAATACCGCATCGCTACAAGTCTACAACTTGGCTTTTTATTTGAGCAGCCCTTGAGTAATGAAAGCTCTTGGTCACTCAGGGCTACCACTCGATTGGGGGGGCGACTCAAAGAAAAAACCTGTCTAGCCGATTTCGGGGACATCGGGGGCATGCAGACTGTCAATTGCCGTCTTGCAGCAACTCATCTATCCCCAGAAGAAACCCTAAAGTACCTATTGAATGAGGCCCCACGTGACCGTTTGTTGATTAGCTTGCGGTACGTGAGGAATTTTTGAAACCTAAGAAAGAAGGATTGGCAATGAAAACAGTACACATCACATTCACTTTAGCCGCAACTTTGCTGGCAACCGGCCAAGTGTTGGCGCAACCCGCAGTCCAATCATGGATGAGCCAAGAGGTCGGTGCAGCTTGGCTTCAAGGCTATCAAGGTTTGGGCGTCACCATCAAATCGGTGGACGACTTTAAAAGCAATGATCTCTCTTATGGCAAGCTCAATGACAGAACTCGGTTGCTCCATCATGGCCAGTGGACTCGGCTTCAGGCCAATCTCATCGCCCCACAGGCAACGATGCGTTCGCATGAATTTATGAAGGACACAAAGGTGTCGCTTTCAACAGGCTTCAATGTGCTTAATCTTAGCTACGGGATAATGGATACTGCTGGCAAAAGCGCCATCCAATGGTCGCGTCAAGAATCCTCAATCATTGATTATGCTTTTAAAGGTCAAGCCGTTGTTTCAAAAGCCGCAGGCAACGAATTCGGTGCTGCAGTTGGCCAACCTGATCAGTATGGCGAAGTGGACTACCTCAACAAGAGCCTCATTGGCGCTAAATCAGCCCTATTTGTGGGCGCGCTTGACAACAATGGGTCCCCTTCGGCACTTGCTAAAATGGCCAAATATTCCAATGTGGCGGGTAGCAACACGACGGTTCAAAACCAATTTTTGGTGGTGGGTGTTGAAGGTCGTAAAACTGGGCTTTACGGTACCTCTTTCGCAGCACCCATAGTGAGCGGCTATGCAGCCATTTTGTCGAGTAAGTTTACCAAAGCCAATCCCATTCAAATTACCAACCAACTGTTGGTAACCGCTCGCAAAGACACTGTTTCAAAATATGACCCGGCAATTCATGGCCGAGGCGAAGCCTCCATCGCAAGAGCACTGGCACCTGCTTCAATCCAATAGTCATTCCAAACTCTTCAGGGCGGTGATTTATCTGTCCGAGGCGGTGGCGCGTGAAATGAAAAACCGACCTTGAGAGCATCCACCCAAGAACTGATCTTGCCCCTTGGGGCAAGATCAGGCCTGTCGCTCACGGTTAAACCCGCCGCATCTGAGTCCAAATGACCCAATCCTAGCGAGGCTCAGTACAGATCAAATCGGTCTGCGATCATCACCTTGGTCCAAACCGCCACAAAGTCTTTGATGAACTTTTCTTGGTTGTCATCTTGCGCATACACCTCAGCATAGGCACGCAAGATGGCGTTAGAGCCAAAGACCAAATCCACGCGCGAAGCCGTCCACTTGGCTTGACCTGTTTTGCGATCACAGATGTCGTAGGTGTTGCGTCCAGTCGGCTTCCATTCATACGCCATGTCGGTGAGGTGTACAAAAAAATCGTTGGTCAACACACCTGCACGGTCAGTGAATACACCATGCTTGGAGCCGCCGTGGTTGGTACCCAAGACGCGCATGCCGCCAATCAATGCTGTCATCTCGTGTGCGGTGAGGCCCATGAGTTGTGCGCGGTCAAGCAAGAGCTCTTCTGGGCTGACCAAGTAGATGTTTTTGACCCAGTTGCGAAAGCCATCATGGATGGGTTCGAGTACAGCAAATGATTCAGCGTCAGTCATGTCTTGTATGGCATCACCACGCCCTGGCATGAAGGGCACAGCCACGTTGAAGCCTGCGGCTTGAATGGCTTTTTCCAAGCCCACATTGCCGGCCAACACAATCACATCGGCCACGCTGGCGCCGCTGTCTTTGGCAATACCTTCCAATACCTTAAGCACTTGGTCCAAACGTGCGGGTTCGTTGCCTTCCCAATCTTTTTGAGGTGCCAAGCGAATGCGTGCACCGTTGGCACCGCCACGCATGTCAGAGCCTCGGTAGGTGCGGGCGCTGTCCCAAGCGGTGGCAACCATGTCACTCACACTCAAACCACTGGCGGCGATTTTGGCTTTGACAGTCGCCACATCGTAGTTGGCTGTGCCAGCAGGAATGGGGTCTTGCCAGATGAGGTCTTCTTGCGGCACTTCTGGACCAATGTAGCGCACCTTCGGTCCCATGTCGCGGTGGGTGAGTTTGAACCACGCACGCACGAAGACTTGGGAGAAGTAATCGGGGTCTTTGTAGAAGCGCTCCGAGATCTTGCGGTACTCGGGGTCCATCTTCATCGCCATGTCAGCGTCGGTCATGATGGGGTTGGAGCGAATGCTGGGGTCTTCCACATCGGCAGGTTTGTCTTCCTCCTTGATGTTGATGGGCTCCCACTGCCACGCGCCAGCTGGGCTCTTTTTGAGTTCCCAGTCGTAGGTGAACAAGAGGTGGAAGTAGCCGTTATCCCACTGGGTGGGGTTGGTGGTCCACGCGCCTTCGATGCCGCTGGACATGGTGTTGCGACCCACGCCACAGCTGGTGTGGTTCATCCAACCCAAGCCTTGCTCGACCACATCCGCACCTTCAGGTTCTGGGCCTAAGTTTTGAGGCTTGCCATTGCCGTGACATTTGCCCACGGTGTGGCCGCCTGCGGTGAGGGCCACAGTTTCTTCGTCATCCATGGCCATGCGGGCAAAGGTGACGCGCACATCTTGTGCTGTTTTCAGTGGGTCGGGCTGGCCGTGGACGCCTTCGGGGTTCACATAGATCAAGCCCATTTCCACGGCGGCCAAGGGGTTTTCTAATTGCTCTCGGTCGTCGCCCTCGTAGCGGTTAGAGGCCAACCATTCTTTTTCAGAGCCCCAATACACGTCATGCTCAGGGTGCCAAATGTCTTCGCGACCAAATGCAAAACCATAGGTTTTCAAGCCCATCGATTCATAAGCCACGTTGCCTGCCAAGATGATCAGGTCGGCCCAGCTGATTTTGTTTCCGTATTTTTTCTTGATGGGCCACAACAAGCGGCGTGCTTTGTCGAGGTTGACGTTGTCAGGCCAAGAGTTCAGGGGTGCAAAGCGTTGGTTGCCCTTGCCACCACCGCCACGGCCATCGGCCACGCGGTATGAGCCCGCGGCGTGCCAAGCCATACGAACCATCAAGCCACCGTAGTGACCCCAGTCAGCAGGCCACCAGTCTTGGCTGTCGGTCATGAAGGTTGTCAAATCTTTTTTCAACGCTTTGACGTCTAATTTCTTGACTTCTTCGCGGTAGTTGAAGCTCTGCCCCATGGGGTTGGTCTTGGTATCGTGCTGATGCAAGATATCGAGGTTGAGGGCTTTGGGCCACCACGCCATGTTGGAGTGACCTGTGGCGGTGTTGCCGCCGTGCATCACTGGGCACTGACCTGGATTTGTCATTGAACTTCCTTTCGGGGTTCTTGACAGCATAAACACATTCGTTGAATCACACCGATTTATTTATTCAACACAAAGTGTCGGGTGCCTTTGCTGCTGTGCAACTCGTCGCGGCCGAACATGCCACAGACGTCGCTGGGGCTGAGGTACCGTGCGTCTCGCCCTCTATTTCAGGATTGAAAAGATGCTGCTGTAGTCGTCTTTCCATGTTTGAAACCTGCTCGGATGTTCGATCTTTGCAGCACTGCTAAGCCTTGGGTCTTTGAAAAAAGCAGGGTCACTGCTGATCAGCACCCAACTCGAAGGAAAGATTAATTTTTCTGAAATACCCTCTGAATTCACCAGGCGAGCATCCTTTTTGAAGTGGTCAGCCGCCGTCTTGACGACAGGTTCCAAGTTCAAAAATCGGTTGGAAATGTGCACCGCCAAAGTTCCGTCAGGCTTGAGATGTCTGAAGTACTGGGCAAACGCCTCGAGTGTCAGCAGATGAATGGGCACAGAGTCGCCCGAAAAGGCATCTAGCACCAGAACGTCAAAGCGCTGATCAGTTTCTTTTTCCAACTGCAAGCGTGCATCACCCAGAACAATTTCGGTGGTCGCTGTCGTCCGCGAGAGAAAGCTGAAATGGTTGTGGGCCATCTCAACCACCAGCGGGTCAATCTCGTAAAGCCTGAAGTAATCGCCCTGACGCCCATAGCTGACCAAAGTGCCCACACCCAGACCGATGACACCCACGCGAAGCGGCCCCTGTTCAGCCTTCATCTGCAGTACTTTGCCTGCGCCGCCGTCCGGACTGTAATAGGTGGTGGGCAGATCCAGCTTGTCTGGCGCAGTGTTTTGTAGCCCATGGATGATTTGTCCATGAAGCATGGTGCGGTGCCCTTCCTGTGTGCTGCTGAAGACTCGCAAGGTGCCGTAAAAATTACGCGCCGTCATGTCAGCACCATTGATTTTATTCCGATGGTCGTTGACACGAATCGCGGTCAGCGCCAGCAACACCTCTACCGAAAAAACAATCGACACCCAGCGCCACACTGGACGTGAAAAATTCTTTTTTGGAATGATCGCAAGGGTGGCAACCAATCCAGTGAGCACAATGCCTATGGACAATTCGTAGTCGCTATTGAACCAGTAAGGGGCAATGACACCGACAAAAAATCCCCCCGCCACCCCGCCGACAGCCAGCATCAAGTAGTAACCGGTCAGGTGGTTGGGGTGAGGCTGTAAGCGTGCAAGTTCACCATGGCAAACCATACAGACAGCAAAAAATGCCGTCAGGTTGATGCTCAGTGACAGTAAGAAAGGAAGTTTGTCAATCGACAGTGTTGGTAGATAGGCCAGTGCGCCCAAGCCAAGCACCAGCAAGGGAAGAAAAATTTTGCGCTGGTACCAGCCACTGCCCTCAAAGCTCAAAATGAACGAGAGCAAATACAGAGCCAAAGGTGCAACCCAAATCATGGGAATCGGTGCAATATTGGCGGTGAGGTAGCTGGTGTCGGCCACCATCAAAATCGAGGGGCATGCTGCCAAGGCAGCCCACAGTGCTTTGTCTGTCCAACGCGGCGCAAGGCCATCTTGCTGGGCTGTCTGGACGCTGCAAACGCCTTGGCGACCTCGCAAGGCCAAAAGCGCGCAGGCGCCCGCAAATCCGACATACAAGCCCGACCAAAGATAGGACTGCCAAAGGGTTGGGAAGATTGGCTCTATCGCGACGGGGTAGGCCAGCAAAGCCAGCATGGAGCCAAAGTTGGACAGGGCAAACAACCGATAGGGCACCAGCCCCGAGCGCTCTCTGGCAAACCAAGCCTGGAGCAGGGGTCCCGTGGTGGACAGTACAAAATATGGCAAGCCGATAGAGACGGTCAACAAACCGAGAATTTGCAAGGTCGGATTCTCTGCTCCCGCGGGCTTCCAGTGCAAACTTGGGCTGATGGGGATGAGCAGCAAACTGATCATTAGCAAACCGCCATGCACCAAACTTTGGCGCGAAGGGCTCAAGTAGCGCACCAACCCGTGAGAGTAAAAATAACCCAGCAGCAAGACAGATTGGAAAAACAACATGCAAGTCGTCCAAACGGCTGCTGAGCCACCGAACCAAGGCAATATCATCTTGCCGATCAATGGCTGCACCTGGAACAGCAAGAAAGCACTTAAAAATATGGTCAACCCATATTGAAAGGTCAGGCGCAGATCAATTTTCATGGGCAGACATGTGGTTACTTGGCGAAATCGTTTGGGTCTTGACGCAGTGCGCCAAGTTTACCCAGCCCACCCTGACTGTGAATCCGCAAACATTCAGAACCACCCGCAGCGGTGCTGTGGCCTATTTTGCAGGGGGTGATCCTGCATACCCCAAAGACACGGGCTTTGCATTGAAAGATTGGGTGAAATGTGAAGCGACAGATTCTGCTGAATGACCAACAAAAAAGGTGAGGTCACCACCGTTGACAAAACCTGGGGTTGGGTTAAGGATGACAAAGGACAGTTGCGCATTGTTTTGCATCAATCCTCTCTCGAATTCGCAGGCCAGTAAAGACTCAAACACAACGTTCAATCTCAGATACTGATCCATTTAGACAGTTCAATGGCTGAACGCTATCGAGCATTCATTCGCATCGCGGGCGACTGAGCGCTGAAGAATCAGCCCGCAAGGGGCAACCCTCTTAAAGCGAAACCCAATCAAGCTGATGAACTGGGAGAACTGCATTTGAGGGCGAAGCGGCTTGCATCTTGGCGAAAGTACTTTGCAATTTGCGCGCAAGTTCATTGACCAGCATGAAGAGGAAAAACCGCGTCACGGCCAAAGACTCCTCGGATATCCGGTTGAAGTCATCACGCGTGATGGAGGCCACCAACACCTGCTTGGGCGCTGTGACTGTCTCAAAGGCAGTCATGTTGGGGATCAGAGAAGTCAATGAAAACCATTCCCCAACGTTCAGAATTTTCTCTTCCACAGTGTCCGAGACGGGCATTTTTTCACGCATCAAAACCGCACCGTCCAGGACCAAGAAAATCGAATCGCAGCGATCTTTCTGGTAAGTGAAGACGTGGCGTGGTGGGTACAAGGTCACAGTGGCGTTGCGGGCCAAAATGTTGATGTCTTTTGGCGAAAAATTCTCAATGCCTGGCAGCGTGAGCAAGGTGGCTTTCAGATCTGCAGAAGCCGAAGCAGGATTGGCAACAGGCCAATAATCGTTCAGGTGTTTGTCTTGATCAAGGCTCACAGTGGGCAACGCACCCGACAAACGGCTGTCTCTCGCCAGGGCTGACAGTTTGTCATTCATATCATGCAAGCGCCCTGACATCATCAATGCAAAATGCTGCAGCAGATTCACCACAAGCTCTCCATCCTGGCTCATGATCTCTTCCAAGGCCTGATGCTTGATGCGAAGCACTCGCGCTGCCGTCAAGCTTGACACCGTGGCAGTGGCCCGATAATCGCCGCTGAGGAGGGATATTTCACCGAGCCATTGTCCTGGCCCCACCTCGTTGATTTTGCGAACTGTCCCGTTGACTTCAGCAAGGATTTCGAACGTGCCAGAAAGCGTCATGTAGACGGAATCAATGGGCATCCTTGCGCGAATGAGGTTGCGCCCGGCAGGCATGTCAACCACCGTGGCCGCTTCCAAGAAGGCTTGAAGGTCTGCTGCGCTTAACTCCGCAGCGAACGAATGAAATTGCTGGGAAAACTCTCTGGCTATATCTGGCGACATTTGAATACCCTGCACATGAATTAATCGGCTGGATCGCGTTATTGGTATGGATGCAAGCCATTATCCTTGCTAAACAGCTTGGTGACATGGGCGCACACCAGTTGAGCGCCTGCCCAAAGAAAAAAACACCCCGGTACAGTCAGGCCAACACCTCGGGATGTCGCACTTTTGCACAGGCCCTGCTCACCAGGCCCCGTCGTGCCCAAACAACGCAGTCATGTTGTTTGACGGTTTTTGCTTTTTGAGAAGTCAATGAGCATACCCAGCCCCGCCAACACGATGGCATAAGGAATACCGAACCCGATCATGGAGGGCAGGTGGATGGGGCCTGCCAACATGTGCTGCGCAGCGCCCGCTGCAAAGCCCAACAAGCCCAGTCGGATGGACCATTTGCTCAGCAAAGGACCGTCTTGTAAGGGCCATTGGAATCCGCCTTTTTTGGCGATCGAAAAATCAATCAACAAACCGAACGCCATCAACACGATCGCAAAGGGCACGCCAAAGCCGATCATGAAATGCGGCAACACCAGCACTTTGTAACTCTGAAGCAAGCCCAAAGCAAGCCCAATCAGGGCTAGCCGGATCGACCAGCGATTTAAAAGTCTCATGGAAATTCTCCTTTTTCATGGTTAAAAAAACTACTGACAAGTGTATGTATTGCTAGTATTTCTGCAATTAGAACCCAGACCCGCAGCGCAATTGCATGAATTCAGCGGCTGGCGCAATCCGTCGCGTTCCGAGGCAAGGCCATCTCTTTCCTGTCTCCTGGCATCCAGCAGGGCTTTGAATTTGTCACATTCGCGAGCTGAGTCTGGATTTGATGCTGCAGCAGCTCCAGCACAGGCATCATTGGCTTGTGCAACAGCCGGATCATTCAAAAGGTTGGGCAACAAATTGTTGATCCTGGCATCCAGCCCAGCATTGCAACTGTTGTCGTTGTCGGAGTTGGGTGTGTAGCTGTTCCCTGGTTTCGGGGCAACTTTTTCTCCGGCAGGAACCGATGTGGGTTTTCTCGTGAGCGTATAGGACCAAATAGCCGATATTGGCCTGCAGCCCTCGAATGTCTTAGCCCACCAACTACATTCGGAACGCAAGCGCGAATAAACTCTACAGTAGCCATTATCTGGGTCAACGTATACTCGCCCATCAGCACCGCCATAGTAAGCATTGCACCCGCCATCAGTGGTACTTGGCACTGGATTTTCAGGAGGATAGTTTGTGGTTACTGCAGGCGTAACCTCATAATAATTTCTAACCATCTCCGCTTTCTTCTCGGCCTTACAGCTTTTGATTTTGGCATCAATACTTATTCTTTCATCTTGAAAGTTCTTCAATGCCTGCTCAGGCGTTGTGATGGCTGGACGGGGTGGCTTTGTCGGGACGATTTTGGGCGGTTTAACTGCTGCACCACCGCTGAGACGGTCACCCGGTACTTTGTCGGCGTTGGCTGGTTTCAGCGATGCCGTCAAATCAAGGTCTTTAAATTCTGGAAAAACAATCGATGCCAGCCCTGTGAAGGCGTCCCAGCCTGTTCTGAAGATGCTGTTGTTCAGAATATTTGAGGGGGTATAGGGCTGTATTTGGGCCGCTACAAAATTCTTGCCGTTGGCTGACCAGCCATTGGCCACCAACACATTTTTCTCAACCAAATCAGACAGGATGTTGTTGTTTTTGAACGTTTGTGTGACCGACAAGGTGTTGGCGGGGTTGAAGGTCACGCTGGAGGTGTAGAGATTGGCCATGTCCAGCTTCACAATTTTTTGATCCGAAAAAAACTCGGCAGCTGATCCGATGGCGTCGTTGTATAAAAAGTCCAGTACCTTGTTGGCCCCGCCGGGGGTTGTTCCGGCCGAACTTCCCTGTTGATAATCTCTCAACAGCGGAGTTCCTGAAAGGTCAGACCAAAATGGTCTTTCTTCCACTGCGTCATCCAAACCCGAACTTAACCTGGATCCCTTGAAAAACCGACGACCGACGTCGTTGCGAATGTCTTCATCAGACTTCCAGGCTGTGCCGCAAGCCCACTTGGCATCGCCTGGCTTGTCTTTCGCCCGGTATGTTTTGTCGTCGTAATTGCATTCCCATGTTTGACCGCCAAAATAAACCGTTCGTTCCCATGCCGCATAGCGTGCAGCCTGGATGGTCGCCGACTGCATGTCATGGTACTTGGCCACATAAGCGAGCATCAGGAAAAGCGGCACGAGCAAAGCCGCTGCCGCAATGGTGAACTCGATGAGCGCCTGCCCATTTTGTGACCGCAACGTTCGCACACCGGCTTTGGCGCGTAAGGTTCTTGTCTTGTGAAATCCCATGTGTTGCTGGCCTAGTTCAAGTAGGAGCTCAGACTGGTGAGGGTATTCCACAAGCTTTTGGTCTCTTGCTTAGCAGAGTCCATCATCGCGCCCACGCAGGCCAAGACATTGCCCTTGCCGTCGCAGTAGTGAAAGGCCATCGAAAGCGCTTGGTCCGTAGTCGTGGTTTTGACCAGCCTTGCCTGCCAGTAGGGGCTGTAAAGGCTGCCGTATTCGGTTTTATTGTCTTCACGGACAAACAGATCCGAAGGCCTAGAAAAATAAGCCTCTGCCTTGGCCATTGCACGCATGCAATTGGAACTGGCCCCGTCGCCCAATCGAAAGTTACCCTCCCCAAACACAGCCTCGACAGGCTTTCCTGGCACAGAGGCTTCTCGCGTACAGCCCTTTGTCGTTGAGTAGGCTGATGCTTTCAGTGATTGGTCGCTGGTCCATATCGTGCGGGTTGAGCGTTCAACTTCAATCAGTAGCGGCGGAGAGGTCCAGTTCTGGTTGGCTGTGTCGGTACCCTGCTCAATGTTGGTGACATCGCGGTATTTTCGAAAGATATCTTGGTTAGACACATGCAGTCCAGCCGCATCACTCGCTGTGTATTTGGAACTGTTTGTGGCGTCTCCAGTTGACAACTTACTGGATGCAGACTTATAGCTACCGCTGCCTCCGGGTGTCTTATCTGGTCCTGGTATGCCCCCAACTCCAAGAAGTGGGATACGAAATTGCCATGGCGGAAGAGGAGGGGGGAGAGTAGGGCTAAGAAAGCTGCCCATGCCTTCTAAATCAACGGTGTCAGAAGTTTTCCAACGCCGGTTCCAACTTCCAGGCACCTTGAACCCCAGGCCCTCACCCACATTGGTGTTCCTTTTTTCGTCATTCCACAGTTTTAGACCTTCGCTTTCGTGGGTGACATTCTTGTAAGTCCAAACATTGGCAGGAATTACCGGTGCCATACCACCAACGACCGCCAAAGCATCGATAAATCCAACATAGGGTACCCCTACTGGAAACTTCCATGCTGCATTTCGGTCCGTTGTGAATTCGTCCAACATGTCAATGACAACGTTGGCGTAGCGATCTTTTCTAGGACCGTCGTATTCCTTGAATTGGTTGTCAGGCGTGCTGTCTTTCAGCGGGGCTACGGTGTAATCTTTGGTCTCGTTATCGGGAACTGTGACGTCAATTGTTGTCCAATTTCCGTTCACATCGGTTAAAAACCAACCCCATTTGTAGTAAGGACAATATCCAAGACCATCGCCGCCATCTCCTGTATACCAAACGCCCTTAGATCTTGTACCACTCCGGTCTCGCGGAACAATGTCGCACCATCTTTTTGTCACCGTTTTATTTCTACGTTCATAGTCTTGGCCCCATGGCCCCACTGGATTTCTGTTTTCGGTGAAGGCGAGCCATTTTTGGGTGTCGTACACAAAAGCCAGCAAGCCCAGTTCGCTCAGCTGGGCTTTGGAATCGTTCTTTAAGATGACATTTGAATCAACCCCGAGGTTCAAAGCTTTGTCGAAGTTGCTGGCAATATCTCCCAAAGAGTTTATACCGATGAGTTGTCCCACTTTATTGCCAACCCCATCAATCCAACCGGTGGTTTGTGCGACCGTGACGCTGGTTGAATAATGGTAGACTTTTTGGGTCAACGACAGAAATTGGTTAAAGTATTGAACACCGTTGACATAACCAGGCGTGAATACATTCAATGCACCTTCAAGGGCATTTGCAGCGACTCTGGCAGCCGTTTCAGGGCCGGACCAAATGAAATATAAAGGCCCTGCAGCGGGATTATTACCCATTTTGGGTGGTGAGTATTTGTCCGCGAGGCCGTTTGTTTTGAAAGTTTCGTGGAAGGCTTTGACCCAAGAGCGCAGCGCCAATTGTTGGGCCACGCTGACGTCGTTGGCAATCATGGCTCGGTTCATGTAGGCGCTGAAGTTGTAGTCCCGCGCCTGCGCCAAGGCGGCACTGTAAGCAGCCGCGTCTGCCGTGTTTTGCAGCCGGGTTTTTTGGTTGGTCAGCTGCCCCACGTTGTAGGTCATCATCACAGCGATCACCATGATCAAGATGGTCACCGTGACAAAAACGAGCGCCTGCCCGCGTTGGCCGTGACCAGCGCGAACAGCTGATGCAGACAATTTAAGGGCTGACATTTTCACCCAATTGGTAGGGGGTCTGCATCCGAATGACCGCTTCGGTAACGATCGGTATCCTCACCCCGCCCATGTTCCAATTCAAGACCGGGACGTTGTCAAACGCGTTGTTGATGATGGTCGTCGCGGTGCTTGAGAGGCTGCCTGTCAAAGGCGCCAAAGGGCCCGCCCTGCTGTTGATTTGATTGACGACGCTGTCTGCCGCCTCTGCCTTGACTTTGTTGATGTTGGTACACATGTTGGGTTTGCTCTCTGTGCTGCCAGCGTCGTTGAAGGAAATGCCTGTCAGAACCTTCGTCTCCTCGAGTCCTACGACCATTCCGTAGATCAGTTTGTTCACGAAAGGCACCACCAGTTTGAAACAATAGCTCACCCGTATTTTCAGCAGGTTGGCGTCTTGGACAGAGACGCCGCCCAAGACTGTGGTGGGCCGGTACATCAAGTTGTCATTGGGTATGGCAAAACCATTGTTTTGTACTATAAAAATGTTGTGTTCTTCAAAAGCTTCGGACGTTGGGCTGAGTATTTCAATGGATGCGGTGTGGGGATTGAAGATCTCGATCGTCGAAATCATCCGCGCCCTGGCCAGATCAGTAATTCCTGGAACGGAGGAATTGACGCGCATGAACAAAGGCGTCATGCCAGAGGCGACGCCGTCCTTGATGGATTCCATCTTTCCGTTGCTCAATGCGCCTTGGCGCGCGCCAACGAAGGCGGCATGACGAAGAATGCTGTTCGCTTGAAAAATCAGAGAAAACTGGATGATCCCAAAAACAATCAGCAAAAGCGAGGGCAGCAAAATCAGAAACTCAACCATCGACTGCCCACCCATGCCTTGCCGCCGCTTCAGGTGACGACGTTGAGCGTGTGATGAGCCTGGGAGGACATTCATGGCTGGGCCACCGATACAAATTGAACCCAAGTAGTCGACAGGGTTTCCTTGGGAATCTCTTTGCCCTGGTAGGTGACGATGGGGGCTTCTTTGCTCAAAAATCTGTACACCGCTTCGGGCAATACGGGCACCCTCATGGCGGCCCCTTTGCGCAACACCAGATCTTTGTCAGGGCCACCATTGGCGCTTTTGCTGACGATGTGCAACCTTTCAGTCGCCTTGACGTTGATCACAGAGGATTTAACAGATGTCGAACTGCCGATGACCCGGGTGATGGACGAACGCAGACGATTTTTAAAGCCGTCCGTTGGCGCATCTTTGGAGAGTGTGACTGATTGCACGGTGGCCACCGGTTTTGGGGCATCGCTCTTCAGGGCAGGCATGTCGCTTTCGGCTGTCTTTTCGGGGGCCATGTTGACCAAGGGTTCAGCCTTGATGTCGGTCAGCTTGGCATTCGACCGGCTTTCCGGTGCCGACGAAAGCATGGTCACAGGAACAAAAGCAGCCAGTGGTGCTTGAGGCATGGCCGTCAGCTGTACGGGAGGTCCTTCAAGTTGCTGCAAGACCGGCTGAGGCTGTGGCGCCAAACTGGGCTGTGACGGCGCAATTGACACCGAGGACGGGCCGCTCAAAGACAGTGGCTTGGGGTTTGGAGGCGGCAGTTTTGAGCCCAGAAAGCTCAGGCCCGAAAGCACATCGACTATGGCTGTGCTGTTGGCGTAGGCGGGCTCTTCTCGTGCGGCTATTTTTTTTGCATTCGATGCAGCCTCCCAAGCCTCTTTGAGGAGGATGACGCTGATGTTGTTCCACACGCGGGCGTCCTTGGGATTCATGCGCACTGAGTTTCTGTAAGCCCATACGGCCTTCTCATGCTCGGCATTTCTGGCATAAACATTGCCAAGCATGTACCAAGTCTCGGGGTCCACATCAGCTTGCTCAACGATCTTTTCGTAGGTGCTTTGGGCGAGCCTCAAGTCATCTCGGTTGTAGGCGGCCTGAGCGGTTGCATGCATGGCCTGAATTTCTTGCAGCGGTGCTTGTCGGCCCGCACCAGATTGATTTTGCGGCGAGGACGCACAGGCGCCGAGTGACAAGGCCAGGAACACGAGCGCCAGAATTCGCCAGCACTTCATCATGCGATGCTCTCCCGCCAAACCAGGCGGCTGCCCGCTGAAAGTTGAATCCTTGAGGCTTCGCTTGCAGGCAACTCCAGCGTCATGCGCGCCACCAAGGACCCACCGAATCTGGCCATTGGTAAATTTGAAATGATCTTGCACACCGTCCAATTTGCATCCAGAAATACAACATCAATGGGGTACCGCATCCCGAACGTATGGATCGATTTGCAGGGCGAAATCAACAGACCTTGACCGCTTTTTAAAGGGGGTTTGCCAAGGAGGCCACGGGCTCGGTCCCACCACGCAGAGGCCAACATGACCTGTGCAACCAGACACAGGTCAGATGCACTGTCATAAAGCGCACCTTTCTTCAAAAAGCCCCCGAGGCCAAAAACTTCATCGCGATCGGGAATCCGATAACAATGAAGGTCACTGGAAATATGAACACCATCAACGGGCCGATCAATTTGACAGGCGCTTCCATGGCTTGTTTTTCGGCCCGCTGAAACCGTTCTGTTCTGCGTTGCTCGGCCTGAGAGCGGAGCGCTTTTCCGAGGGAAGCCCCCATTTTTTCGGCCTGAATGACCGTGCCTACAAAACTGGATACCTCGGGAATCTGCAACCGCAGTTCCATCCGGCGCAAGGCTTCAGCCCTGGGCAGGCCTGAACGCAGATCTCTCACCACCATGAAAAACTCTTGCTTGAGCGCGCCTTGCGGTCCTTTTTGAACCACTTGGTTGAGCGCACCCGTTAAGTTCAGGCCAGCTTCAACGGCCATCGTGATGAAATCCAAAAACATGGGCATGGCTTTTTGCACAAGCTTGACTCGTTTTTTCCTGGCATCAGACAACCAGATGTCAGGATAATAAAAACCCAATAACATGCCCAAAAGCAAATACACCAATGAAAATTCACCGAGCATCATTTGCATCAGAAGAATCAGGCCAGCAACGATCAGAATCGAAACACATCTCAAGGCATAAAACTGCTCGGCGTTCATCAGAAAGGACACCCCGCTGAGGTTGAGACGGGTTGTCACCTTTTCCAGCTTTTCGGCGCTGATCTTTGAGGTCACGTGGTACTCTAATAAAAGTATCATGGGCCAAATCAAACGGACCAAGGGCGGCAGCGGATCCATATAATTACGATCTTCCGCCGGCACGACTTTGGTGACCGATGTGAAAATATAATAAATAATCACCAGCGCAAAGCTGATTGAAAAACCAATGATGATGGGAAGAAGTTCCATATTTATACGTCTATGTTGACAATTTTTCGGATGCCCATGTAGCCGATAAATATCATGACAAAAACCACGACCAGTGTCGCCCACCCCATCATGGTGTTATAGAGAGGCGCCATGGCCTCAGGCTCCATGAACGTCAAGATCCCCATCAAAAACAAAGGGAGCGCTGCCATGACAATGCCCTGCATTCGCCCCTGGGCCGTCAATGCGTTGATCTTGCCCTCCATTTCATGTTTGCGGCGCAGGGTGTTCGAAAGAGATTCCAAGATCTCAGCAAAATTTCCCCCGACCTCTCTGGTGATGCGCATCGCAGCGACCAACAACACAAAGTCTGGCACGGGCAAGCGCTTTTCCATGTTGGAAAGGGCGACATCAAAATCCACGCCCAGCCGCTGCTCTGCCAGCAGCATTGAGAATTCTTGGGACAAAGGAGGCTTGGATTCTCTCGCCATGGACTCCATGCCGACAACCAGGCTTGCGCCCGCACGCATGCTGCCCGATACCATCAGCAAAGCGTCCGGCAATTGTCTTTCGAATAAATCGATCCTATTTTTATTCATTTTTTTGACAATGATCTTCGGCGCAAGGTAAGCTGCAATACCCCCAATAATGGGTACAACGGGATTGGCGAAGATAAACCAAAGCAATACAGGCACCAAGATCACAGCAACGATGCTGAGCCAGAAGATTTTGTCTGTATCGACAAAAATATACATTGACTCAAGAGTGGATCGGGTATTTTTTTCCAGATTCTCCTTGTGTTTATCAAGCCCCTTACGACTCAAAATAACAATACTTATCCACGACATGATTGCCGTGAGCGCAATAAATACCAATACAACAGCGATGTCCATTATTGATTGTTCTCCGCTCTGAAGATGGAAAGGTCAACAGGCAATCCTCGCTTTGCCATATCCTGGCAAAAATCAGGAATATTTCCTGTGGCTATGAATTTGCCCCTTATTTTTCCTTTTTCGTCGTAACCGTCTTGCTTGAAGAGGAAAATGTCCTGGAGTTGAACAATATCGCCCTCCATGCCGACCACCTCGGTGATGTGAGTGATCTTTCGACTGCCATCCGGGAAACGACTCTGCTGAACAATCATGTGAACGGCTGATGAAATCTGCTCCCGAATAGCGCGGATCGGTAAATCTAGGCCTGACATCAAGGTCATTACCTCAAGTCGGGCAATGCAATCCCTTGGGGTGTTCGCGTGCGCGGTCGTCATGGAGCCATCATGCCCTGTGTTCATGGCCTGCAACATGTCCAAAGCTTCACCTCCGCGGCACTCGCCCACCACAATGCGGTCAGGCCTCATTCGCAGACAGTTTTTCACCAACTCACGTATCGAAACCGATCCTTTGCCCTCAGAGTTCGGAGGTCTGGACTCCAAAGATATCAAGTGGGGCTTGGCCAGTTGCAATTCAGCAGCGTCCTCTACCGTGACAATGCGCTCATCGTCCGGAATGTAATTGGACAGAACGTTGAGCAAGGTGGTTTTACCCGACCCGGTGCCGCCAGAGATGATGATGTTGGCCGCGTGATGGACCGCAATCTGCAGGAATTGCATCATCTCGGTTGTGACTGATCCATAGTTGATCATGTCTTTGTCAACCAGCTTGTTCTTTGAAAACTTTCGGATGGTGATGTTGCAACCTTTGAGCGCCAAAGGCGGAATAACCGCATTGACCCGCGAGCCATCCTTCAGCCTGGCATCCACCATGGGCGAACTCTCGTCAATGCGTCGGCCCAAGGGCGCCACAATTCTTTCAATCGCGCTCAGAACAGCCTTGTCGTTGCTGAACGTGATGACGGCCTTGGTTAAACGGCCTTTTTTCTCTATGTAGATCTCGTCAAAACGGTTCACCATGATCTCGGAAATGTCGTTGTCCGCGAGAAGCTCTTCCAGCGGGCCTAAACCAACCACCTCGTTGAGGAGGTCTCTGGCCAAGAATTTAAGATCAATGTCCGGATCCGAAAAATTCGCCTGCTTGATCACATCCTCAATCGTCGCCTTGGCAACTTCGCGAAGGCTGTCCTCGGACATCCCGCTCACATCGAGGCGTCGAAAGTCCATCTGCTCAATGAGCTTGCTGTGAAGAAACCTTTTGGCATCGTTCAACTTGACTTGATTAGACAGTATTTCATCGGCTGTTTGTGTTTCTGGCGAGGTCGCTGCTTTGTTTTCAGCGGACACTGAAGGGGTTGACACCGAAGCGGTAGGCAAGACATCTGCAGGCCTGTCTGCGGGGGGAGGGCTGACCGAGGCCGTGTCACCCAGAAAAACCCTCAGAGAGTTGTCCCCAATCGTGATCATGTCACTGTCTGTGAGCGGTCCATATTCACCCTTCACAGCTTTGCCATTGACCTCAGTGCCGCTCATCGCACCATGGTCCTCGATGTAAATTTGAGATGACCTTTTGTAAATGGTGGCGTGCTTTTTCCCGACCGACCAGCCGCGCAGCACAATCAAGTTGTCTGGTGCTTTGCCAACCGTGCACTGGTCTAGCTCACAGGAGGACACCTTTTTTTCGGTTTTACCAATTTGATACTCTATGGCGAACATATTGGTCCCATGGGGTTGATGGATGAAAAAGCGACACTGATTGGCTCTGCTGGGCAATGCTGACCTGTGTTCATTTGCAGCCAATTGGCGTGATTGCCAAAAGGTTTGAACTTGTTGTTTTGCAGGATTTTGGCAATATCCCGTTTTAAGAATCAATTTACACTGCTAAAACCATCGAAATCAGTTTAAACCTAACTGATTTTTCACGCAAGCCCTGCGCTTGTCGTGCAGAACAAAATTGTGCAGTCTGATTAAAGTCAATTACCCTGTTCAGCGTTGGGCGCCGCAGCCAAGCAAGCCTTCCATTGCCAAAACGCTTGGTTGGCAATGGTTGCGAATATGTCTGCCTTAAGGGTTGGCGGCCAGCGCTGATTCACGTGCGAACAAGCGCGCAACGCTGACCAATGCAACGAGTGTCAGCATGGCGGGTATTGCGTAGGACTGCAGCAACTCCGCAATGGGTAAAGCCTCCCCTCGCAGCACGCGCGACAACAGCCCGTACTGGCCCGATACAGGGACCCAGCTCAGCCAGGCGGGCTCTTTCTTTTGCAAGAACATTTGCACAATGGGTGCCAACGATGCAACAAAAAAAAGCAGTGCGACGTTTGACTGCGCTTCCTTGTACGATCGTGCTCGCGCACCGAGATAGAGAAAAACAGTCGGCATGAGCAGGATCAACGGGGCCAGTACAAGAAAAAACTTCACCAATTCGCTGAGTCCAAATAAAAAAGGAATCCCAACAGCCGGCAGTGGTGCAAAACCCAGTATCAGGTAAAAACCTGTGAGCGTCAGTGTGACGGTGCAAGCGTTGAGCACGACCACTGACGCCAACTTTCCTGCTGCGAGTTCCAGTGGCCTGACCGAAGTTGTCAGCAAAGGCTCCAAAGAGGTGCGTTCTCGCTCTCCCGCAATGGTGTCGACGGCGGCGGCCATGCCGCCCATAACGGCTGCAAATAAACCGTAGTAAGCAATCAAAAAGAGAACCAGAGCGCCCGAGCTTTGTGGCGTCGAGAGGTCACGCACTTCAATGGCGATGGGGTTGGCTACGGCTTCGCCAATTCCCCTCAGGAGTAATCGTCCGCTGCCCCATTCGCGGTTGTAGGCGCGCAGAAGTTTTTCTAGCTCGTATATGGAGGGCAATGCCCGATCACGCGAACGATCATAGATAAGGTGAATAACGCCCGGCTCGCCTTTGGCAACGCGATCTGCAAAGGCAGCATCGATTTCCAAGACGACGTCAAGATTACCGCTTTTGATCTTACTTTCAAAATCTGCGGGTGGCTCAAGGATGGCCACCTGTTGACGTTGGAGGAATGCAACCAGTGCTGGAGCGTGTGTTGCACCGATGATCGGTAAACGCAAATCACGGGCCTTGTTTGCCTGACCTGCGATGAGATTGATCACCAAGAGCATGAGCACTGGCCCAGCGGCCATGGCGGTGATGACCGTCACAATCATGGTTCGGCGGTCGCGCAAGAGGTCGACGATCTCTTTGAGCGCGATGACACCCATGCGAGAGCATGCCGAATCCGAGCGATTGGGGATGGACATTTATGGCGACACTTCTGCGCGAGATTCAAGCAGGTGCATGAATGCATTTTCCAGAGTCGACTCGCCTGATTGTTTGAGCAATTCGTCGGCAGTGCCTGCTGCAACAATTCGCCCGTTGCCGAGGATCACGATGCGGTGGCACAGCGCAGACACCTCTTGCATAACGTGTGAGCTCAATACCAGGCACTTGCCATCTGCGCACAGGTCCCGAAGGAGATCACGCAGCGACCGGGTGCTTTGGATATCGAGTCCGTTGGTCGGCTCGTCGAGCAGTATGGTCCGAGGGTCATGCACCAGTGCGCGTGCAATGGCTACTTTCATGCGCTCCCCCTGCGAGAAGCCATGTGCTCTGCGGTCCGCAATGTCGACAATGGACAAAGCACGGAGTAGCTCTTCAATTCGATCCTCCAGTTCATCACCAGACAAGCCCTGCAATGCCCCAAAGTAACGGATGTTTTCGCGGGCCGTGAGACGAGGGTAAATCCCGCGCGCATCGGAAAGAACGCCAATGCTGCGCCTTATTGTGAAGTGATCGACCAAAACATCTCGACCATCGACGGTCACGTGACCACCATCGGGCGCCATGAGCGTAGCGATAATCCGCATGAGTGTCGTCTTGCCTGCACCGTTGGGGCCCAGCAATCCGGTAATCTCACCGTCGGCTGCGGTGAAGCTGACGTCATTGATGGCCTTGACTTCGCGCTGCCGACCAAAGGTCTTCACGATGTGCTTGACATCGATCATCACTGCCCCCCGAGGTTGTCAGCCCACAGCGCCGGTCCGATGCTCTTTTCAAAATGGTCAACGCATGCGGTTGGCAGTTTGGAGAAATCAGGTTGGTCCACAAATGCCGCGATAAGTCTCGGTCCGCAAGCGTGTGAAGAGACAATGTGTCCATATCCACTCGCAATGATGTGACGGCTGGCAGGCAGCGATCTGGCCACCTCAGCGCCGTTTGAAGGGGGAGTGGCTGGATCCAAGCCACCCGACAAAATCAGCGTCGGCAATGAACTGCTCAAGGGTTGCGCTGCGTCGTTTTGAATCTTGCCCTTGGGCCAGTTTTCACAGATCGCGAGAGTGCGTTGGGCCAGGGCATTTGACCCGATGCGCGTTGTCGGGCCGGCCGTCTTGCTTGGTGCCATTCGAAGCACATCATCAGAGCAAGTTACAGAATAGTAGAGCGCAATGTTCATTTGTTTGGCGAGGTCTGCGGTGACTTGGTTCGCACTGGCATAAAGGGGGCCATAGTCGCCATCCACGGCTCTTCTGATGATCTCTGGTAACAACGCGGACAGCTCAGGCGAATAAGTCAGTTGCTGAAGCGCGCTGATCAAGTGGTCAAAGTTGAGGTGGTGCTTTTGCGATTGACCTGTCCTTGGGTCATTGAGAACAACCTCTTTCCCGTTGACACCAAGATTGGCTTTGATCGTGTCCAGTGCTGCGCCCAGATCGGGGTGCCTTGCCTGGCATGCTCGGGTGGTTTTGCACTTGTCAACGATGTTTGACAAGGCGACATCACGTGTTTGCAAGACGTCCAAGCCGATTTGCATGGAGGGCGATACGACGCCGTCCAGTATGGCGCTGCGAACATGGTCTGGATATCGCCGAGCGTATTCGATCGCAACCCGAGTGCCGTAAGACCCTCCCCATAAATTTATCTTTTTATAGCCCAGCCCCAATCGGACCGCATTGAGGTCTTTGACCCATTCTGAAGTGGTGTATTGCGCTGCATCGACGCCTTGAGCCAAAAGTTCTTTGACGCAGTCCGCGGCTTTGTGAGACTGATCCCAATCGAGTTTGTTGATGGCTGCCGAGTTGAAAGCAAAAGCGCCGCACGTCAGGGGGGACGATCGCCCTGTTCCGCGCTGATCAACCAACACGATGTCACGGGATTTGCGCAGGTCGGTGAGTTTCGCTGCAAACGGGCCAAGGTAACTGGCAGCTTGGCCTGGGCCCCCAGCCAGGATGAACAACGGGTCTGGAAGTGGTTTTAAGGTACTGGCGCGCAGCACCGCAAAAGCAATGCTGATCTTGCGACTTTCTGGGTTTTCTCTGTTTTCGGGAACTTCAATGGTTCCGCATTGTGCTGCTGTAGGCAGTTTGGGGATCCTGCACTCGACCAGCGTCAGTGTTTGTGGCAGAGGGTTGGTGTCGGCGCATCCGGTCAGTAATGCAAAGGCTGGAGCCATTAAAGTCATGACCCGTTTTAAATAACGCATAAAAGCTGTATTTTCACAACAACTGCTCTACCTGGTGCTGAATGTCATTTTGGAGCAAAACACATGACATTGTTCGATTTGTCAGCTGTTCACTACAAGGGCATTATTGTGGAAGAATATGAAAGTGCAAATACGAATGCATTGTAAAAATTTTTCAAAGCATTTGCCAATTCTACGATGACCATTTTGTCGTCAGAGCCTTTATAAACCAAAAGCATGACACAAAAAATGATGACTATAGAATATTCAACCATCGCTTGCCCACGTTGGTTTTGTATTTTTTTTAATACAAAGACCGGGTGACGAACTTGTCCGTTTGTGTTGTTATTGTCCATACACTATGGTTTTTCCATCCATTGAATAACCACATGGCTGCCCTGGGGTGCTTTGGTAATGACAATAATTTGTGTTTCGAGATTTTTGTTAAAAGTCAATGCTCTTGAATCTTGGTTATTTTTTTTGCCAGGAACCCGATGATCGGTTGTGGTGACCCATCCGTCACCACCAACTGTTTTGATGTAAAACTCTGCATTGGCATCAGGAGAAAACTTGTTTTCAATGATCGTGGTACGGCCTTTCTTTAACGAGTCAGAATGGGAAATATCCGTAACAACATTACTTCCAAACATTTTAGGTATATTCTTTCCCAAATTTACAACGGCAGCATTTTTATCCGTTTCAAGTCTGAGTGTTGAAATATAGCCACTCGTTTTGTATGTAGACTTGTCAAGTTGGAGGGTATGAAAACACGATCCGATGACCTTTGAAACAATCAACCAACGGCCGTTTTCGTCAACCATGGCATTGAAAGGCTCTTGCTGAGTATGCCGCCATTTTTCAACATAGGCATTTTTAATGCTTTGCTTGTCCTCAAGACTTTCAATTTTTTTGATGTGTTGAGTCTGCCCATTATGGGTAAAAGAGGGTGCGATGTCCGAAGCGGTTATCTTGTCGATGAGTGCAAGTTTGCAAGTCTTTTCGAAGGGTTGAGCATGCCCCACGGGTGAGTGCATGAGGACCAAAAATGCACTCCAATGTACGGCAATATTCAGTAATTTAGGCACAATGAAAGGCATCCAGTAAACTCTTGCCAAAACTTACTTCAAAATTAATCCCATTTCTTTCGAAGATTTTGAGACTCGATCATGAATATCAGCCACTTTCTTGATTGCGTTCTCTGAAGGGTCGATGACCATAGGTGTCACAAGGATCACCAGGTCAGTGCGCCCAGCACGAAAATTATTGGACTTGAACAATGCGCCGAGCACTGGGATTTCACTCAATCCAGGCACTTTGGAGGCGGCCGTTGACAATTCAGAATTGACCAAACCCGATATCACAATCGTTTTACCAGCTTGCACATTGAATTCAGAACTTGTTTTGCGCGTCAAAAAGCCCGGGTTTCCGTTCACCGAATTGGCACTGTCCACGCTGCTGATCTCAGTATTCAAGACGGTAGAAACGTTGTTGAACTCGTCCGCGCTCGGCTCTATGGTCAGTTTGATGCCATAGTCTTTGTAGGTGACGGTCGCTGGGCCTCCGTTGGCGCCCGGTGTCGTCATCGGAATTTGACCTCCGGCCAAGAATTCAGCCTTACCACCGCTTCGGGTACTGAGTTCAGGGGTCGCCAACACGTAAGCCTCTCCGCTATTTACTGCAAGGTTCACTGTCGAATTGACGATCGATGTCAGCGCCAATACCGGGTTCAAACCGCTTCCAAGGCCTGCAGAAGTAATTCCCGAAGGAAGACCTGGGGGAATGATACCCGGCCGAAAAGCAGAACTTCCATAGGAACGTGTCACAAGACCAACCGATGGACCCGCAGCACTGAGATCCCATTGCACCCCTAGGTTTTCAGTGAGGTTCTTTTTCATCTCAACAATTTGCACACGCATGTAGACCATGCGTTTCATTTCCAGCTCTTCATCTTTGACGGTGTTGATGACAAGAGGAAAAGATTCTGCAATGGATTTGATGCGTGGTATGTTAGATTTGAGCGTGGTGCCTAGCAACAATATTGAATCACCAGCACGTTCTGCTTTTACTCCTTTGATGCCTTTCAACATGGCATTGATACTGATAATGTCATTATCGATGTTTGATGGCAGAATTCTGACTGTATATTCTTTCCATTTACCGTCATTTGTCCAAAGAATCATGTTGGATCGGCCAGGATTTTGAGGTACGAAAACTAATTTTTTTTCTTCTTCAAGAACACGAACTTCAAACATTTTACCGTTGCCTATACCCACTCTGACAATTTTGTTGTCACCCGGTGTCGGCATCGTCATCACTTCACCAACAACAAGGTTGATTACCCCTTCGTTGCTTTGCCCATAAGCTGACATTGCCGTCATGGACAGCATCACCGTGAGTGTTGCAAAAATAGATCTCATTTGAAGTTTATGTAACATTATGAGTTTGATGAAGTTTGTTTTTTGAGGATGGTTGTGGCAAGTTTTCAGATTTATGCAATAAACAAGAATTGGACTTTTTTAAAATAAAAAAATAGTACAGGTATTGTTTCACAACATCGGATTTAAATCTTGTTTATCTGTTTGCTCTTGGTGGAGGTTCAAGCGGCCGTTGCACGGGACTTCCGGTGGTGAGAATGTTTTGTAGCATGGTCATTGGCGAAGGTCCGGCAGACCCAGCAGGTTTGTCAGAGCCCGATGAGGGGGCCACATTGCCGTCAACCGGTTTCGCAGCACCGGGACCTTCTTTGGAGGTAAGTGAAGGTCCACCGGTGTTGCCAGTGCTGCCCATGCCTCCGATGATGAATTCGATGATTGCCTTGGGTTCTGTTGGCTTAAAATCTGTGAGTGGACCTAATGTGTCCTTTAAAGTTTTAGCCGTTACTTCTTGTTCGGCTGCGATGTCCTGCAAACGCGTCTGAGCGAGTATTTTTCTTCTTTCGGCATTTTTTTGCTCGACTTTCAGCAATGTTCTGGTGTTGACATCTTTGAACGCAACAGGTTTTTTATCTTCTATGTTTCTGAGTACAGCACGAATTTTTCCGGAATTTTGAGCCAGCGCAATGGTTGCAGCTTCTTGCGGTGTCACTTCGAACGTGAAATTGTTGTAGTTTTGATCTTTTCCGCCGGGAGATTGTTGCTTTTTACCCTCTGAATCGGTGTATTCCTTGGGTGCTACTGACTGCCCAGTGGCGAGAACTTTGACGTTTTGCAACACCATCATCACTTCAAAACCACCGTCCGGATCAGACCTGTCAGGTACGAGCAGCATGAGGTCAACGCGATTCCCCGGTTTGACCATCTGTGCCATTGAGTTGATCTCGTCGACTTCAATGGTGATTGCCCGCATGCCTTCTTCGACAGCTTCTGAAAAAGTTCTTATTTTGTCAATAAAAAAACTGACGTTGATAGGGTAGCCAGCTCGTAATGGACGTACCAACTTAGCGCCAGAGACGCGGTCAAAATCCCTGGGTGTGAGTGTATTTTCATCAATCAAATCAACGGGAACTTCGCGCTTGACCAACGTGTTACCGAGCGTTGAGCCGGCAGGTAGATTTTGTGTTGAAACCAAAACCTCTACGGTCTGACCGGACATACCCTGTTTCAATTCGGCCGCAATGCTTTTCTCGCGGTTTTTAAGGTATGCAGAACTGAGGTAAGTTGCGGCAATTCCCAGAAGAATCGCCGTGAACAATAATATGACCAGAGGGTTAATCTTAGGTAATTTATTAAGTAATTTCATTTTATAGTTCAGGCAATGGGTTGTATTGGTCTTGTTACCGGTAATTCAGATTCGAAAAAAGTCAAATGGTTACCAATGTGTTAGGTGACTGAAAGACACCTGAACATCAATCATTGAACTGCTTTTTTTAAAAGTACTTCTGTCTTGGTTGCAGCGAGGCTAAAAAGCATTGGGCTCGCATTTGCTTAAAGTAAAAATCTTTTTAAAAAAAGATCCCAGATTAATGGGTAGATTAACCTGAGATTTCGCACTTACTTACTTTTGTGAACCACCGTAAGTACCCATGCTCTTTTGGACAGCCTCGCCCTTAGCAAGATCGTTGGCTGTGGAGGCTGCAGCCTTGCCATCAGCGCTTGACTTACCAGAAATTTCAGCAGTCATTCCCGACATTTGACCGCGGATAGCCTGACCGAAGAAGCTGTACACACCGATGGCCGCCACTGCGATGAGTGCGACGATGATGATGTACTCGGTCATGCCTTGACCTTTTTGGCTAAACTTGGAAGGTTTAATTTGAAGAGATTTGAACATTTTGGAATTCCTATGAAAATTGAATGTTAAACTAAAGTGTTGAATCAATGACTGCTTTCCAGATTTCCCTACCTTTGAAGCACGGAACCCGTTGCATGTTAGTTTGTTGCACAGCTTCTACATTCGGTTGGTGACCAACGAAGAGTTTCAGAGCAAAATTCAAAACATACAAATTTATCTTATCGATTTCACATTTTTTGTCAACTACTTGACTTTTGTTACATCTGACAAGAACTTGACACATTTATCTGAACGGGGAATGAATCCCAAGGGTTAGGTGTCGCATCCCGGATGATCATAAGGACGTTTTACAAACAAATGAGTATGCGAAGCGTACCAGTCTTTCATGGCCCTCATTGGGGTTTTGCTCTTGAGCGCCGACTGGGGTAATTGATGGTTGTACAAGGCCACGTAACGCATGAGCGTTTGCTCCAAATCCTCACCACTGGTGAATCGATGGGTTTTGAGTACATCGGCAATGCGCC
>Ga0247843_1002789_pt1 | contig 30465 bp, 31 predicted proteins | sample LaCruzMarch2017__FD_192420 | JGI IMG/M metagenome (GOLD analysis project Ga0247843, IMG submission 192420) | Freshwater microbial communities from meromictic Lake La Cruz, Castile-La Mancha, Spain - LaCruzMarch2017_8m | ecosystem: Environmental > Aquatic > Freshwater > Lake | place: Spain... | reverse complement strand
CGCGACTTCTTTCGAGTCCAGGATGCGTCTGGGCCGCCTCGAGATTGAGCCCCGGCACGACGTCGGAAATAGGTTTCTGCAGCACCGACTCTTCTTGGATGCCGAGAATCCTTTGCCCCACTTGGTTGACTTGAATGATGCGACCTTCAGAGTCGATACTCACAAGTCCGCTGGGAATGTTTGCGAGAATGACCTTCTGGAGATTTTCCAGACGGCGGCGAGCCGTCTCGGATTTCACCAGAGAGAACTCCGAGCGTTGAAGCAAGCGCGAGAGATAATAGCTGAGTGCTCCGACCGCAAGGATAGCGATCCAAACTCCGATAATGCCAAGACTCCAACCCATTGCGATCCCTGAGAACAGCAGCCCGCTTCCGATAACGCCAAAGGCGAGTCGGTCGCGAAATACAATCGGCCCGAGGGCACTCAAGATGGGAAACAGAACGAGAAACGGAGAGGCGCTTCCACCCGACACGCGCACCAGCACCGTAAAAAGCGCAGCATCGCAACAAAACAGCGCAAGAAGCGACGAGTTCTGAATCGAAACAAAAAGAGAAAGAAACTGCCCAAGAGTGATCAGCGCTCCGATAAGAAAAATCGAGCTCGCACTGAACTGCGCGCCTTCTAAGACGATAAAAGGCGCAATCCACCCCATGAGAACCAGAAAGAGAACGTAGAAGAGTCCACGGAATCCGAGGACACGAGCGGTATCGGACATTAATTGCCTCCCGACATGACCTCTCCCATCTTGAAGATGGGCAAATACATGGGGATAAGGATACCCGCTACGACGACACCAACCATAACGATCATCAAAGGCTCGATGATCGACGTGATGCTGCCGACGACGGCGTCGACTTCGTCTTCGTAGAAGTCGGCGATCTTTTGAAGCATGCCGTCGATAGAACCCGTCTGCTCGCCGATAGCGATCATGCTCGTCGCCATCTTGGGGAACAGATTTGATTTCATGAGCGGAGCCGAGATCGAATTACCTTGGCTGACTTCGACTTTGATCGCAAGCAGCGTTTTCTCGACCGCGACGTTGCCCGCAACGCGAGCCGTGATGTCGAGAGCTTCAAGAATCGGAACGCCTGACTGGATCAGAGTTCCGAATGTTCTCGCAAAACGCGCAATCGCGACCTTAGCGATAAGGGGTCCTACGATCGGAAGTTTCACGAGCACCGGATCAATGTAAGCGCGGGCGGTTTCGTTCTTGGCGAGGTACATCACTCCGCCAATCACGAAGCCAATCGCGCCCAAGTAAGCCCACCAGTAGTCTCGGATCAAATCCGAAAGCGTAAGAATCATTTGTGTCGGAGCAGGAAGTGCCTGACCGTTGGACGTAAACATTTCGGCAAACGTGGGAACAACGAACATCAACATGACGCTAACGATAACGACCATCAAAACAAGCATAAATGCAGGATAGGTCATCGCAGAGACGATCTTGCGGCGGAGCTTACTCGTCTTCTCGTAATATTGAGCGAGACGATCGAGAATCTTATCGAGCGAACCCGAAATTTCGCCAGCCGCAACGAGGTTGATGAAGATGCGATCGAAAATCGCAGGGTGAGCTTTCAAAGCTTCCGTGAAGCTTTGGCCCCCTTCGACTTTTGAACGAATGTTCGCCAGAGCACGACCGAACCCTTTGGTCTCGACAGTTTCGGAAAGAACGTTCAGGGCTTGAACCGTGGGAATACCCGCAGCCTGCATGACCGACATTTGGCGAATGAAAGCTGCGAATTCGACAAGACTGGGAACAGGCGAAGCCAGCGCGTCGCCAATAGAGGATAGATTGGCCCAGTCGATCTTGGGCTTCTCTCCAGAACTCGACACGCGAGCAGGCGCAGCGCCGCCCTTTAGCAACACTAGCTTCGAAGCGCGAATACCTCGAGCACGGAGCATCGATCGCGCCTCGCTCGCATCACCTGCGTCGACATGGCCGGAGACCTTTTTGGCGGAGCTGTTGTATCCTTCGTATTTGATCTTCATGCCGCCCTACCTTTGAGTTTAGGGCTCTTTGCGATAAGACGTTCGAGCTCTTCGACATCGGGGCTGTGATTGAGTGCGTCCTCGAACGAGATGATACCTTGTTCGAGGTAGCTCATGAGATTCTGGTTCATGGTGCTCATGCCGGTGTTGTCTTGGCCGAGCTGCATCTGACCATAAACCTGGTGAAGCTTGTTTTCGCGGATCAGGTTGCGAATCGCGGGAGTCATTGCCAAGTATTCGTAGACCATTACGCGGCCCTTACGGTCGGCACGCTTGATAAGATTTTGTGAAATGACGGCTTCGAGACAGAACGAAAGCTGAAGGCGGACATAGTCCTGGTGATCGGCTGGGAAAAGTTGCACGAGACGAGTGATCGAATGAATGGCGCCGTTCGTGTGCAACGTCGAGAAGACGAGATGCCCCGTTTCGGCCGCATACATGGCAGCTTCGGCGGTTTCGCGGTCACGCATTTCGCCCACCATGATGACGTCGGGGTCTTCGCGCAGAACCTGGCGAAGGGCGCGGTGAAAGCTCAAGCAGTCGACGCCGAGTTCCCGTTGGTTGACGATACTGGTTTGGTGCGTATGCGTGTACTCGATAGGGTCTTCGATCGTTACGACGTGATAACGGGAAGTCCGATTGATCTTGTCGATGAATGAGGCAAGCGAGGTCGACTTACCAGAACCTGTAGCACCCGTTACCAGAACAAGTCCGTGGGGACGCTTTACGATATCGCAAATCTGACGATTGAATCCGAGCGAATAGAGATCTGGGATCTCGTTATTGATACGACGGAATACGGCCGCAACCGCTCCGCGCTGGACGAACAAGTTGGCACGACAACGAGCAATGCCTTGGAGACCAAATGCAAAGTCGATTTCTTTTTCGCGGTCAAAAGCTTCGCGTTGACGGTGGTCGAGCAAGGGATAGCAGAGAGCCTTGACGTCTTCGGGAGTTAAGGGATCCGATTTCACGCGCACGACAAGGCCGTTCACACGCAAGGCCGGAGGTGAGCCCACGGTGAGGTGAAGATCGGAAGCACCCTTCTCGACCATCAGCTTCAGAAGTGTAGAAAGTTCAAACCCCATACATCCTCGCCTTTAATCCGCCGCCGAAAGTTCCGCGATCGTCGTGACTCCCGCGATGACCTTGCGCATGCAGTTCACCTTCAGAGTTCTCATTCCTTCAGCGATCGCTGCTTTACGAAGTTCACCTGTTCCGACGTTCTGCCCAATTTTGTCCTTAAGAGTTTCGGTGAGAACCATGACCTCATGGATCGCCACTCGACCTTTGTAGCCCGTATTACGACAAGCGCCGCAGCCCTTGCCCTTCATGGGTTTGAACTTGCCCATGACGGACTCTGGGAAACCCATCTTCTTAAGATCTTCGTTTGAGTAGCCCGTATCCTCTATCTTGCATTCTTTGCAGATACGGCGCACGAGTCGCTGAGCCACGATCACGTGAACGGCGGCGTTGATAAGAAACGAGTCGAGACCCATATCCTTAAGACGCATGATCGTACTCGCCGCATCGTTGGTGTGCAGGGTCGAAAGAACCATGTGACCCGTAAGCGCCGCCTTGAACGCGATTTCGGCGGTTTCTTTATCACGGACCTCACCCAGAAGAATGACGTCAGGATCTTGACGCAAGAGAGCTCTGAGAGTTTCAGAAAACGTGAGACCGATGTGCTCTTTGGTCTGAGTCTGGTTGATCCCGCGGAAGTTGTACTCGACAGGATCTTCGATCGTGGAAATATTCACGTCGGGTTTATTGAGGAAGTTGATCGCGCCATAAAGCGTCGTGGTTTTACCGGAACCCGTTGCACCCGTTACGAGACAGATGCCCCATGGCTTCGTGACGGCAGTGATGAATTTTTGAAGATCGTCCTTCTCGAAGCCGAGCGATTCCATCTCGACGACTGCCGAGGATTTGTCGAGAATACGAAGAACGACTTTTTCGCCGTAGATCGTGGGGAGCGTGTTGACACGGAAGTCGACAACTTTGCCTTCGGGAGTCTTGAAACGAATACGTCCGTCCTGAGGAAGACGCTTTTCGTCGAGGCGCATCTTGGACATGACTTTGATACGCGCGACGAGCGCGCTCTTCGCGGCTACCGGGGGCTTCGCAGCCGAAACAAGATCACCGTCGATACGGAAACGAATGCGAACTTCGCCCTCGTAAGGCTCGATGTGGATATCGGAAGCACGCTTGCGAACGGCATCGATGAGGACGCTTGAAACGAACTGAATAATAGGAGCATCGTCTTCGGAGTGCTCGCTCTGCCCATTCTCATTTTCACTGTCTACGACAGCAGCGTTCTCTGCGTCGGATGCGAGACCGTTGGCCATGCTCGACATGATATCCGCTCCCCATTCACGCTCGATGATTTCACCGAGAATGCTGGGCGCACAAAGAACTTGCTCCACGCGCAGACGTGTTTGGAAGCGAATCTCGTCGAGGCACTGAACATTCGTAGGATCGCAAGTTGCGATCACGAGAGTACTGTTGCGCTTGCCGACGGGGAGAATTTTGTGTTTCTTGCAGAGAGCAGGCGAAACGAGAGCGACGAGTTCTTGGTCGATCTCGACGCCCGTGAGATCCATGATCGTGAGTCGATAATTCTTGGCAAGGATCTGCAAAAGCGCGCCCTCGTCGATGATTTTCTCTGCGATGAGAGCATCAACGAAGCGAACGTTTCTCTTGCGACTATCTTCCAAAAGCTTTGCGAGCTGTTCTGCGTTGACGACTTTCTCGCCAATCAGAACGTCCGCCAGCCGATTTGCCAACATGGAAATTCGACTCCTTCTCTAGGACCTATCGACAATTCCGCCGAGAAAGTGAACCTTTCGACGCGTCGCCCTTTTGCGACAAAGTTCCGACGCTAAGCGCGGTGCGTAATCACTGTGGACTGATTGAGTTTTTCCGTAGGCAGGTTAGATTTAGAGAACATGAAAATTGCCGTACTCGTCAAGCAAACCCCGGATACCGAAACCAAAGCCAATCTTGGCGCTCAAGGCCTCGAAACCACTGGGCTCAAGTTCATCCTTAATCCTTATGATGAATTTGCCGTCGAAGAAGCGATTCAGCTTCGCGACAAACTCAAAGGTGAAGCCGTTGTCGTCAGTCTCGGTCCCGATCGCGTCGTCGATGCGATGCGCACCGCACTTGCGATGGGTTGTGACACGGGAATCCACGTTAAAGTTTCTGAAGACGAGTTGAAGAAGCTCGATTCGTTCACTGTTGCGAAGGCTCTTGCGGCGGCTCTCAAACAAAAAGGTCCCTTCGATCTTATCCTTGCCGGAAAACAGGCGATCGACGATGACGCTCTCGCCGTTCCTCAGATGGTTTCCGAGTTCCTCGAACTCCCCCGAGTCAGCGTCGTGACCAAACTCGAAATGGGTGCGGATGGCAAAAGCGCAAAAGTTCGCAGAGCCATCGAAGGCGGAGCTGAAGAAGTGATCGAAGTCGCCCTTCCTGCGGTCATCGCGGCCCACAAGGGAATCAACACTCCTCGCTACGCTTCGCTACCCGGAATCATGAAAGCCAAGCAGAAAAAAGTCGACGTCGTGGAACTCTCCACTCTGGGCCTTTCCGCAAACGACGCCAAAGTAACCTATGAGAAGTTCGAGCTTCCTCCCGAAAAAGCTCCCGGAAAGATCTTCAAAGGGACGCCTCAAGAACTCGCTCAACAAATCGTCCAACATCTGCGCAACGAAGCGAAAGTGATCTAAGGAGCCTGACATGACAAAAGCACTCGTATTGGTAGAACTCAAAAACGGAAACGTTAAAAAATCGAGCCTCGAGAGCATCTATGCTCTCTCCTCCCAGGGCGTCGAAGTCGATGCTATCGCATTCGGGCCCGAAGCAAGCGCCGCTAAAGATGCCATCGCGAAAGCCGTCGGCGGCCAGGGCGCGAAGAAACTTCTCAAGGTCGATGGACCCGAGCTGAAATTCTATCAGCCCGACATCTATGCTGCGACGATCTCGGAAACCTTCAAATCCGGCGGCTACCAAATTCTTGCGGGCTCCGCGTCGTCGCTCGTTAAAGATCTCTTTCCGACTGTCGCCGTTCGCATCGATGCTGGTCTGGCGCCCGACTGCGTTGCGGTCAAAGTCGAAGGATCCTCTCTTTCCGCAAAACGTCCCATGCTCGCGGGTAAATATTTCGCGACTCTGAAGTTCAAAGCTTTCCCAGCCGTTCTGAGCCTGCGTCCGAACGTTCTGACGATCGGTACAGACTCAGGCCAAGCGGCTGCGATCAGCGACGTCGCCCCGACAGGAACCGCTCGCGCAAAAACCGTGGAGGTCTCCGGCGGAGGCGCTAACGCTCGTCCCGATCTCTCCGAGGCCGAACGCATCATCAGCGCAGGTCGCGCGATCAAAGAAGCCGCCAACTTCAAAATCATCGAAGAGTGCGCAGACGTGATCGGTGCTGCGGTCGGCGCTTCGCGCGCGGCCGTCGATGCTGGGATGGCTCCTCACGCGATGCAGGTCGGGCAAACCGGAAAAACTGTGAATCCGAATCTCTACATCGCTTGCGGCATCAGCGGCGCGATTCAGCACTTGGCAGGCATGAAAACCTCCAAAGTCATCGTTGCAATCAACACGGATCCAGAAGCCCCGATCTTTCAGAAAGCCGACTACGGCGCGATCGGCGACCTCTTTGCCGTAGTTCCCGAGTTGACCAAGGAATTCAAGAAGCTTCTCTCAGCGGGTTAATAAGTGACCTGGGTCTATATTCTTGTTCGCACGTTTCCGTTCTGGGCCATTCCAATTGGAATCGGCCTCGTGACGGCAGCTATTCGAAACAAGAAAGGCAGCGTTAAGAAAAAACTGCTGTATATCGTCCTAGGGCTCACACTCATCGGAACTTCGTCATTCTTTCTCTACGAACAGGGGCACTTCACGGCGGTGCCCTTCGTTCACGAACTCTTTCACGGACAACGTTGAGAGAAGTTCTGCTTCATACGCAGAGACCACGAATCCGAATCGCTCAAAGAATGCTCTTCACGCAATTTATCGAAGAACTGCTTGGCTTCAGAACACTTCCCATTTTGAGTCAATTTGACGATCTTGGCTTCCGAAGCCACGCGCGTACCCTCGTCCATCGATGAGATAGAGGCCGGAGCACGACCCGGAAACTTCAAACCTTTTGCGGCAACAAGACTCGCGGGAGCACGGCGAGGTTCTGCCGCAAGATCCTTGCCCCCACGACGCGAAGGAATCTCGAGAGGAATACTGACGACCTCAACGGGCATAATATCCGCGCGCTCGAGTTGCTTACGGCGCGTGTCTTCATCATCGGCCGCAAGGCGAAGTTGGTCCTGATAGAGCATGGCTTCGCGACGATCATCCGACTTCAGAAGTTTAGAGAGTTCACGCGCTTCGCTAAGGGTCGCGCGGCGCACATAATCCATGTAACGACCCGACATCCGCAGATCTGCATCGGGGAACGATTCCTTGTCGACAACGCCCATCTGTGAAGTCGCCATCCACGCATCGCTCGGAGCGAGCGAATAACGAACACCTGAGTTGGTCACAAGAAGAACTTTTCCGCTTGCGGCACCGGGTCGCTCGATATGCATCATGCCTTTTTCGACGCGCAGAAGAAGTTCGGAATCCGCACCCTCTTTATCGCTCCAACCCACTTCGACTACGGAATCGCGCTGCAACCAGAGGCGACTCGAATCAGGCATTTCAAAATACGTCGAATCATTGCCTTCCGTCGAAAGCACGCTACGCTTCTTGAGTTTTTCTCCGAGCTGAACGAGCGAGAAACCCATCTGCGAAGGCATCGAGAAGTTTTTTGCATACGACGAGGTGCCGAGTTCTTCTTGGGGAACGACAGGCTCGGCTGCTACGACTTCGCCTTCGACTTTATGCGCTTTCTCGGGGCTCGAGCCATCGAGAACCTCGCCTTCGACCGGCGCACCCATGTAAGCAGCCACACTTGGATTCTTCATGATTTCGTCGATCAAGGGTTCGGCAACTGTTTGAAGGCCTGTCATGACCGGAGTCACGAAATCAACGTAGAGAGGATGACTACGTACGGGCGCATAGAGTTCCAACTCCGAAAAATGCAGAGCTACGAAAGTTCCCGCTATGAGCGCTCCGTAAGTGCAAGTGCGTAAAAGTCCCATCCAAAGGACTTATCGGACAAGGGTGTCGGAAACTTGACGGAGACCCTCTCAGGTCTCCGCATGGTTAAGGGAAAGTTAAGATCGAATTTAGCGGGAACCGACAGGCTGCCACACGCGACCCTTGGGGCCGGTGTATTCTCCCCGAGGACGATAGATGCGGTTTTTGGAGTATTGCTCCAGCACGTGTGCGCACCAACCCCCGATACGGCTTACCGCAAAGATTGGCGTGAAGAGATCGGTCGGAATGCCCATGCTGAAATAGACGGTCGCCGAGTAGAAATCGACGTTGGGCATCAGGCCTTTTTTATTGAGCATCGTTTCGTCGATGAGCACGCTCATCTTATAGAAGTCCTCGATACCCGCTTCTTTGGTGATGCGTTCGCTGATCTTGCGGAGGATCGCAGCACGAGGATCGCCGTTCTTATAGACGCGATGACCGATACCCATGACTTTTTGCTTACCCAAAAGCGCGTTCTCGACGAAGGTCGTTGCCCTGTCCATGGTTCCGATTTCTTGAAGCATCTTAATGACGGCTTCGTTAGCGCCGCCATGAAGGGGGCCTTTCAGGGTGCCGATCGCGGAAACGATTGCAGAATGCAGGTCGCTTAAGCTCGAGGTCGTAACGCGCGCCGAGAAAGCACTGCAGTTGATTTCGTGGTCGGCATGAAGAATCAATGCCACATCAAAGATACGGGCATGATCTTCGGAAGGCTCCTTGCCGAAGGTCTGATACATGAAGTTCCAAGCAAGTCCCTTGCCTTCTACGGGCTGAAGAACTTCTTGCCCTTTGCGCAGGCGCTCAAAGGCCGCCACAATGCCGCCCATCTTTGCGCTGAGGCGCAGCGATTTGCGATGGGTCGCTTCGGGACCGATATCTGCGACATCGGGATCGTAAAATGCGAGAAGAGAAACCGCAGTGCGCAGGAAATCCATAGGATGCCCTGTCTTGGGGAAGTCTTTTACGAGTGCCTTGAGCTGAGCGATGAGAGCGGGAGAGAGTTTGGAATTCTCGTAGAGTTCTTTCTTAAATCCTTCGAGCTCTGCACTCTTAGGAAGATCTCCTTTGCTCAGCAGCCAAAGAACTTCCTCGAATGTCGAGTTCTCGGCAAGATCCTGAATCGTGTACCCACGATAGGTCAGCGTCGAATCGATGATGCTGCTGATGTCGGTGGTACAAGCGACCACGCCTTCTAAACCTTTATCCACTGCGTCCGCGTAAATTTTTACTTCTGCTGCCATAGTTGAGATCAAATTACCCTCAAAAGCTTTGAAGGCCAAGATGGTATAAATGACGGCTGAAGTTATACTGTGTTGATCATGTTGCCCAGTCTCAGCGCAAGGAGTGTCGTCCAAAGTCCCGGCCGTCTTCGCGACGCTCCGCCCCTCTTTCACATCGACCAAGAATGGAAAGGCGCCTCTCTGAACGTCATCATGGGAGAATCTGGGGCCGGCAAATCGACACTCCTCAAAACCCTGGGCGGAGTCTGGAAACCTCTTCGTGGAGAAATCCTCTTCGAGGGCCAGGCCCTCTGGACCGGCAAAGGCATGACGCAGAACAAGTCGCTTTTAGCTCGGATCGGCTTCTGCTTCCAAAACAATGCCCTCTTCAACTCAATGAGCTGCCTCGAGAACCTTTGCTTCCCGAGAAGTAAGCGTCGACCCGAAGAAAACGCAGAAACGCGGCGTCAGATCGCAATCCGCTGGTTAGAGCGAGTGGGACTTCACGGCAGCGAAGACTTGATGCCCCATGAACTGTCAGGAGGCATGCAAAAGCGCCTCGCCATCGCCCGCACACTCATCCTCGAACCCGACTACATTTTCTTTGATGACCCCACCGCGGGCCTCGATCCCATCACGAGCCGACAAATCGCGCACCTTCTTTCGAACCTTCTGGGCCAACGACATTCGTTGAGTTTCGTTGTCACCAACGATGAAGACCGCGCTCGCTCTTGGTCCGATAAGATCTTCGATCTGAGCCAGGGAACACTCCAACAAAGGAGTATGAACCCATGATCCGTTTCGAAAATGTCCACAAAAGTTTCGGCACGAAGAGCGTCCTGAAGGGACTGACTCTTTCGATAGAAAAAGGAGAGACTTTCTTTATTCTGGGACGTTCGGGAACGGGTAAAAGCGTTTCACTGAAGCATCTCGTGGGACTTCTTTCGCCCGATAGCGGCCGGATCTGGGTCGAAGGCGAAGAGATCTCCAACTACAAAGAAAAAGACTTCGTTCATATTCGCAAAAAATGCGGACTCGTATTCCAGCTTCCTGCCCTCGTCGATTCACGATCACTCTTCGAGAATCTCGTCATGGGAATTCGTCATCTTGAAGCCGAACAAAAACACGAGCGCATCTCTTCAACTCTGGAAGCTGTCGGACTCGGATCCCTCGCATCAGTACTTTTCGAACGGTATCCGCCTTCGCTTTCCTACGGCGAACAGAAACGTCTTGCTCTAGCGCGTACGCTTCTACCAGATCCGGAAATCCTACTCTACGATGAACCCACGACCGGCCTTGATCCCGCCACTTCGGTTCAGATCCATGAACTTATTCAGAAGATCTCACGTGAGTTCGGAAAGACATCGATTGTCGTAAGCCATGACATGCGAAATGCCCTAGCCACTGCTGACCGACTCGCAGTACTGGATTCCGGTCGCGTCGTAGATATCGGTACACCCGAAGAGATCCGCGCTAGTCAGGTCATTATGACGATGGCTTTTCTCGAGGATCTACGATGATTCGTCGCCTTGCAGATTTTAGGGCCCACATGAGCTTCTTCTGGCACTTGTTCGTTCGATTGCCTCAGGTATTCCGCGAGCGACAAGAGTTTCTGCGGCAGTTCGCGGATGTTGGCTACAGATCTCTCAGCACGACAGTCACCGCCGGTGTTTTCACGGGAGCGATCATGGCGCTTCAGTTCCATCTGCAGCTCAAAGACTTTGGCGCCGAGTCGGTCCTTGGAGGACTCAATACTTCCGGCACTATTCGAGAAGTGGGCCCCATCCTTATCGCATTCATGCTTGCGGGAAAGGTCGGCGCTTTCACATCGGCCGAACTCGGCACCATGAAAGTCACCGATCAGATTCAAGCCGTTCGCTGCCTCGGCATTGATCCGATTTCATTTTTTGTGGTGCCCCGTTTTTGGGCCGTCGCCCTCAACTCCATCCTGCTTCTTGTCTTCGGACTCGTGATTTCGATTCTCGGGGGCCTCATCGCTGTTTGGATGGTTGCGGGCATTAACCCCGATCAGTATCTGCTTATGATTTCTCGATTTGCGAGCGCCGAATCTCTCTCGCTCGCCGTAAGCAAATCCGTCGTCTTCGGACTTCTCATGGGACACATCTGTTGCGCCAACGGATACTGGACAGAAGGCGGAACGCAGGGAGTGGGCCTTGCGGTCAAGAAAACTGCGGTTCAAAGCATGGTTTCGATCGTCCTCGCGGATTTCTTCATCTCCTGGATCATCGAGGTGATTATGCGATGGAGGGATGCGTTTTGAATCCCGTTCTGCGCACCCTCGATAGCCTGAAGATCCTCAGAACAAGCTTGCTTGCTCTGACTCAAGGGAAAGTTTCGTCTAAGGATCTCTGGAAACAGCTCTACGAGTTCGCAAACTCTTCACTCGGGATCGTCGTTCTCTGCGTTACTTTCATGGGCATCATCCTGATTTCGGAATACAGCTACCATATGAAGCTGGTGATCGGAAACGACTCCATGATTCCGGGCTTTGCCATGATTCTTCTCATCCGAGAACTCGCTCCCATTGTAGGAGCGCTTCTTATCACTTCGAAGATGGGTGCCAGTATTGCCGCCGAACTCGCAGCCATGAAAAACACCGAGCAGATCGATGCCTACCGACTCCTGGGCCTCGATATTGTGGAGCTTTACGTCGCCCCTCGCACTTTTGCATCGGCAATTTCGGCCTGGTCTCTTTCGATGATCTCGCTTGCAATCGCCGTCATTGGCGCCTGGTTCTCCGCCGTCTTCTTCCTCAATTTCTCGACTGGACCCTTCTTCCAAAGTCTTTTCATCTTCGTTTCCGGAAGCGACCTTGTTCTGATGAGCATTAAAGCGTTGGTCTTCGGAAGCTGTATCCCCGCAATCAGCGCCCACTACGGACTTCGAGCCAGCTTCGGCGCCGAAGGCGTGGGGCACGCAACCACTGATGCAGTCGTGGGCAATTCGATCACCATTATTATTCTCGATTTTGTGATCACGTACCTCTATGCCGTGTCGGGTGGCGGCAGCTCAATCTAAAAGCTCAGTTCAGCGCCTAAACCGAAGAAAATTTCTTTGGAGCTGAAGGCGACGTAGGGACGCCACAACATCGTCGAGGGCCGCGAAAGTCCGGTCTCATGAGTGATCAGCGGCCCGCCGGCAATTAAGTACCGAGAAGGCGCGGTTTCGAAACCGACTCGCGGCTGGAAGAGCTTGACCATCACCCGTAAAGCGCCACCGTAGCCGAAATCCTCGTTGTAGCGTCCGTAATACTTCAGTGCAGTGCCCACCCAAGGTCCCGACGAGAGTATTTTATCTCCATAGAGGCTCTGGCGTCTTTCACTCGCAAATCCCACACTCAGCTCGGCCTCTAAGAGACGCGAATTCGCCACCACCCAGCGACGTCCACCGCCAAGGCCCAAAGTCCATGCGCGAGTTTTTTTGAGAAGTGTGCCGAATTTGGTGGTCGCCGTACCAGTACCGCTCATCGTATCGAAAGAAGCAATGCTGTAAAAATCGACGTTCGTATTATTCTCCTGCGGCTCGGCAGTGAGAGGAATGGACGAAAGGCGCGACTCTTCAATCCACCCTTCGCTCGTTTCGAACGCAGTTCCAAAGCACCAACCCTTATCGCAGCTGTTCACCACGAACGGCGCTCCTCGCGGAATCCAAGTTTTTTCGGAGGAAGATTCGGAAGGATCCCAGCGCAAAGAAGCATCTTCGGAAACGTAGGTTTGGGTTGCGGCGCCAAGATCTTGACTTACGACGCCAACGCAGAGCACAAGCGAACTTATCAAGATTCTTTTGTGAAGTTCCGATGAGGACAACATGGACATTCGAGGCATTAAAAGCGCGAGAGCCTTCCTTGGGAGCATCATTGATGTTCGCCAGAAGCCTGTCAACGCCTCCGCCGACCGCGATGCCCACAGACAACAGCACGAAGAACGTCGTCAGTTCGCAAAACTCACGAGCGAACAAATCGACGAAGCTTTCAAAATTCTCGTCGAGAGCCTCGGTGCAAGCGGTCTCAGCGCGCAACATGTGAAAGCTGCAGATGGCGACGTGTTCGTCGTCATGGATGCCAACAAAAAAGTCGTACGCGAACTCAAAGGTCTTCTCATCACCGACCTCTTCCTCAAAGGAAGAGCCGCGGAAGATACCACCTCAGGCACCCTACTCCGTCGCTCCGCTTAGACACTTCCCTAGGCGCACATGGCGTGCGAGTCGTGAGTCTTATTCTCAACATCCCTACCTTAGGCCACTCTCGTTCGAGCTATTCTGTCGATATGAGCCTCATGATAAAAAGAAAAATCATTATAGGTCTTCTGTCTTCGGCAGTAGCCCTCGCAATCGCCCCTCTCACCGTCCATCTTTACGTGCGACACAAGAACGACCAGGCGGAAGTCTCCGCAAGAACCGAACTCGAAGCGAAGTGGAAAAACTACCTTCCCGATATACTCAAAGATCGCGAGACGATTTCAAAACAGGAACTCTTCCACGTTCCCGCAAGTCCTCATCGCGATGCCAGTGAGCTTCTGAACGAAAGATTCCCTTGGGAGACCGGAAACACATCGTCTATTGCGGCCACCTGGAACAAGAAACACGAGAAAAACCATAAAGGACTTGATGAAAATCCAATGAAGAGCCTCGCCAAGGATCGCAAGTACAATGAGATCCCTTCCAGCGAAATTATCGAATTCGCCACGCAAATGAACTTCGACAAATTTGATCTCTCATGGGCCGAGCAACTCAAAAACTATGATCACTGGAGAATCGACGCACACTCTCCGATGCGTCTCGAGTTTGAAGGGAATCCCCAAAAGTGGTTTGGGTGGGTATCCCTGATCCCCAACTACACCGCCGTTCAGAATGCCGCACGAACTCTGCTTCTCAAGGGAATTCAGGAGCGAGCTTTCGACAAGCGAGCCGAGCAAGTCCGACAGCTCGCACGCCTCGTGCTCACTCATCCCCATCTCGTTTCGCAATCGGTTGCAGCGTATCTCTTCACACTTGAAATCGACACACGAGAAGCTCTTCAAAAATCTCCAAGGTCTGCGGCTTATTATGGTGCTCAGGCGAAAGGCCCCGTCAGCAAGGAAGAAGCCCTCGCCCTCAAGCGATATGTCTGGGTCCATATCGAAAGCCTGAATCCCCTGACTCCTCGAGAAATTCGCAAGATCATGCTGAGCGGTCACGTATCAGAAATCGCGCTTTGCTCGGCCGCGACGGAACGTGCCGAAGGCTTTAAACTGATTCAGCAGTATGGTTCATCCGAAGATCGTGCGGTGGTCGAGGAGATCCTCGAATGGATTCGGCCTCAGCTCGACTTATGCCGTGAGTTTCCTTCCATCGTGCGCCTCTATGACCCTGAGCAAACAATCGAGATTGATTGGAACTTTGGGTTACACGACGAAAGCTCCTGGAAGGAGAATCTCGTGAGTTATGCCGTCAGTCTTCCTCTCTCCGAAAGAGAGAGCGTCCGTTACTTCACTTATGTCGCGATACCGAGCTTCTTCGGCCCGTACCATATGCTGGAAGAAAAGCGCCGGGGCTCGATCAAGGACTGAGGCGGTTGAGCATGCGCGGGAATGGAATGCACTCGCGCACGTGAGCCGTACCACAGAGCCAAGCTGTACAACGCTCGACGCCCATACCAAAACCGCCATGAGGCACGCTTCCGAAACGGCGTAAATCGAGATACCACTCGAAGACGTTCTGATCGAGACCGTGCTCCTTGATCTTGTGGATAAGCGTTTCGATATTCTCTTCACGCTGACCACCACCGATAACTTCGCCGTAACCTTCGGGCGCAAGCATATCGACGCAAAGAGCGCTCACGGGATCTTCGGGGTCCTCCTTCATATAGAAGGCTTTGATCGCTTTGGGGAAACGATGAACAAAGATCGGCGTTTCGAACTTCTCGGTGAGAATCGTTTCGTCGCCACCACCGAAGTCCATGCCTTTTTTGAAACCGTCTTTCGACTCTTTCTCGAGAATCGCAGCGGCTTCGTTGTAGTGAAGACGTGGGAAAGGCTTTTTGATTTTTTCGAGCTTGGAGATGTCGCGCTCGAGAGCCTCGAGTTCGGGACGGCGTGTGCGAAGAACGCGCTCGACGATGTGACAGATCATGTCTTCAGCCAGCTCCATATTCGCGTCGAGATCCATGAAGGCGACTTCGGGTTCGAGCATCCAGAATTCCGTAAGGTGCCGACGGGTTTTTGATTTTTCGGCGCGGAAGGTTGGACCGAAGACGTAACATTTTCCGAACGCCATCGCGCCCGCTTCGCCGTAGAGCTGTCCGCTTTGCGTGAGGTAGGCCTTGTCGTCATCGAAGTAGTTCACTTCAAAAAGGTTTGTGGTGCCTTCGCATGCCGCGGGCGTGAAGATCGGAGCATCGAATCCTACGAAACCTTGTTTGTCGAAGAATTCACGTGCCGCTGCGACGATCTCGCTGCGAATCCGCAGGATCGCGTGCTGACGTTTGGAACGAATCCAAACGTGACGGTTGTTGAGAAGAAAATCGGGACCGTGTTCCTTGGGCGAAATCGGATAGTCGACCGACCCGCCAAGAATTTTGAGTTCTTTGACCTGAAGTTCCCAGCCGCCAGGAGCCTTGGGAGCTTTTACGATCTTGCCCTCGACTTCGATGGAAGATTCTTGGGTCGCCTTTCCAAAAGCTTCGATCGCGGATTCGGAAGAGTCCCCGGGGAAAAGAACGCCCTGAATCGTTCCGGTACCGTCGCGCACTTGAAGAAACTTCACCTTGCCGCTGGCGCGTGAGTTGTAGACCCAGCCCTGTAGTTTCACGATGTCATTTTCTTGGCGTTTTCCTTGGAAGATGTCTTCGATGTAAAGCGTCGGTCTCATGACTTCTGTATTTATCTCGAAGAACCTATAATGAAAAGCAAGATGGCGACTTGGGCACACACCACATTGAGGTATTTGTTAAAAGGGCTTCTGATCCTGGCGATTTTTACCGCCATCGGTCAAATTCGAACGAGCGGCCGCAGCCTCGAGAACCGCTACCATGGCTTCGTGAACTCCGATGGGTTTCAAACATGGTTTTGGGCGATGGCTATCCCCGTGACCTGGACCGGAGAAAAGATCCAGCAGGGTTTTGCGGGCCTGAAGAAAAAAGCAACGAGCCCCGAAAGCCTCAATAAGGCTTCCGAAGCTGTTCGCTAAGCAAATCGCTCTTTCAGAAATCAACGACTCTGAGGAGTCATCATCGAGTGGATGGCATTGCTGCCTGAAGGCGCTTGCTTGTTCTCTGGATTTTGCGAAGCCAGCAGAGCTTTGCAGTTCTGACTGGACGCCGCTTCCGCAGAGTTCACGCACTCGCAAATCGCGATAATCTGCGAGCTGTTATCGCTCGCACCGCGTTCACCGATGTTTTGAGCGCGAGCCTGTGGAGCAAACGCGAGAAGCGCGCACCAGACGACACTCGTGCCAATGGCATACGTTTTTGATAGAAACATGTGGACCCCCTAATGCTTTCAACAAAGCCTTTCTCTAAGGGATGCGAAGCTTGTGCCACGACTTCACGGAGAATTAACCAAGCACAATACATTGATTATATTGTATATATTAACTTAGCACCGTCTAAACCCGTTCCAAAAAGTGTCGAGAATTTAGACAGGCCGTCGGAAGCTGTTCAGCGAATGATGCCTCGAAAGCGAGGGATTCCGGATTGGGTCGTCTCCATAATAACAACGTCGCGCACCGGCGAAGAGTCCCTATCGAAGCGGAGCTTGCCCGCAATTCCATCGAAACCTGTGCTCGCCTGGAGCGCAACCTGAAGTTTGCCCTCGTCCTGGTATCCGGCCTTGCGATACGCCTGCCCGAGGACGGAAACTGCCTCAAAACTCATCGCCGCAAGTCCACTCGGGTCCTCGGAATATTCTTTCCTGAAGCTTTCAATGAAGCCACGAGCACCCGGTTGACTCACAGAAAAGACGTCGGCAAAAAAATGCCCAATAGGACCGGGGACTTTTTTTGCTTCGGCGGGGATAGCCCATGAACTTGATCCGAGAAACAAGGCCGGCACTCCCGAAGCGGGCGCGAGGTCAAGAAAAGCGCGAGCCGCTTCCCAACTTGTCGTAGGCAAACTCACAGCATCAGCCTTCAGTTTTGCGAGTTCTCCGAGAAGTTTCGGAGCTTCTTCATTCGCGCCGATGAACGAAAACCGCCCCACGTTGCGGATTTTCTTTTGGGCGGCCAACGCTCTTGAGAATCCGTCGTTAAAAGACTTCGACGCATCGGATGTCGCCTCATCGATCAGGGCAAAGGTTTTCACTCGGAGATTCTTCAATGCAAATCTTGCGAGTGCATCGCCGAGTTTCGCTTCTTCAAGTCTCATGAAACGTGCATTCTTGCTCGCACTCCATGTCGCCGTCTTAGAAAGAGGAACGACGAAGGGGATCTTAGCCGTTTCAAAAAGAGGAGCCGCGACCGATGCTCCCGCCAGGAAGGAAGGTCCTACCACCGCGTGAACCTTGTGCTCCCTCACCAGAGCTTCCGCTCGCCGCGAGGCGACTTCTACGCTGGATTCGTCGTCAACGAAGACAAGTTCGATACGTGCCTTACCCCCACTATGATCCGCAAACTCATGCGCTGCGATCTGTGCGCCTTGGCGTATTTCAACACCCGTCGCTTTGAAATCTCCCGTGAGCGAAAGCAAAACGCCCACTTTGAACACTTTTGCCGACGACTTTGAGCGCGTCTCGGAGTGGTCTTCTGCGGCCTGCGAAGCAGCAGCCGAGAACAACGCTGCGCTCAGAAGAATTCGTCCTAAGTCCTTAACTTTCGAGCCTCTCATGTCCGATCAGATACTAGAGACCGAAGAAGGAGCTGGCAATGGCAGGCGCACAAGAACCCAATGGAAAAAACTCACTGGTCGGGGAATTTCTCCTGGCACTGGCTCGCGCCCCCGAACCGATTCAAGAAGCCATCATCATCTGGGGCCTCAAAAAAATGAAGCCCTTCTCAGACGAACTCATCACGCCCTACCCCATGATGAGTCACATGGTGAAGATCCTGCGTCTCGACGCGAGTGAAGACTCTCCTCCTAAGAAGTCCTAGATACATCTCATGCGCTTGTTGGCAAATTTTGCTGAGTCGGGATACGCGACAAGCTTCGACGGCACGCCCATATTCTGGGAACGCCACGGTCCCTCACTCAACGATCCTCGTGCTCTTCGCCCGATGATTTTCTGCTACGGGCTCGTTTGCAGCGTGAACCAATGGCGCCAACAAGTGGATCGCTACTCGAGTCTCGGACATCCCTGCATTCTTCTCGACTATCGCGGACACCATCGTTCCGGAAATCCCTCCGATCCGAGACTGCTCAATATTAGCGCGCTCGCCAAAGACGTTTCATGCGTGATCCACCACCTCAAGATCCGCCACCCTGTCCACGTGTGGGGACACAGCATGGGATGCAACGTCGCGCTTGAATTTGCAATCGCAGAACCTCAACTCTGTCGCAGCCTCGTGTTGTGTTGCGGAACACCCGACAATCCCTTCAATCACATGCTGGGATCACAGTTGCCCGCCGTTCTCAGTGCCAAACTCTTCGACTTCATGAAGAGTTATCCCGAACCGATCCACAAGCTGTGGGATCTCTTCCGCGCGCGTCCTTCGCTCACACATCTCTCCGCGTACCTTGGCGGATTCAACACAGATGCCAGCACACGCGACGACATGCAGGCTTATGCGGTAGCGGTCAGCGACGTGAGTTCGGCGACATTCTTCGCACTTCTCGAAGACATGAGTCATGGCCACACACGCTCAATCCTTCCGCGTGTTGGAGTTCCCGCAGCCGTCGTTGCGGGCGCTCGCGACCGAGTGACTCCTCCGATCGAGCAAAAAGCCCTCGCCTCGCTCCTACCCGACGCCTGTTATATCGAGATCCCTGCGGGATCGCACAACGTACAGCTCGATTTCGGCGAATACGTCGGCCTCAAGGTTGAAGAGTTCTGGCGCACACGCAGTCTGTACTAAAGCCTCTAATTTAACGTAATCTTCACCGAAACCGCGCAAGCGCTATGAGACAATCACAGCACGGGATGAATCGGAGCCCCATTTTACAGCTCATGAAAAAAACAACGTGGATTTGCCCTCTCAAAGCCCTAAGAGTATGCATCCTCATTGCATTCCCCGCGACGTTCTCTCCTTATCTCGCCGCGCAAGCGGAGCATGCCCCCCCAAAAAAAGCGGACAAACAGGAAAACCCTCTCGTGGACGACGCCTGCTTCGGACGCCTTCCTTCGAGCTACGACCAGATCCTCAAAAAGATCCAGGAAGTCCGCGAACTCGTCGCTCAAGGCTCACTGAGTCCCACTCAAGCCCAACAACTCGTCTCCGCGGCAGGAGCCGCCCAGGGATTCACGCAAGAAAACATGGGAGCGGTGTATGCCGTCGATGCTCTCTCCCAAATGCAGTCCTCCAACGACACCTACTTCTCCCTGCTGGGAAAACTTGCGGGCGGCACCGCTCTCTCAGCCGATGATAAATCGCGCCTGCTGTCCTATCTGAGAGCTGTGGATCCGGCGATCAAGGCCTCCGATCTTCCCCAAATCCAAGCCCGCCTTTCTGCTAGCACACACTCCCTCAGATCGAGGGGAGCGGTTTTCTCAGACAACGGCATCGACCTCAGCAAAGTCGACTTGTCGAAAATCGATACCGATACCGTGCTTCGCAAGGATCTCTCGACCTTCTTCCCCGATCTGGACGCACAGCTCGAAGCCCGAAAGTCCTCGCGAGCTCCTCAGAAAATCGTTATCGGCACTCAGATCCTCCTTCCCCATGGCCGAGTGCTCTCCCAAGAAAAGTACGCTCAAGAGGTCGAGGGATGGCTGGACACGTTCAACGAGAGTCTCGTTTCGTATTCCACTTCGTCGCGCCAGGCTTCGACCTACGCAGACTGGATCAAGGGACGCTTGCGTCCGGAGAAACAGGACGACGGAACTTGGGCCGTCCGGACCGACCAAATGACCGCAGCCGAGATCGAAAGAGACGGATCCTACAAGCAACTCATGAAGTCCCTCGAGATCATGAAGACCAAGTACGCCCTCGAGCCCGAGCTTCAGAAAGAACTTCTCTCGGCAATCAGCGAAACCGTCAAAGAAGAATCCAAAGTCATCGACAAAAACATCAAGGCAACCCACAACGTGCTATGGGCCGTGCGCGCCAACGGAGCCTTTAGCGTCTTTGCCATCCTCACACGCGTTCCAAGAACGATGGCGATCGCCTGGGCCGCCGTCTCGGTGGCCGCTGCCGCAAACACGGGAGCCTCCGCTGCTCTTGCCCATCGCAATTTCGGTGGCGATTTCTTCTGCCACCTCTCGGATAAGATGGCCGACAATGCGGGGATCTTTGCTCTCGCTCCCGCCGCGGCCATCGCCGCCCCCGCCCTTGCGCCTTCGACCCTCGCATCCGCCGCATCGCTCGCGAGAGTTCCACTGAGCGCGGGTCAGATCACCTCCGCCTACGGCGCAGGTCTCAAGGTGGCGGGAATCGCCGGAATAGGCAGCGGTTCCTTCAAAGCCATCGGAGCGATCGGCTCTCATCGGCAAGCTCTGCTTCACGATTCGCGCGGCGAAGCCAACGCCGCCGCAGAACAACGCATGAAACGCGACCAAGCTTTGCTTGATGCCGGTTTCGAACTCCCTATGGGCTTCATGGCCTTCAAAGCAGGCCGCGTCCTTCAAGCGTCTGCCAAAGCGGTCGAAGGTGTTTCTCCCGCTCAGAAACTCCAAACGCTCATGAATAAAAAAGTCACCGAGGCCAACGACGCCAAAGCGCTCATGACCGATCTCGACGAACTCCTGGTAGCTCGCGCAACCCTGGAGAGCAACCCTGCGTCGGTCGCCGCTTTTAGGCGCTGGATTCAAGCGAATCCCATCGAAGTCGCCGACTACCTGCAGGTAAGAAAAACTCTCAAGGGACACAACACCCTCGACGATCTCCTCGCGCGTCTCGCGATCAAATACTCTGAATCCGTCGGTGCCGCCCAAGGTGCGGCTTGGAAGTCGGAGTTCTCATGGGCCTACGCCCCCCGCACCATTCTGACGGACGTCTCACATTCCGCAGGCGCCGCGGTCAAGAAAGTGGGCGGCATGGTCCTGCAAGGCGCCACACTCGGCGCTATTATGAGCGTCTCCAACGCGGGTCTCGAGCAAAACATCGCTCCTGCGCAGGACTTGGCCCGCGCCGTCACCGCCGTCACGCTCGGCACATTGGCCGCAACAGAGCGCGACCTCGTCATCAAAGCCAACACCTCACTCAAGAAACTTCAGGAAGCCGACGACGAAATCAAGAGAGCCAAAGAAGCGGGTCAGATGGACAACGCCGCTTGGACCAGCTTCCAAAACCGCTTCTCGCAAGTCTACGGAGACTTCGTTAATTCCCTGCCTCCCCAACTCCGCGACGGCCGCTCGATATTCTTTGATTTCGAAGGATGGGGCCCCATCAACACCGGCGACATCCTGGCGACCCGCAATTTCGAATATCTCTTTCATAAGGACATCGTGGACACTCTCCAGCAGAAGCAGGCTTCCGGCTCCGCACTGAGTAGCGCCGAGCAGACAAAGCTCAGCTCATCGTTGCAGCAGACGAATGTGATCCTCGAGCAAATGGCGGGCGTCATCGCCATGTACCAAGTGAGAAACTTCATCTACGGCAAAGATCTCGCGAAACCCAAAACGCCTCAGGAAATCGCCGCCGACAGAGGCGTCGAGCGCATCATGCACAACATCAAAAACTCGATGGGCATCGAAAGTTACACGCCCCTCATAATGGACCGCCTTCAACGGATCATCACCGACTACCAGAGCGAGATCATCGGCGACCTTCAGAAACAGCTTGAGACCCAGACAGGGCGCTCCACCACGCGTTAATCTTCGTCGACCCAGGTTGATCGGTCTTGAGGCAGGCTTTAGGCTGAGACCATGAAACGCAGTCTTTCCGGTATAAAGCCCACAGGGACACCCCACCTCGGAAACTATCTCGGCATGATTCGTCCTTCGATCGAGATGCAGAAGACGCACGAGACCTTCTACTTCATCGCGAATTATCACGCGCTCACTTCCGTGCGCGACCCCAAAGCTCTTCGCCACGACACGCTCAGCATCGCCGCACAGTTTCTCGCTTTCGGTCTCGATCCCTCGCACGGCGCGTTCTACCGGCAATCCGACGTTCCCCAAGTGAACGAACTCGCATGGGTGCTCGGTTGCATGACTTCGATGGGCGATCTCACGCGTGCTCACGCGTACAAGGCGGCCAAAGATAAAGGTGAAGAAGGCGCGATCAATCTCGGTGTCTTCTCGTATCCCGTACTCATGGCGTCCGACATCATTCTCTTCGACAGCGACATCGTTCCCGTCGGACAAGATCAAGTGCAGCACATCGAGATGGCGCGCGGCATGGCTCAGCGCTTTAACCATTATTTCGGCGAGACACTGAGGGAACCCAAAGAACTTGTGCAGTCCAATGTCGCCACCGTTCCCGGCACCGACGGCCGCAAAATGAGCAAAAGTTACAACAACGGAATCGAGCCGCTTGCCGCCGCCAAAGAACTCAAAAAACAAGTCATGGCGATCGTAACCGACTCGAAAGGTCTTGAAGACAAAAAGGACCCCGACACCTGCAACATCTTGGCTCTCTACAAGTTCTTCGCAACACCAGCAGAACTTGAAGAAATAAAAATGAAGTACCGCGCAGGTGGATATGGCTATGGACACGCCAAAATGGCGCTCCTCGAAAAACTCGAGACTGAATTCGGCCCGGCACGCGCCAAATACGACGAATTGATGAAAAAGCCCCAAGATCTCGAGGACATTCTTCAAGACGGAGCCAAAAAAGCTCGAAAAGTGGCCGAAGGCGTCCTAGAACGGACCCTGAAAGCCTGCGGTATCCGATGAAAAAACCGATCTCTCCCGAACCTATCAAAAATCCCTTGAAACGTGTGGCGATCCTCGGCCTGAGTTCGGGCTTGGGTCTTGGATATGCCCCGATCGCTTCCGGCACATTTGGTTCGCTGCTCGGCATCCCTCTTGGACTCCTACTTCTTCAATACCCCTCATGGATGTCGTTCATCGTTCTGAGCATCCTTGTCGTCATCACGGCTCCCATCGTCGAACGCGCCTGCAAACACTGGGGACAGATGGATTCCGGTCGCGTGGTCTGGGACGAAGTCATCGGACAGGCGATCGCACTCCTGGGCCTTCGCGGTCCGATCTACTCCCAGCTCCAAGTCGACGATTCGCGCTTCATTTATCCCGACCTGATGGCGGTTGTTGTCGCTTTCCTTGCGTTCCGCGCCTTCGATATCTTCAAGCCCTTCCCAGCTCGCGGCTTTGACCGCAAAGACACGGGATACGGAGTCATCCTCGACGATGTCGTCGCAGGCCTTTACGCAGCGATCACTGTTTGGTGCCTACTCAAAATGCATTGGCTCTGAAATCTTGACGAGGGAGCGAAGGCGTCCTAAATCAAGCACGTCTCCACTAACGGAGGGGTAGGATAATTGGTAATCCAGCAGATTCGAAATCTGCCGCCCTTACAGGCTTGCGAGTTCGAGTCTCGCCTCCTCCGCCATACTCCCCACTCTATTTTCCGCCCTAGCTGCGTTGCTCGGTTGCTCCGCTGCTCACATAGCTTGCGCTATGCTCCGCTGCTCGCTTCCCTCGCGCCTTGCTAGGACGAAAAATAGAGCGTGGGCCCTTTGGGGGACTTTGGGGGACTTTGGGACTTTGGGACTTTGGGACTTTGGGACTTTGAAACTGGGGTTCAGATACAGGCTTGTCGCTAAATGAATTTTTTTTGTTGGGAAGATTTGCCCCTTGGTTTTTTGCTGACGGGACGTTTCGTGGAGGGAGTGGGCTCATTGCTTTGCTGGGTTCGGGCATGCTCCGTGCATCTTCTTGATCGAATTCTATGACAAGGGGAGTTGCCGATATGAGCAAGACAATATTTGGAACTTTCACGGCGCTCGTTGTGGGTCTTTCTATTTTCGCTTCGGCCAAAACATCGCTTTCGCGATCCACTGACTCAAAGCTCAAGAGCGACAACGTGAAAAATGTTGAAGTGATCGGTTACGCCTACGAAATCAGCGCCAGAGCGTCTTTAAATTCCGCCTTCTCTTGATAGCCTAGGAGAGAATGCCGATTTTTAAGCGACTTAAAAACCAAGGATTTTCTCTCGTGCAAGTGCTGATCTCGGCGGCGCTCGTCGGGTTAGTCACGATGGCCCTTTCCCAAGTTCTAAACAATGCCAACAAAGGACAGAAGAACGTTCAGAACGCCGTGGACTTCGACCTGCTCCGAAGCTCATTGAACCTCGTTTTCAGCACGAAAGCTTGCGACGGCGCTTTGCTCGTCTCCGGAGCTCCCGTAACCTTTAGCTTCCCTGGATCCATGCCGAGCGGCACCAATATTGTTCCTGCGGGGAGCTCGATCAACATCGACGAGATTCACCACGGAAACTCGACCGTCGCCAAGAGAAACTCCTCGATGTCAGGCGGGATGACCCTCAGCACTCTCGCTATCACCGAAGCCGTTTACGACGGCGATCAAGTTATCGGAGGAATTGCCTACAAAGCCTTCGCAGCACTCATCAAAGTCGAAGCGACCAAGGCCGTGGGCTCCTATGGCGCACCCAAACTCTCAACTCAAATCGGCGTGCGCTTGCTCGCCGTCGCCACCAACGGACGCGTGGAAAAATGCGCGGCCTCTTCGGCAAGCTTCATCCCGACCGGAACCGTCGCAGCTTTCAATCTCAGCACCTGCCCCGATGGATGGAGCGCGCTCAGCGCCGCCGCTGGACGCTTTGTCGTGGGAACGGGGACGCTGGGCACGGACACCTACGCACTTGCCAGCACAGGCGGTGAGGCGCGCCACACGCTGAGCACGGCCGAGATGCCTGTGCACGGACACGCGCTTCCCTGGAGATCGGCCGGATCAGGTTTCGCCGCAGGCCCCTACGGACCTCCAGCAGAATACCCCGCCCAAGGAGCACAAACCGGAAACGCGGGCGGTGGACAGGCGCACGAAAACCGTCCGCCCTACATCGCGCTCCTCTACTGTCAGAAAGACTAGACAGAGAAGGTTAAGCGCTCAGGTTCGGAAGCGTGATGCCGCGATCGAGAAGCAAGTTGATAATTTGCGCTTGAATCGAAACGTCGAGATCGGAGACTAGGAACTGAGGTTCGACGACAAGCGCGCTCGAGACGCTCCGCCTTGTTACCGTGAATCTAGTGGATTTCCATGGGCTCGCTGATCGCTGCGCCCACGGTCATGCGCGGGTTGAGCGACGCATAGAGATCTTGGAAGATGATCGGCATCTGACCGCTGATTTTCGCATTTCTTCGGTGCCGATATGAGTGATGTCGTTGCTCTTCCACAGGATCTCACCTGCGGTGGGTTCAACAAGACGCAGAAGCGTAGGACCGAGAGTGATTTTCCCACAACCCGACTCGCCCACAAGACCGAGCGTCCGGCCTTACGAACGTTGAAGCTCACGCCATCAACAGCCTTGAAGTTGACTGAGCCACCGCTCCGGACGAAAGTTTGCTCAATTTATGCGCTCGTCTTTTTTTGCCCTCACCCTTCTCTTGTTCTCGATTTCCGCCGAGTCTAAGACGATTCAGACCAACTCCGTGAATATCGAGAATGCTCCTGCTTGGCTCTCGGAGTACGCGGTGCAGTCCATCGTCGACAAGGTCGAGTACAAGCTCGAGTGGAGCATTCGCCGCACAACCGCAAATTTCTACAAAGACCAGGGCACCTTTATCTCTAAATTTAACGGACGCGCAGCGCCCGACATCGTTGCCTTTACCAAAAAGGCCGATAACTCCATCCATCTCGGCCCTCGGGTAACGAAGGCAAATTTTGCTATCGTTTTCGGACACGAACTCGCGCACGTCGTTCTCTTCCAAAAATACAAAGACTCCGTTCCACCTTGGCTGACCGAAGGTCTTTGCAACAGCATCGGCGGAGCCGACAAGATCAGCTACTCGTGGCTAGCCGCCCAAACTCCGCGCATCGATGTCTCTCGCCTCGAGCACCCCTATGATAAGAAACGGCAAAATCGCGCCGATGTTCACTACCGAGCCTCGCTTGCCGTGCTAAAAATGCTGGAAAAGAAGTGTCCCGATTTCAAAGAACTCCTGAACCTTTCCCTTAAAAGTAAGCTCGCTGACTTCCTCCCGACCTACTGCAACATCCCCAATTTGAACTCAACATTTTGGACCTGGGTCGACTCAGAAGCCCGCAAAGAGCGTTCTCAGACGCGCCCCGGGGCATAAACTCACACAACTCTTACACCAAAGCTGTACGTAGCGGCCCGAATTGGGCTAGCTTCGAATCCGTGAAAACCCCGATCATTATCCAAGGCGGCATGGGTGCCGGCGTTTCGGATTGGCGTTTAGCTCAAACCGTTTCGCGTCTCGGGCAACTCGGCGTCGTTTCCGGCACTGCCGTCAACACACTGCTCGTTCGCCGACTCCAAGACGGTGACCCCCAAGGCGATTCGCGTCGCGCGCTTTCACACTTCCCCGATCAAAAGATCGCCCAAGAGATTCTCGATCTCTATTTCATCGAAGGGGGCCGCAAGCCCGGCACGCTTTATAAGCTCAGCCCCCTCTCGAACCTCAATCCGAGTCTTCGTTTCCTGCAACACAGCGTGGTTGGTGCTTTTGTCGAAGTCTGGCTCGCCAAAGAAGGCCACTCCAATCCCGTCGGGATCAACCTTCTCGAAAAACTTCAGCTTGCGAACATGCCCGTTCTTTACGGCGCGATGCTCGCTGACGTCGATTACGTCCTGATGGGCGCAGGCATTCCTCGAGAAATTCCCGGAGTCCTCGATCTCTTCGCTCAGCAAAAAGAAGCTTCGATCAAAGTGAACGCCGTCGGCGCCCCTGCCGATGCCGATATCAAAAGCACGTTCAACCCCGACCTCGTCTTCCCCGAACTCGAGAAGAAGCCGCTCAAGCGCCCTTACTTCCTTGCGATCATTTCTTCTGCAACACTCGCCTCACACCTCGTGAAGAAGTCCACAGGCAAAGTCGACGGCTTCGTAGTCGAGGGTCACCTCGCGGGCGGACACAATGCCCCTCCGCGTGGACCCATGAAACTTTGTGAAAATGGCGAGCCCGTATACGGCGTAAAAGACGCTCCCGATCTCGCGGGCATCAAAGCCATCGGCCTTCCTTTCTGGATGGCTGGCGCGTTCGGAACTCCCGAGAAACTTCGCGAAGCTCTCGATGCAGGCGCTGTCGGCGTACAGGTCGGGACCGCTTTCGCATTCTGCGAAGAATCCGGCATGTCGGCTTCGATCAAAACTGCTGCGATCAAAAAGTGGGGCGTGCCGAACGCGAATCCCAAAGACCGCGTCTTCACCGACCCTCTCGCTTCCCCGACAGACTTCCCTTTCAAAGTCGCTCCCATGGAAGGTACGCTCTCCGATGCGGCCGTCTATGAGGCGCGTCCCCGTATCTGCGATCTCGGATACCTGCGCACGCTCGCCATGGGACCCGAAGGCAAACTCCTGCACCGTTGCCCCTCCGAACCAATTGCCGACTATCTCAAAAAAGGCGGCAAGATCGAAGAAACCGTCAGTCGCAAATGCCTTTGCAATGCGCTCATGACGAATATCGATCAAGGTCAGTCGCAAAAGAACGGTTACCAAGAACTTCCGCTTGTCACCGCAGGCGACGACCTCATCGCCCTTCGTCGCTACCTGCGCAACGGCAAGACTTCGTACTCCGCACGCGACGTGATCGAGCAACTTCTCGAAGAGCCCAAGGCTCGTGTTGAAGCCGCCGAACAGCACGCTTCGCTTTAAGATTTTTTCTTAGTTTTCTTTTTTACGATTTTTTTTGTGGGCTTCTTAGCGACCGCGGTTTTCACCTTCTTCGGCTTCTTCGCTTTGGGATAACGACCGATGCGCGGATCATTTTTCAGCACGAGTTCAATAGCGAGATTCACGCTCGACTCAAAGTCAGGAGCATCGACGGGTAGGATTGTCGTGTTGTGTGGACCGTCGCCGAAAAGCGCCACCGGGCGCATATGCGGGAAAATTTTCTGCAGACTCTCGTGATGCTCCGCTTGAGTGCAAAGCCAAACCCCATTGTCGTCGGTGTAGCTATCACGATCGCGAAGAATAAAGGCCATCTTCCCGTCATTCACGTAAACCCCGAAAGCACCGAACATCGGTTTCACGACGGGGTTCTTCTCGTAGAGGGCTTCGATTACGAACTCGAATGGAATCGGCTTTTTCATCGAACCTCGTTTCCAAACGACCCTATCTCTTTTCGGAGAGTTTCCTCAGCTCAATGATGATCTCCGCACTGGAGTCGATCGCCTTGTACCCTATTCCGTAGAGTGTCGGCACACTCAGCGTAATCTCCATGGGCCCGAGCTGCTCGAAGATAGGCATCCGTCCTTCGCGTTCCGTCGCACAGAGCGAGTATTCTAAATAGCCTTTGACGACAAAGCGGGCTCCCCCTTCGTGAGGATTCATTTGACGCGTCCAATGGAGGCCCGAAATAAGGCCCGCATGACGAACGGTTCGCGCAGAACGCGAGGAGCAAGGAATCCTTGCTTCAATGAGTCGACTCACCTCATAGAGCGCCTCGCCATCTTCGAACCAAACGCGAGTCGTAGGAGAGTCAGGATCGGTGTACTGACTGAAAGAGTTTACGGAGAATCCAAAGGGAACCAACGTGCTGCGATCCAAAAGCTGGTTGCTCCACGAACTCATCGCGGCACCAAACCGTTCCAGCCGCGCCTCATCTTCGATACCTTGATGATGCGCCAATTCATGGAAAACAACACCGACGGCTTCGGAGATCGGCATCGCCTCAGTCCCGCCCAGAGTGTGTCGGTAAATCATGTCGAGATTGACGTAGATCGTATCGCCGACGGAGAGGCCCGTCCTGGCGACCTTTTCCTGACCGTCGATCACAAAAAAGCCCCTATTGCTACGTTCGGATATAAACTGAAGCAACTGAAAGTTCTTAGCCCTTTCTTCGTCTAGATCATCGAGAATATCTTTCAGGAGAGATCGATCGGACTCATGCATTTCTCCTCTCGATGAAATTGCGAGCTCCGCAAAATTTTTGGTCTGCGCCAACGCAAACTCAAAACGCTGCTCCGCGAGTCCGGCGCCGTTTCCGATTTGATCGCCAGCGTCGACGATTCCCACAAAAGAACACAATCCTAACCCCAAGAACCAAACAAAAAGTTTCATTAAAGATCTCCCCCTTTTTTTGAATCCGTTTCCAAAGGAAACAGCTGAACAGAAACGACGCTGACTTTTGACTTCGCACTCGAGGACGCCGAAAGTTTCGAAACGGCATCCTTGAATTTGCGAATCTCTTCCTTGATAAGCTCGTAGTTGGTCTCATCGACGGGGAGCACCACCGCTCCAAACTCACGCTGCGTAACATCGACCTCCTCCAAGGAGTGACACGCTTTCTGAAGGATCTGAAAATGAAAATTCCGAATAGCGCGGCTTGGAACTTCGGATTGCGTTTTGAAAAAAGCACCATTGCGACGATAGGTCGTCGGAGCCGTTTCTTCGATGAGACCAAGTTTCACGAGTCGCACCAGAGCTTCTTTCATCTCGTCCTCCGGAACATCAAAGTTGCGACTGAGCTTTTCGAAGCTGAGTTTCTTTCCCGTAGTGCCGATGTGGTTCAAGAGAGCGACGTGATGCCAATCGGAGACAAAACGAAATTCTTCGGCTGACAAATCACGCGACTCCAGCTGAGCTTTGATGCCGAAGTAGCTGAGGATTCTTTCACGATTCGCGAGGGAGAGTTCACGTTTTTGATTGAGGAAGTCCGAGAGCACGGTCTTACTCATCTGCAGGTGCCTTGCGAAGGACCTGAGCGAGTACTGCGGATTGCGCAAACGCTTGGTCTTCAGTTCCTGCTGACAGTGTTCTCGGAGGGCGTCCATGTTTCTAGACTAACGGAGCAGCTCACAAAAACCAGGGCACTCGGGACAAAGTGTCCCGTGCTGCGGGACACAGCTTAAATAGTTGTTTTTATAAAATTTTATAATTGAATTCGCCCAATTCTTGCAGCAGAAACAGTGCGTCTGAGGTGGATTTT
>Ga0247843_1002788_pt1 | contig 30479 bp, 29 predicted proteins | sample LaCruzMarch2017__FD_192420 | JGI IMG/M metagenome (GOLD analysis project Ga0247843, IMG submission 192420) | Freshwater microbial communities from meromictic Lake La Cruz, Castile-La Mancha, Spain - LaCruzMarch2017_8m | ecosystem: Environmental > Aquatic > Freshwater > Lake | place: Spain... | reverse complement strand
CAAAAACAAAGTTACTCGCAAGATCGAATTTTTCGCGGTGAAGTTATTCACAATCGGCGGCGGAGGGGTGCCTTTATACAGCCCCTTCCGCCGATTGATGAATAACTTCAATCCAACTGTAAGGGTGCTCGAAGCGCATCAACCGGGAGCGATCAAGTCAACATCAGGCCCTTTACGGCCAGCAGATTGTGGCAGATCGCCCCGGGCAAAGGAGGTTTTCGGGTTCAAAGAACTGGTATGAGCTGTCGTTTCACCGGGCCCTCCCTGCAAAGCGTTCCACCAGGCCGGTATCTCCCTCTCCGGTCAGATCATGCCCCCGTGATTGCTGTGGCGCTCGGAGGCTCCATCGACGGCCTCTCTCAGCCGGTCAAGCGTGATGGGTTTGGGAATGTAGAAATCCATCCCGGCAGCGAAGCAGGCCTCCCGGTCCTCCTTGAAGGCGTTGGCGGTGATCGCAACCAGCTCGGGCCGGACTTGCCTGCCGGCAAAATGGCTGCGGATCTCACGGGCTGCCTGGAGGCCGTCAAGCACCGCCATCTGCACATCGAGGAAGACGATGTCGTAGACGCCCTCCTTGACCGCCTCGACCGCCTCCCTCCCGTTGCTCACCATCTGCGGAGCCAGGCCGAGTTTTAGGAACATCAATTTGAGGACCTTCTGGTTTGTCGGGTTGTCCTCGGCCACAAGAATCCTCATCCCCTTTGAGATTCCCTCCGGCTTTTTCTCAGGAACCAAACCCGACACCGGTTTTTTTCCGAGGGCGCGGGCCATTGCCTGCCTGAGAAGGGCGGGCCTGAGCGGCTTGGTCAGGATCCCGTCGAACAGGGCTTTGGAATCCGCCGGCACCGCCTCCATGATGGAGCTCAGCAGCAGGATGCGCACGTCCGCCCCGCTCGCCGACCCGCGGATGCGCGAGGTGAGGGCAAGCCCGTCCATCTCCGGCATCTGAAAATCCGTGAGCACCAAATGAAAAGGAGGGCTGCCAGGCATGGCCGCAAGGGCTTTCGCGCCGGAATCAACATCGACCGGATGCATGCCCCATAGCTTGGTCTGCTCGTGCAGAAACCGCCTGTTGTTGCGGTTGTCGTCCACGATCAAAACGTGGATTCCCGCAAGCGAAACGGGAGCCGCCTCCGGATCGGCGGACGCCTCCACGGCTCCCTCTGCCAGCGGAAGAGAAAATGAAAACGTGGACCCCTGGTTTTCGGCGCTCTGGATTCCGATCTGGCCGCCCATCAGCTCCACGAGGCGCTGGCTGATCGCCAGGCCGAGGCCGGTGCCTCCAAAGCGGCGCGTCACCGAGGAATCGGCCTGGACAAATGGTTTGAAGAGCCTCGCCTGCACGTCGGGGGAAATCCCGATCCCGGTATCGCTCACCGAGAACCTCACCATGTGGCTCCCTCCGGACTCGTGGGCGACATGAAGACTGACCTCCCCATTGGAGGTGAATTTCACCGAGTTGGAAAGAAGGTTCAATAGCACCTGCTTCAGACGTGTCCGATCTCCCACGATGGCCGGCGGCAGAGTGGGATCCAGATAATAGGAGAGCTCAAGACCCTTGTCCGAAGCGGGGCGCGAAAGGATTTCAAGCGGCTCGACAACCACATCGGCGAGCACGAAAGGAACCTGCTCGACCTCGATGTGGCCGGCATCGATTTTGGAATAATCGAGGACATCGTTGATCAGGTCCAGAAGCGACTCGCTCGAGGTCGCCACTGTCGAGGCGTAATCGCGCTGCTGCTCATCCAGCTTCGTCGTCAGCAGAAGCGATGTCATCCCGATCACGGCGTTGAGCGGGGTGCGGATCTCATGGCTCATGGTGGCGAGGAATGTGCTCTTGGCCCGGTTGGCAAGGTCCGCCGCCTCCTTGGCGGCGATGAGCGCGGATTCCGACCGCTGCAGGTCCAGGCGCGAGCTGATGAGCCGGGCCACGGCTTCCAGGAGAGCGGTCTCCTCCTCCTGCCAGGCATACTCCGACCCGCAATGGTGCAGGCCCAGCGCCCCCCAGAATTGGCCTTCCACAATCAGGGGCAGATACAGCAGAGACCTCGCCCCCATGGCTGCAAGCATGGTGGCCGCAGCCTCCGACCCGCACTCGAGGACGCTTCGGCCCCCGGACAGCTCGGATAACATTCCGGGAAGCAGGCCCGCCACGTCCGGAGCCTGCCGGTCGCGGGGAGAGGGCTCCACGCCCGGCCGGTCCCACTCCGCCCTCAAGGTGAAACCCGGGGGGGAAACGTTTTCCCCAGGCACAAAGCGGAGGACCTTAAGGCGGTCCACCCCGATCTTTGCCCCCAAAAGAGAAATCAGATCCATCCAGGCCTTTTCCGTATTCAGCGGGGTGCTCAGGACGAGCTGCCCGACATCCGCGATCGCCTTAAGGAGGATTTGATTCCGCCTCTGCCGCGTGATGTCCCGATACTGCCAAAGGTAGCCATGCAGTCTTTCCTCCTGCTTGATGGGAACAAAATCGCGCGCCAGAAACCTCTTGTCCACCGTCTCGAAAATCTGCTCCAGGGCGGGTTTTGATGAACGGACCGCCACCTCGATCGAGCCCTTGAACCGATCCGAATCGACGAAGAGCCGGGAAGCCTCCAGGACAAGTTCGGGGCAGCTCCGGCCAAGAAGATCGGACGAGGGAACTCCGAACATTTTTACAAACGCAGGATTCGCAAACGTGATCTGCCGGTCCCTGTCCTCGACGAGCACCGCCTCCTCCATGTTGGTGAGGAGGGTCGAAAACCGCGATTGCTGTGCCGCCTCCTCGGCGGCGAGAGCGGCAAGCTTTCGCTCGGCCTGCTTCCTCGCGGTGATGTCCTGCTTGACGGCGATGAACCGGGTGATCCTGCCTCTGCCATCCTTGAGCGGGGTGATGGTGATGTCCTCGATAAAGAGGCTGCCATCCTTCCTGCGGTTTGTAATTTCCCCGCTCCAGACGCTGCCGGCATGGACTGTCCTCCAGAGCTCCTCGTAAAACGAGGCCTCATGAACACCCGACTTTAAAATGCGGGGCGTTTTCCCAAGCGCTTCCTCTTTGCTGTATCCTGTGAGCCGCTCGAATGCCGGGTTGACCCACTCGATAGTGCCTCCGGGCGAGCAAATGACGATGGCATTCGCGGCGGACTCCAGCGCAGCGCCCTGCAACAACTGCTGCTCATGCGCATCCTTGCGCCCGGAGATATCGAGAACAAATCCTCCGCAGCCCTGTTGGGCCCCCCCTCCGCTTTTTCCGCGACAGAGCACCCAACCCCATGATCCGTCGGGGCGCTTGATCCGGAATTCCATCTCCATCGTCTCAGCGACGGCCCCGCACAGCGAACGGAATGTCCCTTCCGCAACCTCCCGGTCATCGGGGTGGATGATCCCGAGAAAGGTGTCGCACCCCCACTCGATACCTTCCGGCGGGGTTCCGATGAGCGCATTCCATGAGCCGTCCAACCGGATCGTCCGGGAGTTCTGAGCGATCTCCCAGCCCGCGAGGTTCGCGCCTTGAAGGGAAAGCCTCAGCCGCTCCTCCGATGCGGCCTGCCGTTCCCGGGAACGCTCCGTCACATCGACAATCACAAAACTTCCCACGGCCAGCAGGACAAAAACCAAAACCACTCCCATGACGCCGAGCCGAAGCCGGGCAAGCCGCAGGTGCCAATCTCCGGCATCGCAATCGAGGCCGAGCACGACGGGAGAACCAGAGATCATCACACCCGGCACAGGCGCCAGACCGGAGATCCATGTTCCCCACCGGTCGGCCTCGGGCCCTTCCGTCATCGCCTTCAGGGAAGAAAAGATGGACAGGAAAATCTGCGACGCATCCTCGTATTGATCCCCGGGCTGCGACTCATCAGCCGAGCCGTCGGGTTCGGAATCGGCGAGAAAAACCGGAGCGCCCATCCGCAGCGTCATCAGATAGGCAAAGCGGTAGCTGTCGCCGGATTGGCAGAGCAGGTGCAGCTTGCTCTTGAGGCGCCGGTAGGTGGTTTTGTCCACATCCGGATCCGAAGCGGCGAGGCCTTCGAACTCCGATGGCGAGAAACCAGCTGCGGCGAGCATGGCCTCCTGCGTGAGCTGCTCCCGCCATGTCTTCTCGGCATCGTTGCTGACCAGATTTGCGGCGGGCCATCCGACCGCCAGAATCAATGCCAGCAGGTAGGCGAAGATTCGGGCGCGGAAATCGCGCTGCGGATCTTCAAACGGGTGGTCGGTTCTCCGGAAAATCAACCACGAAGATACCAGCACTGCGGAAATCCCGACAATCCTGCCGGCCAAAAGGAACCCGAGAAGGACGGCAGACTGCCAATCCATTTCTGACCCGGCCGTTTCCGGCATGCCGGCCAGGAATCCCTGGGAAGGATCCGCGAGCGCGATCGCAAGCAGCCCGGCGGACAAAATGGAAGTCGTGAGCCTCCGGGAGCCGGTTTCGCTCCGGAAAACGACCAGGGAAAGGGCGGCAACGGATGGCAGCCAGACAATCCACATCAGCCAGAGCCGCGCATCGTCCGGCCGGAAAATGAATAGCAGCGCTGCGGCAGCCACAGGGAGAAGGGCCGCCGCCCAGGCTGCGGGCCTACCGGCGAGACGCGCCGCAGCGAGCAGCGCAAAACCGGCCACCAACGACTCCATGACGTCAAGCCCCCAGGCCTCGACAGGCAGCTCAGGAAACCCCTGCCAGATCAAGCTCCAGAAATTCAGGATGGCTGCCCCGGCAAAAAAGGCGCCCAGCAATCTGCGGGCTTTCTGGAAATTTCCTGAAACCGCCCTCCCGCTCCAACAGACACCCGCCGAAAGGCCAAGAAGCAGAGCCGAGAGGAAAATAAAGTAGTCCATACCTCGAAAAAGCAATCAGCCCGGCCCCTGCGGGGATACCACCAGATGCGGATACTTTCTTTCCACTTCCGAAATCGAGCACCCGGAGACCTCGAGCGCCTCGCACAAAAACCCCTTCGTCGCCCGCACAGGGTCCGGATCATTTTCCCAGGCAAGAAGAATCTTCGAGAGCCGCAGGAGCGACGCCGTCGAGACGTATCCCCTGATCCGGTGAAGATGCCGCATGAGATCCTCGCGGGAAGCTCCTTCGAGGCCCCTGAGATCGCGCTCAAGATCCGCGCGGATGCCTCCCCAGATCTCCCTCTGCATCTGGACCACCTCCCCGTCCCCCTGCGGGGCGAAAAGCTCATCGCTCAGGGCCTCCGCGAGGATCGGAAATGAAGAATACGGCGAAGCCTCCACAGTGGATGATACATACCCCCAATCGCCCCGCGTGCCAATTCCTATCTTGCCGGCAGAGGCACCTGATTGGTCAATCAGCCCGGAAACCCGTAGCCCAGCGGCTTCCCCGCAGGATACTTCTCGCAATCGCGGAAGCCCGGAGCGGCCTGATCCTTCGGGGCGACCAACGGCTCGATGCCGATTGGCATCGGCCAGTGGATGCCGACATCCTTGTCCTTCCAGTGCAGGACCCGCTCGTCGGCCGGCGAGTAAAAGTCGCTGCACTTGTAGTGGAAGTCGGCGGTGTCGCTGACGACCAGAAACCCGTGGGCGCACCCGGGAGGCGCCCACAGGCGCTCGTGGCAGGCCGATGTCAAAAGCCGTCCGTCCCACTTTCCGAATGTCGGGGACCCTTCGCGCAGATCCACGATGACGTCGAAAATCGCCCCGCTCGAGACCCAGACCAGCTTGCCCTGCGAGTGGCCGTTGACCTGATAATGGAGCCCGCGGAGCACGTATTTCGACGACCGGCTGTGGTTGTCCTGAACGAAGTCGACATCCAGCCCGATCTCGCGGAAAACCTTCCGGCTCCACATCTCGAGAAAAAACCCCCGGCTGTCGCCATACACGTTCGGCATCAGCAGCAGCGCCCCTTCGATCTTTAGTTTTTCGACTCTCATAATTGTGTGCGGCCCAGAACCTCCACCAGGTATTCCGCATAGCTGGATTTTCCGAGAGCGGAGGAGGAGCTCGCAAGCTCATCGACCGTCAGCCAGCCCTTCTGAAGTGCGATCTCCTCAAGGCATGCGATGCGGAGGCCCTGCCGCTTTTGAATCGTCTGGACAAAGTGGGCGGCCTCGAGAAGCGAATCGTGCGTTCCCGTGTCGAGCCATGCCGTGCCCCGGCCGAACTTCTCGACCCTCAGCGTGCCGTCATCAAGGTAGCAGCGGTTCAGATCGGTGATCTCAAGCTCCCCGCGCGGCGAGGGCTTCAGGGCTTTGGCGAACGCCACGACCCGCTCGTCATAAAAATACAGCCCGGGAACAGCCCACCGGCTCCGTGGCTTGGCGGGCTTTTCCTCAAGGGAAAGCGCGCGGCCTCCGGCGTCGAATTCGATCACCCCGTAGGCCGAGGGATTCGATACCTCGTATCCGAAAATCGTCGCCCCGTGCCCCAGGGCATCCGCGCTCCCGAGGATCCGCCCGAACTCGTTTCCAAAAAACAGATTGTCACCGAGCACGAGCGCCGAGGGCGCGCCGTCGAGGAACGTCTCGCCGAGCAAAAACGCCTGCGCAAGCCCCTCCGGGCGCGGCTGGCCGACATAGGAAAACTTCACCCCGAACTGCCCGCCCGATCCGAGCAGGCGCTCGAATGATGGAAGATCGTGCGGCGTGGAGATGATGAGGATCTCCCGGATGCCCGCCAGCATGAGCACCGAGATCGGATAGTAGATCATCGGCTTGTCGTAAACCGGCATGAGCTGCTTGCTGACAGCCAGCGTGAGCGGATGCAGCCGCGACCCGGACCCTCCGGCAAGAATGATTCCTTTCCGCTGCGACGGTGTCCCGGGAGAGGTTGGTTGCGCCATGCCGGAAATTTTATGCCACGGCGCCACACGCGAAGAAAGATGTTTCTTTCGTCCCGCTTCGTTCTGGATTTCCACCGGCCCCCTTGTCATGATGGGCGGGTGCCGAGTCCCGACCGCGCCCCGATCTCCAGGCTCGCCAGCGTTATCACGCTGGCCGCTCTGGCGGTTTGGATCTGCCATCTGGGCGGGGAGGATATTTTCTCAACGGCTCTCGCGGGCGGATTCCTCATCTTCATGCACCGCCCGGTGCGCTGGAAAAACGACCCTCTCCCGGGCCTGGCCGCGTGGGTGGGTCCGGTGGCTTTATTCATCGCGGGAAATCTCACGGGCCTCATCCTGCCCCAGGCGCTCGGATGGACATGGGCGTTCGCGCTCTGGGCCCGCAGATCGATCGCATCCAGCGCGCTGCCGGTCGCCCGGAGCTGGATCGCATTTTTATTTCTGTTTCCATGGATCACCCACGACTTCCCCGTTGTCGGATGGTGGTTCCGGCTCAGCGGGGCGGCTGTCAGCGGCACTCTTTTCCACGCGCTGGGGTTTCCGGTCGCGCGCGAGGGAACGCGCCTGCTGGTCGGCGGGCTCCCGGTCAATGTCGAGGCCGCCTGCGCGGGCATGGGACTCCTTCAGGGGTTGCTTGTTGCCGGGGTCGTTCTCCTGCTCTTCTATTTTCCCTCCGGCAAAATGTTTTATATCCTGCTGCCAGCCATCCCGCTTCTCGCATGGGTCTCGAACACCGCCCGCATCGCCGGCATCACCGCCGTGGCACTCAGCGAAGGGGTCGAATTCTCCCAGGGAATTTTTCACACATGGGGCGGGCTGGCGGTCATCGCGGTCATGGTCGGACTCACGATCCCCTTGCTCTCGCTCCTCCGCGCCTTGACCGGCTCACGACCGCCATGAACACCCCGCGCCCGACACCCTGGTGGTTTTTTGCCTGCACGCTCGCCATGGGCATCCTCCTCAGCGCAGGACTGATCACCGCATGGACCCGCGACCCCTCGAACCGTTTCGGCGGGATGGCATTTGCCATTTGGGTGGCCGGATGCACCTTTCTCGCGTGGTACAGCCGCCCGCTTCCCGCACGGACAGGCGTCTGGGTCGCCTCGCTGGCGCTCCTGGTCTTGGGCGAACTCGGAACGTTTCAGGCAATCAAACACGCGGCGCTTGCCCTCCTTCTTCCCAGCCTTTGCCGCAGGCCGCTCGCATTCGGCTGCATGGCGATAGCCGCCGCGTCATGGACGCCAGCTTGGGGCTGGGTTTTCAGCCATTCCTTTGGCACGCCCCTCGACATGATGCGACCCCTCTTCGTCCTTGCCTGCTTCGCCGCAGCCCGCCTGGCATGATCAATTCCCGAAATCTTCCCTTCGCGCTCCTGCTGCTCGCTGCGGTCGCCCTCAGCATGATCTGGCCACGCCTCCCCATGTCGGGAGATCCGAACCCGCTTGCCTCCATCCCAAGCGAGGGGTTCGACCTGAAATCCCGCGACGTGGAACTCTCCGAACTCGAAAAGAAATGGCTCGGCGGCGCCTCCGGGCTCAAACGGATTTTCTCCCACGGAAGCCGGCTCTGGCTCCTTGCCGTCACCGACGGCACAAAAAACCGCCAGTCCGTCCATGACCCGACCTACTGCTTCCTCGGCGAGGGATGGAAAATCATCGCAAGATCCGAGGTCCCGCTTGCCGGCGGTTCCGCCACCCTCGTCACCATGTCCCGCAATGCAGAATCCTCCCAGGCCCTCTACTGGTTCTTCGACGGCGATGCCCCCTTCGCCTCCGTCCCGGAATTCTGGATCAAGTCCACCGTCCGGCGCCTCACCCGCGGGCTCAGCGGCCCGGAACCTCTCCTCTTCATCCTCCGCCCGCTCGGTCCCCCTTCGGATCAATGGATCGCCTCCGCCTCCGAGGCAGCCCCGCTGTTCCTCCCTTCCTCCGTAAAAAAGTGAAAGAATTTCTAATTAATATAAATTTTACAGCATATATTGCATTTCTTGCAAAATCTGGTTTCCGATCAAATATACAAGTTGCTTTTCCAAAGCATATTATGATAATACAAAAACTTGGCACAACCCCTGCGAATAGTATTTCTTAACATGAAAACAACTCTCGGACTCGCAATCGCCTTCCTCGCCACTTTGCCAGCCATTCACGCAGCAATGGAGGCTAAGGCAGAGGATACGACCCCGAAGGAATCTCCACAGCAATCGGCCGCGAGGCCGTTCAACCTCGACATCGCGGGCCCGGTCTATGCGGCGGCCAGCGACTCCCGCTCGGCGGAATTCCAGGCCAACGAGCTTCCGCAGATGATGAAGACGATCAACACGAACCTCGGAGAATATAAACCTCTCTCGAATCTCTCGTCGAAAGCCCTTGACCCCGCCAAGCTGGTCCTGTCGACGGATTCGCAGGTGCGAGTGTATTTCCTGGGCGAAGGGGCCAGCTACCATAACACGCTGGGAGTCAACCTGACCGGTTCCGGAATCATGTCCGGCGACCCCCAGCTGGTCTTTCCGGACGCGTCGAGCCGCCAGTCATTCCTGGGAGGCAGCCCGTCTTCGTCGGACCGCACAAAAACCGACCCGCTCATCGCGGGAGATTTCGTGGATCTCGGGACCCTGAAGGCCGGACAGAAGCTCGACTTCTTCATGATCGCCGACGGCGCCAACACGGCCAACAAAGCCCGCGTCTGGACAGCCAGTGCCAAGGCAAACAGCGACGGACTCCAGCACATGGCCAGCTTCGCAGTGCAGGACAGCGCCTATCTCCTCCTGAGCTTCGAGGACATGGCCGGCGGCGGCGACATGGACTTCAACGACCTCGTCTTCGCGGTTGAGATCGGCGCCGCGAACGTCCATGCCCTCGCCAATCCGGAACCCCACGAGATCCTCACCTTCCTTGTCCTGGGTGCGGCCGTCTATTTTGTCCGGCGCAGGATGGGTGAAAAACCTCTGGCGGCATGAGGCGCTGGATCTTCATCGCCGCGGCGCTGGCGCTGGTCCTGGCGGCAGCAGCATTCTTCTGGCACAAAGCAGCAACCGAGCGCCGGGTCACAGACACAATGGCTGTGGCCCGTGAGCTTTTGGATAAGGGCCGGGCATCCGAAGCCAAGGTCCTTCTTCAGGCAACCAAGCCCCCGTCGAAAAACAGCCCGAGCCGGGCGGCATGGTTCGACATCGAAGTCCGCTCCGCAATGGAAAACCGGCAATTTGAACTCCTCCGCCGGCTGAGCGAGCGCGACCCGGAGGGATTCTCGAGAAATAACGAAGCGGCTTCCTGGCTGCAGCGTCTCACCATGGCACAGGACGGGGCTCTGCCGGAAAACGCGGGGCCGATCCTCAGCGCCGACAAAGCAATGCTTGCGGGGGATCCCGATGCCGCACGCAGGACCCTGGAGTCCGCCAAGCTTGAGGGGAAGGACGATGCCACCCGCCTCACCCGCCTCGCGCTCCTCAATGCGGACAATCCCGGGAAAGCGTGGGAGCTCCTCAACCAGGCCTATGCAGTAAATCCAAAAAGCGCCGACGTGCGCACGTTTTCGGCAAACCTCCTGGAGCAGGAAGGCGATACCGACCTCGCCCGCCGGGACTACATCGCAGCCGTCCTCGCCGAACCCGCCAACCCCCGGGCTCGCGACAACCTCGCCGAATTTTACATCCGCCAGGGGATGCTTCCGCAGGCCGTGCAGACCTGGCTCGATGCGCCACCAGCCGATGCAAGCTGGATTTTCTACCTCAAGGCGTGGTTCTGGAACCGCGTCGGGCTCGGATCGCTTCCTCCGAAAGATCCTGCCGCGCTTGGAAAGCTCGTCTCCGCACTCGCCGCCCTGCCCGCAGGGGATTTCTGGAGCAACAGCCTCGACGATGCTGTTGCAAAATCCCCACTGCTTGCGGACCGCGGGGAGACCCTCTGGCTGCGCATTCTTCAGCAACTCAAAGACGGACAGGATTCCAACGCTCTCCGGATCCTCGCGCAGTCCGCGCCGGAGCAGACCGCCCACCACGCCTATCTTCGCACCGCACTCCAGTTCCTCCTCGAAGTCCGCATGGGCGTCGGCTCGAACTCGCACCTTGAAATTCCCGGGGCTAAAACCGCCGGGCACCCGTTTTGGAAATGGCTCGAAGACAACAAGTCCGATCCCGCCGCACTCCGCCAGCCATGGGTGCTCCCCACTCTATTCTGCGTGAGCGGCTGGTTCCGCGCCGGTGTGGATACCTGCAAGCCGGAATCGCTCGCTGAGGCACCGGAGTGGGCGGCCTACGCGCTCGCGCGCAGCGCCCAGATCCTCGGCGACAACAAGCGCCTTGCGGAATTCCTCGCCGCAACTCCGCTGAATTCCCCCGCCATGCAGATCCTCCGCGCGGAATCCGCCTGGATGGACAACAAGCGGGATGCGGGCCGCACGATTCTTGTCGGACTGCTCGGCCAGCCCGATGCCGGTTACCGCGCCGCTTTCCTCCTCGCGATGGACGCACTCACCCGCAACGATGCCGCCGAAGCCAGCCGCGTCATTGCCCTCCAGCCGGACTTTGCGGCATCCGTCACCGGACGTGAGCTCCTCGCCCGCGCGGCTCTAGCGGAGGGAAAGGAGAATGAAGCCATCGCGATCTACGAGGCTCTCGGCGATTCCTCCGACGACGCCCGCATCTACCTGGCCCGCGCCGCCTACAACGCGAAGCAGTGGGGCCGCGCGGAGGCGCTCGTCCTCTCGCTCATCGCCGACCATCCGAACGAGCCGGCCTTCGCCGCCAACCTTGAACAAATCCGGGAGGAAAAACCGGGCAGGTGAGCGAGCTGAAGACAGCCCGGCGCCTCCCGCCGATGGTGCTGCTCGAACGCCAGATCCCGAAGTTGGCCGCCAGCCGGCACACGGTGCTTATCACCGGTGAGTCCGGAACCGGAAAAAGCCGCCTCGCCCGCCATATCCACTCGATCAGCCCGCGAGCGAACAGCCCGTTCGTCTCCCTGAGTTGCGCCTCGCTTCCACGGGATCTCCTCGAATCCGAACTCTTCGGCCACGAACGCGGGGCCTTCTCCGGCGCGATCCGCCAGAAGCCGGGCCGCGTGGAACTCGCAAACCGCGGAACGCTTTTTCTGGACGAAATCGGTGATATGCCGCTCGAGCTTCAGCCGAAGCTTCTCACGTTTCTCCAGGACCGCAGCTTCTACCGGATCGGCGGCCGCGAACTCCACGAGGTCGACGTCCGACTCATCGCCGCAACGAACCGCGACCTCGCCCGCATGGTCCGCGATGGCACGTTCCGTGAAGATCTGTTTTTCCGCCTCAGCGTCCTCCCCGCCCACCTTCCCCCGCTCCGCGAACGGCCGGACGAAATCCCCGTGCTCGCGCTCGGCTTTCTCAATAACGCCCTCGCCGAGTTCAACGGCCCGAAGGAGGTCGCCCTCTCTCACGAGGCGCTCGATCTCCTCCTCAGCCACCCCTGGCCGGGTAACATCCGCGAGCTGGAAAATGCCATGTTCCGCGCCGCCACCCTCGTCGAGGCGGGCCACGACATCGGCCCCGAACTCATCGCGCTTCTCGACGAATCGCCCCCGGACGCAGGACCGCCCCGCCCATCCGAAGAAATCCTCCCGCTCGCCGAAATTGAAAAGCGAGCCCTCGCCCGCGCGCTGGAAAAGTTTTCCGGTCACAAGCCATCGGTCGCCTCCGCGCTCGGAATCAGTGAAAAGAGCGTTTACAACATGATGCGCCGTCACGGGCTCGGACCCCGCGCCGGCAAAGTCTCTTTCCAGCCGGCCTCCCCATCCACGCACCATGGCTGAAACGGTGGATGTCCTGCTGGTGGAAAGCAATTCCGGGACAAGGGGCGACCTCCTCGCATGCCTCCCTGCAAATTGGTCGCACCAGTGGGTCGAGTCCACGCCGGCGGCGGAACAAATTCTGGACCAAACGACCGTGAAGGTTCTTCTCTGCAGCGACGACATTCCCGGGGAAACGGGCCTGATGTTTCTTGCGCGCACCAAGGAACGCTGGCCGAAGCTCAGGAGGATCCTTCTTGCGCCGGATCTCGACGGCGAGTTGTTTTTTCATGCCATGCGCGAGGTGAGCCTCTTCGACTACCTCACAAAACCCGTGATTCCCGCCGAGTTGACAACGGCCGTGGCACGCGCACGCGCGCAGTTCGATGCCGCCGAGCGCCCCGTCAAAATCCTGCCAACCCTCACCGTTCCTCCTTTGATTCACGAAGCAAGGGAGCCCGGCCCCTGGCCCCGCGAAGGGGCCCTCGTCGTTTCGGCCTTCGCGGCCGGATGCGCCGTGACGCTCCTCGCCCTCACGCTTCTCTACCTTGTCAAGACCCAGGCCGGGGTTGACCTGTTCCCCCTGTTCCATCTGAGGGACTTCTTCCAGTAGGGGGGCTCAGCAGGAAGACCCGGCATTCTGAAGCAGGAGAAAATCGTTCGGGACGCTGCTTTGGCAGCGCGGGTTCGCCAAACCCCGCCGGATTCTCTCGACGGAGGCTCCGGCGAGGCATTCCCGCCATCGCGGATTTCCCGCTCCACCGGTTTCTATGGATGCCACCGGGACGGCTGACAACGCAGCCCAGCGCCGGAAGCTCAAGCCAGGATGGCCGGGTATATCAGCTCTACTTGATGCAAACAAACATCCGCCTGTCGGGGGAAGGCTCCGGTTTTTTCGGTTGATCGTCGCAACCCTCAGCCGGACCAGGAATAATGACTCCCCGGGCGCAGCAAAACCGGATGACAACATATTTTGAAAAAATTCCCTTGCCTCCAGCGACCACTCCCCTAATCTCTCCCTCCCGCTCAATGTCGGGAACCAAACATTAACCGTTCTTTATAACTTATGTCAGCACCAGCAGGCCAAAAAATCCGAATCCGGCTCAAAGGATTCGACTACCGCATCCTCGATGCCTCCGCGCACGAGATCGTTGAAACCGCAAAGCGCACCGGATCGAAAGTCACCGGCCCGATCCCGCTTCCGACCCGCATCGAAAAATTCACCGTCAACCGCTCGCCCCACGTCGACAAGAAGTCGATGGAGCAGTTCGAGATCCGCACGCACAAGCGCCTGCTGGACATCGTCGAACCGACCGCCAAGACGGTTGACGAACTTCGCAAACTGAACCTCCCCGCCGGAGTGGACATCACCATCAAGATCTGACCGCCATGAGCATTGGACTTCTCGGAAAAAAAATTGGAATGACCCGCGTCTATGACGACAAGGGCCGTTCGACACCTGCCACCGTCATCGAAGCCGGCGGCAACCGCATCCTTCAAACCAAGACCGCCGACAAGGACGGCTACGCGTCCGTGCAGGTCGGGTTCGCCGACCAGAAACCCCAGCGGGTTTCGAAGGCCCAGACCGGGCACTTCGCCAAGACCTCCTCGGCTCCGAAGCGCTTCATCCGCGAGTTCCGCCTCGCCGAGGGTGAGACGGTCCCGGAATCCGCCGACGTCGCGGTCACGGTCTTCGAGACCGGGCAGTTCGTCGACGTCATCGGACAGTCGAAAGGCAAAGGCTTCCAGGGCACGATCAAGAAGCACAACTTCGGCGGCCAGCCGGCGAGCCACGGCTCGACGATGCACCGCCGGAACGGCGCCATCGGCAACCGTTCGACCCCCGGCCGCGTCTGGAAAAACATGGGCATGCCCGGACACATGGGCGACGAGCGCGTGACGCTCCAGAACCTCCGCGTCCTCCAGGTCCGCGGCGAAGAGGGCGTCATCGTCGTCTCGGGAGCCATCCCCGGCGCGAAGGGCTCCTACGTCATCGTCCGGCCTTCCAAGAAAAAGAAGCCCGCGGCAAAAAAGTAATCCTTCCTTGTCTCCCCGGCTGACCGGGGACGGAAATTTCAGGCCGCTCCGGTTTTGTGCCGGGGCGGCTTTTTTCGTGAGATCTCCACCGCCAGCCGGGCGATGAGCCTCTGCCCCTCGTGCGAGAACTGCCGCTCGGCGGTGATCACGAAAAGTTCCTCATGAATGCCCGTGCGGACCGGCAGCTTCACGAGTCCGTATCGCCGCGAGACATCGTCCAGGACCGGCCCCAGCACGGGGGCCGCCCCCACACCCGCTGCGGCCAACTCGCGCATGGCTGCGGAATCATCGAACTCCGCCCGGATATCCGGCCGGATCCCCGCATCGGCCCACCATCGGTCGAGTTCCCTCCGGAGCGGGGACTCCCGGGTTGGAACGAGCACCGGGAAGCCCGTGAGGCCCCGATTCGTTGAAAACCTTTTTGCGAGCGCCGGAGCGGCCACAAAGTTGACGGCAAACCGCCCGGCTTTTCTGCTGAAAAGCACGGTCTTCAGCGAGGCCGGGGCCTGCTCGGTGGCGATGACAATGTCGAGCTGGTGCGCGGCCAGCGCCGGGAACAGCTCGCCCGGAAGCCCCTCGCGGATGATCGCCCGCATGCCCGGCAGCTCTTCCCACGCCCGGCTCAGGATCCGCGAGGCGAGAAGCTTCGGGACCGAATCCACGATCCCCACATGCACGGTCTCCATCCCGCCCGGCTCCCCGCGACGGACGACCTCGACCATCTCGTCCCCGAAGTCAAAAATCCGCTCCGCGTAGCGTTTGACCACCCGTCCCGCATCGTTCAAAACCATCGTCCTTCTCTCGCGAAGAAACAGCGGGGTGCCCAGGAAGCTTTCCAGCTCGCGGACCTGGGCGCTCAGCGTCGGCGCCGAGACATGCAGCCTGTCGGCGGCCCGCTTGATCCCCCCCTCGGTGGCCACCGCCAGAAAGTAGCGCAGGTGGTGGTAGTTCAATTGCGTATTCATTCGTAAAAGACGAACGATACATGAATATATTCGTAATTTGCAAATGTAAACCCCTTCGCTACCGTCTCCCCCATGACAACAGCACTCATCTTGTTTGCAGGCACCATGGCGCTCTCCCTCTGGGCTTCCTTCCGGGTCAAGCGCGTCTTCCGCCGCTATGCGGAGGAGCCCTCGATCAGCGGGCTGACGGGCGCGGAGGCGGCCCGACGCATCATGGAGGAAGAAGGCGTCTCCGGCGTGGCGATCGAGTCGCACCCGGGCGAGCTCACCGACCACTACGACCCCACTCATCGCCGGCTCGTCCTGAGCGAGGCGAATTACCACGGCAGCTCGATCTCGGCGCTCGCGGTCTCGGCCCACGAGGCCGGGCACGCGATCCAGCACGCCCGCGCCTACGCCCCCCTCCACCTGCGCATGGCGGCCGTTGGCGCGACCACGATCGCCAGCCAGGTCGTCATGTGGCTCCCGCTGATCGGGCTCTTCACGGGGTTCGTGACCGGCAGCACGGCGATGATCCTCATGGCGGCCGGATGGGGAATCATCATGCTCTTCAACCTGGTGACATTGCCCGTCGAGTTCGACGCCTCGAACCGGGCGAAGCTGGCGCTGAGAAACAGCGGAGTCGTCTCGACCGCGACCGAAGAGGACGGCGTGAGCAAGGTCCTGAACGCGGCGGCCCTGACCTATGTGGCCGCTTTCATCACATCCCTCGCCTATTTCCTGTGGCACCTCCTGCCACTTTTGACCGGAAGGAACAGCGAGGAATGAAGCCGCGGCCGCTCATCCACAGGACCCACATCGTGAGAATCCACGGATCCCCGGGCGAGGCGGTTTCGCTCGACGAATACATCGAGGCCGAGCGCGGCGGCATGACGGCCGTCCGGCTGCGCGAGCTGTCGGGATTCAGCGCCCGGATTTTCGCCAAGCTGGCGACCGAGCAGGCCAGGCAGCACCACGACCTCCATGAGGGGGCGGAGCGCCTGATGAGGTTGCTGTCCTCCGACAAAGTGGAGCACTGCACGGACCCGTTGCCGGCGCATCTCGCCGAGGCGGGGGTCGCCCTCGCCTACCTTCTGAAAACCGTGGACTTCATTCCGGATTCCGTCCCGGAAATCGGGCTCACCGACGACGCGCGTGTCGTGGCGAGGGTGCTGGATCGCAACCCCGAGCTCCGGCCGTGAGCGGGATCCCGCTCACCCGTTGGTCCGCTGAATGAAAAATTGTTTTCCCGGACGGCTGGGCTAAACAGAGAGGCGTCGTCCAGCCGCTCACGAATGAACACACCGAATCCATGACCTCGCTCTTCCTGCTCGCAGCAACCAACGCTCCCGCCGACCCCGCAAGCATGAAAATATGGGCTTACGTGGGATTCATCGCGCTTGTGATGGTATTTCTTGCCCTCGATCTCGGGGTTTTCCACCGGGAGGCCCATGAGGTGAGCCTGAAGGAATCCATGCTCTGGTCCGCCATCTGGCTCTCCTGCGGGCTCTCGTTCACAGGGTTTGTATTCTACGCCTACCAGCTCCACTGGCTTGGCCTTGGGTTGGAGACCCCGGTCTATGCTGCAGGAGAGATCGTGCTGGGGGAGGTCGCCGGAGCCACCGCTGCGATCCAATACCTGACGGGATACATCGTCGAGAAGTCTCTGGCGATGGACAACATCTTCGTCATCGCGATGATCTTCGGCTACTTTGCCATCCCCGCAAAATACCAGCACCGCGTGCTCTTCTGGGGAATCATCGGGGCCCTCATCATGCGCGGCGGCATGATCTACCTCGGCGCGGAGCTGATCCTGCGCTACACGTGGATCCTCATCATCTTCGGGATCTTTCTGATTCTTACGGCCCTCAAGATGGCGCTGATCAACAGCCACAGCGACCCCGGGAAAAACCCGGTCGTCAGGCTGGCCAAGAGGTTCTTCCGCACAGTGGATTTCTACGACGGCCAGAAATTCTTCACCAACCGCACGGTGAAGCCGACCTACATCAAGGATCTGAAGACCGGACGAGAGATCCAGGCCCCTGCGGAACCGGGAACCCTCTCCGCCCGTCGCGCGATCACCCCCCTCTTTCTCGCCCTCATCATGGTGGAGATCACCGATCTCGTGTTTGCGGTCGATTCCATCCCCGCGATTTTTGCGATCACCCCCGATCCCTTCATCGTTTTCACCAGCAATATTTTTGCGATCCTTGGGCTGCGCGCCCTGTATTTCTGCCTAGCCGCGCTGATCAGCAAGTTCCGTTTCCTCAAGCCCGCCCTGATCCTGATCCTGGCCTTCGTGGGCATCAAGCTGCTCCTCCTGGCCGCGCCGCCGTATTTCTATGATTTCGGTCTCAGCGCCAGCGAGATCAAGAGCATCAAAATCGATCCGTTTGTCTCGCTGGTCGTGGTGCTCGGCACGCTCGCCCTGGCGACAGTGATGTCTGTCCTGCTGCCCGCAAAGGAAGGCGAGAAGTCCGCGTGAGCAATTGATGATTATGGGCGAGCAGGACCTGGTAGAATTGAGGTTGAGATCCGGAGTGTCCGGCTGGCGGTTGGCGTTGGCACACTGGGTCGAGTCGCCCCGGTTCCAGCATTTCGTCGTCGGGGTCATCCTTTTCAACGCCGCGATTCTCGGGCTGGAGACCAGCCCGGCGGCGATGGAACGGTTCGGGCTGCAGCTTCGGATTTTGGACAAGCTCTGCCTCGCGGTGTTCCTCGTCGAAATCGGAGCCCGCCTCCTCGCCTATAGACTCCACTTTTTCCGGAGCGGATGGAATGTCTTCGACTTTGCCGTTGTGGGGGTGGCGCTCGTTCCCGGGGCGGGTCCGTGGGCGGTGCTTCGCTCGCTGCGCGTTTTGCGGGTGCTCCGCCTGCTGACCGTGATCCCCTCGCTACGCAAGGTGGTGGCGGCATTTTTGCACGCCATTCCCGGACTCGGCGGGGTCATGTTGCTGATGGGGATTTTTCTTTATACATCGGCCGTGCTCGCCACGAACCTCTTCGGGAGGCAGTATCCCGAGTGGTTCGGTTCCCTCGGAGGAAGCTTGTTTTCGCTCTTTCAGATTCTCACGCTGGAAGGCTGGGCCGACATGGCCCGCGCCATCATGGAAACCCATGCCTGGGCGCCCTTCTTTTTTATTCCCTTCATCATCATCGCAACCTTCACCGTGCTGAACCTGTTTATCGGCATCATCGTCTCGACCATGCAGGAGCTCGCCATGGCGCCGGAAAAGGATGCCGCCGCTCCCGGAACGCTTGAGCTGGTCAGGCGCATGGAGCAGGATCTCAAGGCCCTGCGCTCGCAGTTGGCCGAAACAGAATGATGACCCAGCTCGACTACCTGCTTCAGCCAGCCATCCTGTTCTTTTTGCTTGGGGTTCTGGCGGTAATCGTCCGGTCGGATCTGGAGATTCCGGATTCGGTCCTGAAGATTTTATCCCTGTATCTGCTTTTCGCGCTCGGGTTCAAAGGGGGGACCGAACTTCAAAAAACCGACTGGAGCTGGGCGGTGGCAACGCCGCTTCTGGCAGCAATCGCCGCCTCATTTCTGTTTCCCCTGGCCGTTTACCCCATCATGCGGAGGAAATTCCGTCCGGTGGATGCGGCGGCCGTGGCGGCGACTTATGGCTCGGTCAGCGCGGTCACCTTCATGACGGCTGCAACTTTTCTGGAGGCGCGCGGGATGGCTTTTGGCGGCTACATGGTGGCGGCTCTGGCGCTGATGGAAAGCCCGGCCATCCTGACCGGCCTGGTTCTGGCGAGGCGGGCGCAGGGCGGTGGCGGCGGACTTTCGTGGGGAAGCGTGCTTCATGAATGCCTCGCCAACAAGTCGGTTCTCGTGCTTCTCGGAAGCCTTCTCATCGGCTGCGTCACCCCCGCCTCCGGAGCGCGGGCGCTCCAGCCGTTTGTGGTCGGGCTGTTTCCGGGCGTGCTGTGTTTCTTCCTCATGGATCTTGGGATTGTCGCAGCGAGAAGGCTGGCAGACCTTCGCGCGGGCGGGATCTATGCGGTCGCTTTTGCTCTGGGATTTCCCCTGGTTGCGGGCGGGGGAGGACTCCTTCTTGCAAGGGCTCTCCACTTCGGAGCCGGCGACGCGGTCCTCTTCGCCATCCTATGCGGCAGCGGGTCCTACATCGCTGTCCCGGCGGCCTTCCGCGCCGCCCTGCCGGAGGCCAATCCCGGCATCTATGTCGCCCTGGCTCTCGGCGTGACGTTCCCGTTCAATCTGTTCGTCGGCATCCCGCTTGCCTGTGAGGCGAGCAGGATTCTCTGGAACTAGCCCGGGCGTGCTTCAGGGACGCGGGAGCCGGGTGCTTGAGGCGCGCGACTCGTCGGCGATGCGCCCGCGAAAGGCCTCGATTCTCTCCCGAAGCTCTGCGTCGGTAATGGCGAGAATTTGAATCGCCAGGAGCCCCGCATTGCGGGCATTCCCAATGCCGACCGTGGCGACAGGGATGCCCCCGGGCATCTGCACGATCGAAAGGAGCGAGTCCAGGCCCCTCAGCGCCTTCGACTCGACCGGCACGCCGATGACGGGCAGAACGGTGTGGCTGGCGACCATTCCGGGCAAATGCGCCGCCCCTCCGGCTCCGGCAATAATCACCCGCAGCCCGCGAGCGACCGCCGTGCGGGCATATTCGGACATGTCGTCGGGGGTCCGGTGTGCCGAGACGACACGGGCCTCATAGGCGACGCCGAATTCCTGGAATGTTTCCGCAGCCGCCCGCATCGTCGGCCAGTCGGAGTCGCTGCCCATGATGAGGCCGACAAGTGGTGGAGTGGATTTGTTCATAAGGGGATCTGCTGGTCAAAGTGAATGCATTCTGCAGCGCTCAGCGCGATGGCGAGCGCCTCTTCGGCGGATTTTCCGAGCGCGGTCACGTGACCCATTTTCCGGCCCGGGGCGGCATGCAGTTTTCCGTAGAGATGGACGTGGGCGCCTTGGATCCCAAGCGCTTCCGCAATGCCCCGCGGCGCCCCGCTGGCGAGCGTCTTTGCCAGGAGGTTGACCATCGCCGCAGGTGCCCGCATCCGGGTGCTTCCGAGCGGGAGGCCGCGGATCGCGCGGATGTGGTTCTCAAACTGAGAGCACTCGCAGGCCTCGAGGGTGTAGTGGCCCGAGTTGTGGACGCGCGGCGCCATTTCGTTCACAAGAAGCCGTCCGTCCGGCATCAGGAAAAATTCCACGCCGAAGCTGCCAACGCCGTCGACCGCCACCACCGCCTCCCGTGCAATCCGGGCAGCCTGCTCCGCGATGGCCTCCGGCACGTCAGCAGGCGCGATCACCTGCTCGCAAACGTGATCGTTTTGCCGCGTCTCAACAACCGGGTAAACCGCAAGATCCCCTGTCTTGCCGCGTGTCACGATCACGGCGAGCTCGCGGTCGAATGCACACCACCGCTCGGCATACAACCCGGCCTCCTGGCCGCCGAGTTTTTCCAGCGCCCCGACCCAGTCGGAGGCATCCTTCACCGTGTAGTTTCCCGTGCCGTCGTAGCCGAGGCAGCGGCGCTTGAGAACGAATGGATATCCCATCATCCCGGCGGCGATATCCCGCGAGGCGGGGGTCGAAACGGGCTCGAAATCCGTCACCGGCACGCCCGCCGCACGAAGGGTTTGCTTTTGCACCAGCTTGTCCTGGAGGAGCGCCATCGTCCGGGACGACGGCCAAACCTCCCGGCCCAGGCTTTCCAGTCCGGCAAGCAGCGGGGCTTCCACGAATTCGTTCTCCAACGTCACGACGTCCGCATTCTTGGAGAAACGTTCGAGCGTCTCAGGCGATTGGTAGCTGCCCTCCAGAAATTCGGCGGCTTCGCGCCGTGCGGGACATGCCGGGGATGCATCGAGCACGCGCGCACAAAGCCCGAGCTGCGACGCCGCGCGGGCGAGCATGAGCGCCAGCTGCCCTCCGCCGATGATGCCGACGGCGGGCAGGCGCGGCACCGGGTGCTGAACAAACACGCGGTTCATCGGGCGCGGGCGGGCTCGGATAGCAGCGGTCTCATGGAATAGGCCATACCATCCGGACGATTCCATCAGGCGGAAATTTTGCACATTCTTTTTCTGTTTGCGGCCGGATTTTTCGCTGGAAACCCATGGAATGTTGTGACACGGGGGGTTGACCCCGGTGCGCCTCCGGGCATGATGTGCGCGTGCTGGCCGAACTGAAACTGCGCGACTTCCGGTGTTTCGGGTTCCTGGAGTTTTTTCCGGGTCCCGGGCGGACATTCATCGAGGGCGCCAACGCCCAGGGCAAAACCTCGATCCTGGAAGCGGTCTGCATCCTGCTCCGACTCCAGTCCCCGCGCACCAGCACCACCTCGGATGCCATCCGGATCGGACATCCCGGCTTTTTTCTCAACGGCCACTGCTCCGGGGCACACATGACCTGCGGCTACTCGTCGGAGGGCCGCAAAATCGCTCTCGACTCAAAACCGCAGACCCGGACGGACGACTACCTCGACGTCGCGCGCGTCGCATGGTTCGCGAACTCCGACCTCGAGCTCGTTCGCGGCAGCGGGTCCTGCCGCAGGCGGTTTCTGGATTTTCTCGGCATGCAGTGCATCTCCGGCTACCGGAAATCGCTGCGCGCCTACGAGCGGGCGCTGCGCTCGCGAAACGCCCTCCTCAAGGACAACCGGCCCCGCCGCGAAATCGCCGCCTTCGACGAGCCGTTGATAGAATCGGGTGAATTCCTCCTGGCTGCCCGCTCCAATCTCGCCGCAGACCTGACGCCCCTGGCTCACAATGCCTGCGCAGAAATCAGCGGCGGCAACGACCGGCTGGTGATCTCATTCCGTTCCGGTTCCGAAGGCCCTCTCTCTGAAGGGCTCGCCGCCACGCGGCCGGAAGAGGAGCGGCTCCGCCAGACGGTTGTCGGGCCCCACCGCGATGACGTGGCGATCACTCTCAACGGCCTCGGGGCCGCTGACTTCTCCTCGGAAGGTCAGCAGCGGGGGATCGCTCTCGCATTGAAGCTTGCCCAGGCAAGGCATCTGGAAACCGTCCAGCGCCGCGCGCCGATCCTCCTTCTGGACGACATCTTCGGGGAGCTCGACCCCCTGCGCCGGAACCGTCTCCTCGAATCCCTCCCGGCAGGAAGCCAGGCCATCATCACCACCACGTTCCTCGACTGGGCCGAACGCGCCCCGGACGACAGGATCTTCAAGTTGGACTCCGGCCTTCTGCAGCCGGAATAACCTCTTCCGATTATCGATGCGGCCGCATCAATAATCGGGATTCCCCGGACTCAGCGAACCGGCCTCGGGTTCACTTTCCGGAACCAGTTGGCAAAGTGCTTTTTGGCACCTTCGCGGAACGAGAGGTAATGCCCGTCGGGCGCGCCACCTTTCCGGAGCGCATCGAGGAGCGAGGGGAGGGTCAGCTCATCCATTTCAAATGCGGTCGAGCTCACCCCGACGGCTGAGCTGTGATGGGCATCGCTGCCGGCAGTCATCGAGAGCCCACGGCTCCGGGCATATGCCAGCGCCTTGTCGTTGTAGCCCTTCGAGGTGACAGCCGCATTGAAGACCTCGATCGCCTCCAGATCGAGCGTGTCAAGGACCGCAGGGCGGATCCCTGCGCGCCACTGGTCGAAGGGATGGGCCGGGATGGCAATGCCTCCTCCGGCTTTCACGGCATCGAAAACCTCTTTGGCCGGCGCACGCTTCAGAAGGGGAAGCGTCAGCCCGAGGCAGAGGAGGTGGCCCTCGGCCGTGCTCACCTCGACGCCGGGGACCACAAGAAACCCCGGCGGAAGCGGCTTGTCCTTCAGGTATTCATGGGCTTCGCAGGTATCGTGGTCGGTGATGGCGATGCCGCTCAACCCCCTCGCACGCGCGGCCTCGATCAGGGATTCCGGCGAGCCGGCTGCATCCTTCGAGAAGAAGGAATGAACGTGAAGATCGAATCGGTGGAGCATGGAAGGCGTCATTTCCCTTTGACGAATGCCCGCTGGCAAGCATGAATTGGTGACATGAGTGTTGCATTCAAGGAATGGGCGGTGGTTTGTGATGCTTTGGGCGACGGCCGGCAGAGCATCCTCCTGCGCAAAGGCGGCATCGCCGAGGGGCGGGACGGGTTCGCGTTCCAGCACCAGAACTTTTTTCTGTTTCCGACGTGGTTCCACGAGCAGATCGCCAAAACGATCCTGCCTGCCGGGAGCGCCCTCCCCGTGGAAACCGGGGAGGAGATCGAAATCCGCTTTGCGGTCGTCCTCGAGTGGACCGGGCTGGTGAGCCATTTCGACAGCCTCGCCGGCTTGCGGGAGTTCCACATCCTCCACGACAGCGTCGTCAGCGAGCGCTTTCACCATGACGACCGGCAGGGATTGCACGTCGCTCTGGTTCGGGTCTTCCGGCTCGACCCGCCGCGCCGCATTCCGAACGACAAAAGTTTTGGCGGATGCCGCTCCTGGATCGAGCTCCCCGATCTCGACGACTCCACTCTGGTATCCGTGATCAGCGACGAGGAACACGGGCGGCGGCGCGCAAGGCTCCTGAAAATCCTCGGTGCTGCCTGATGGTCACCTTTCCCCGGCCGGCCGCCTCCCGGAAAGCGCCCGCTGGAGGGTGATCTGGTCGGCGTGCTCAAGCCCGCCACCGGCCGGAAGACCGTGCGCAATCCGCGTGAGCGCCACGCCAAGAGGGGTCAGAATTTCAATGAGATAGTTTGTCGTCGCCTCGCCTTCCACATCGGCACTGAGGGCCAGGATGATCTCCGTCGGCTTCTCGGCCCGGATCCGTTCGACAAGCGTCTCGATCCGCAACCCGCCTGGGCCGATATGATCCAATGGCGCGAGGCGTCCGCCCAATGCATGGTAAACCCCGCTGAAGGTTCCGGTGCGCTCAAGGGGAAGGATGTCGGTCGCCTGCTCCACCACGCAAATCTCGCGTCCGCACCGCGATGGGCGGGAGCAGATCTCGCACAAATCGCCCATGGCAAAGAATCCGCATTTCCGGCAGGGGTGGATGGCTTCCGGCGCGGCGGCCAGCACCGCGGCCAGCGCGGCCGGCCGGGCGTCCACATTGGAAAGCAGCCAGAGGGCGATGCGCTCGGCGCTGCGCGGCCCGATGCCGGGAAGCCGTCGCAGCTCGCGGGTCAATTCCAAAAACGGGAGCGGGTAGTCGAGAGCCATGGCGTTCAGGCGGCGAGCCGGCCGTCCTCAATTCTCAGGAGCCTGTCGCCCCGCGTGGCCAGATGCTCGTCATGCGTGACCACGACCAGCGTCCGTCCGTCGGTGCGCGCCACTCCCATCAGCAGTTCAATGATGGCTTCGCCGGTGTGGGAGTCGAGGTTCCCCGTCGGCTCATCGGCAAAAAGGATCGCCGGGTCGTTGACCAGCGCCCTCGCGATCGCCACCCGCTGCTGCTCTCCGCCGCTGAGTTCGGCGGGAAGATGGTCCATGCGCCCCGCCAGGCCCACGCGCGCAAGAAGATCCTCCGCGCGCGCGGCGGCGGATTTCCCGCCGATCATCGCCGGCACCAGGACATTCTCCAGGGCGGTCAGCTCGGGCAGCAGAAAATACGACTGAAAAACAAAGCCCATCCGCGCGTTCCGAAGCCGGGCCAGCCGGTCGGACCCGATCGCATAAAGCGACTGCCCGTCAAACTCAACGGTTCCCGACTCGGGAGTCTCCAGCCCGGCCAGGGAATAGAGCAATGTGGTTTTCCCGGCCCCGCTGGCCCCACACAAAAACACCGCCTCGCCCCGAAGGATATCCAGGCTGATCCCCCGCAGGACCGGGATGACCGTCTTGGTGATCCGGAACGAGCGCTTCAAATCACGGGCTCTCAGCTGAATCGACATCCTCCCATCTTGCGCGAGAATTTGCGGCCGGGCGAAGCGAAAATTCCCCCGAAAAGCATTTTCTTCGGTTCGGCCTCCATTTCCAGGACTCAAATTCTGTGCGCCGGGGCCTGCTCAAAAGTGGAATTTTCAGATTGAAGCGCATTTTCGAGACGTCTTCCTCCTAACTGACGTCCCGGTGGAGGAGCGAGAACAGAACGCCTCATCGGTTGCAATGCGTTTTTCTGTGATGGTTTTTGCTTTCTGAGCGCTCATCGAAAGCAGGCCGGCCAGCCTTGATCGCGCGTATTTTTCCGGGCTTGGTTGCAACTCCTCATTCAAAAAAAGATTGCGTTGACTCGGCCGCCTGATGTGACATAGTTCCTACCTCTCGCGCGGGTGTAACTCAGTTGGTAGAGTGCAACCTTGCCAAGGTTGATGTCGCGAGTTCGAGTCTCGTCACCCGCTCCAAACCCCTCTCGCAGAGGTGTTTATGCTTTAAAAAAGGCCACTTTAAAAACCAGGTCCTAATAGATTTCCCTAATAACGAGGAGGGATTTTTCCGTCGCGGACGTCCGTTTGTTGGATAGAAAAAATCGAAATCCTGAATCTTTTTGTCGCCCGGAAGCCGGGGTTGGAGATAAGTAATCACCGAGATGAGCACTCCCAGCTTCAGCAGTGAAGAATGGATCCGCCTCCCGAGACCAAAGGAGCGCTGCCCTGTGACCGATCTCTCCCGGACGTCTCTCGTGGAAATCCTCGACGAGAAGGATCCGGAAACCGGAGAACCCTGCGTCAAGCAATACCGCAAGGAGCGTCACGGTAAGCAGCGCCGGATCCGGCTGATCCACCGCGAGTCATTGCTGGCTTACCTCGACCGCCGGGCCATCGCACAAAACAGCCTGCGCTTCGCCCCCCACGTCCACAACCCCAACAACGAAACGGTCGAAACTGTCATCAATGTCTTCGAATTGTTCGAGCTGTTTTTGGGGGAGATACACAATATCACGCAACACGACTGGGAGGAGGGGCGTCTCTCAACCCGCGCGGCAAGGATTCAAGCGCTTCGAAGCCTCGGAATGATCTCCGATCCGGGGTAGCTCCGCTTTTAGCAGAGCGACCGGATAGATGCCGGCGCAACAGAAAGAGCAGCCTGATGCTGCAGTAATCCCGGCTTCCAACCTCTGGAATTCCCCGGTCCCGACCCAGTGTGGTCCTGATCGCTTACAGTGATAAAAGCGGCCTGTTTTCTGTTGGCGGCAACCGGAAAAAAATCAAAGAAAACAGCAACTCTTTTACAAGGTGCTTTTTATAAGCGTTTTATGAAGCAAGAAAAAACACCTCTGCTCGTTGACCTTTCTGTTCAAAAACTGGACAACCCCTCTGAACAATAAAAATCATGAAAACGAATGACAACAACGAACTCATGCCTTTCGGAGCCCGACCGATCCTGCCCCCGTTGGAATATGATCATCCGCTTTCGCCGGAGGAAATCAAACCGGCCTTCGCGTCGCCCGTGATTTACCTAGGAGTCAACCTGACAGCCTACGCCAGTTGCTATCTCGAACGGATCCACCACATCAAGACCACTGCCGACGCTCCGCTGCCGGACCTCGGTTGCCTGCTGCAAAACGAAAAGCAATACGAACTCCAGACCAACCTGACCTGCTGATCGAGCACGACGCCCGGCTTGATCAAGACAAACCGGCACTCCGCCTCGAGGAGTATATTTTTGAAAAGTATGGCGTGCGGCTCGGACGGACTACCATAAGGTCCAGAGTGGTGCACGCCAGAATGGCCCTGATTCTGGGCGCCCAAGGATTGATCGACAAACTGCCCAACCAAGCCCAGTCTCTTGCCATCTACTCTCTGCCGCGGGAATCCTGGATACCCTTTATTAAAAAGATCCGGTTCAATCCAGGAGAGAAAATCTCCGCAGACAAAATTCGAAAACACACTGAAGCGTATGCGCGCGAGTTTGAACTTCCGCTGAGGGGAGAGCCTGTCCGTGAGCGCAAGGAATCCTCCCCGGAGAGCATGACACAACAACTCCTGCTGCCCCTTGACGATCTGAATGCCGGCTCGCCGAAGGTCAAAGATTCGAGCGAGCCGGTCGTGTCAGCACCTCCCAGCCAGGAAAAATCCCCAAAAGCCTTGGAGAGCAAACTGCTTCAGTGCCTCCGGGGCGTCCTGCCGCAGGAGTTACCGCGCTATGTTGTAAAAGCCGCACGGCAGCAACATCAGCAGCCCGAGAAAATCTTCCTCCACGAGCTTCGAAAAAGTCTGAACGCACCGAAAGAATCTGACGCCCGCCTCAACCGCATCTGGCATCTGATCGAGGGCACCACTCCGGATTTAGCCAAAAAGATTGTCGATCAGGGCCTACGACACATTTTGGGACCGGCTGAGCAGCGCACCAAACATCGAATCCTCAACCGGAAAAAAATCCGGAAACAAACTCGCGTCACGATAGATTTTCCAAAAAAATCACATGCTCCGAGCTCGGAGCACATCCCTCGCTAGATGTTCATGTCACCCGGCACGTCTTTTGACCGGTCTTTTTTCCGGATTAAGGGTTTATTTTTCGGCTTGCGCTTTGCAGGGGGTGTCGTCGGCTTCAGGAGTGTTTGCCCAATTGCATCTTTATTCGCCACCTCTTGGTCCTTGCTCGACTGCTGGGGGGATGAATCCCTGCGCTCTGGCTCTGACGATGATGGTATCCCACCTGCTTCAGTTTCAACTGGCTCCCTCTCCTCGGAACCGACCACATTCGACGGCGACGTTGGAACAGATATCGTTATAGTTATCTGTCCGTCAGAAGCTTCGCCTTTCCCAAGCTCCTGCATCTCCGGAGTCTTCCGTTGATCGGGCGACTCCATTTTCAACTTCGTTTTCTTCGGCTCCTTGATCAAAGCAATCTTCTTCGCTCTCCTCCATCTTTCCAGCCCCTCAAGCCAGAAGGAAAGTGGAGGCATCTCGTAATCCCCGGGAGCTGGACTGCCAGGACCGAAGTCGTTGCCCGGCTCCTCGCGCTTCCGGTTGATCTGGATTGCGATGGGGCCCGCCAACTCGGTCCTGATAACGTCGGGCTCGGTGGAAAAGAGAATCCAGCGACGACGCGATTTCGAGGCGAGGACTTCCGAGAGCAGCGGATCCCCGGGTTTGACTTCGGCAAGCATGCAATCACACGGCGCTGCCGGAACTTCCCGCACCAGAGGCAGCGGTGAGAAAAATCGGAACCCGGGAGTCAAAAGATCCCCATTATCCATTCTCACGCTTCCATCAGCCTCAACACTGCGGGGAATGACAAAATACCCCTTCTTTAGCGTGCCGCTGGCTTTGGAAAAATTTTCGGTCGCCACGCACGTGAGACCAATCGGGAAATCGATGATCCGCTCGGCCACAAGGCGCATGGATGAGGCTGCTTTCGCCAGCTCATCCATGCGATAAATCTTTTTACACTTCGGCCTTCGGAGAAGAATCTCATCCCCTTTGACTTCAGCAACAAGCCACCTGTATCCGTGATGCGAGAACCCACAGGTGCTTAATATTACCAAGTGGTTGCCCACATGGTTCGCCATTGCCTCCGGCGAGGATGGCCAGGGCAGAATCTCATCCACAGGCAAATTCACCCGCTCTGACAACCCCAACGTCTCAGCTTGGTGTCGGATCAACAGTTGTGAGAGTTCTCCAAAATCCCTTTCGGGCCACCCCGGCGAAGCAAGCACGCAACATCGGAACTCGGAGTTTTTCCTGAGGGTATCCAAAAAAACTTCCGAGCCCCCCAATGCTCTTCCCTCAATGACCTCGATGGACTTCTGTCCTGATTTCAATGTCTTGGTCTCGACGAGATCCTCCGCGTAGACCGGCCCGAGTCTCAGCATCTGCTTGGCCAGAATCTGTCGACTCCGGCTGTGCGGTAAAACCACAATCAACTTCCGGTCGATCCCGGCCCGTTCGAGATAACCGGCAAACCGCTCGGTGCTCCATCCCTGCGCGTCCCAGACCAACTCGGCACCCGCAGACACCGAGAAATCCTTCACGGAAACGAGCCCCTGGTCGTTGGCATCGGCGATGGGAAACGACTTGACCGAAACAAGACGCACGAGATCCTTGCTCTCCGCCGCCTCCCTAAGCTTGGGAAACTCCTTCCAAGCCGCACCGTTCACCGTCGCTGATACAACACACGGCTCCCCCCGTTCCTTGCCATCACGGACAAATTCCCAAATGGCGCGCTTGCGCTCGAGCTGTCCATAGTGACAGTAAAACCTGTTGGTAAAATTGCCGAGCACCCCGTCGCCACAGCCTGCCTCCAAGCCGGACGCCAGAGCGCCAGCAACCTCCTCATAAACGAAGCCCCCTCGGACGTGTTCGCGGAGAAGAGCGCCCAGAAGCTCCAGTCGCGTGAGCGCGTCGTGATCCCGGAACAGACGGCTGATGTCACCAATACGAAACGGCTCGGCGTAGAGCGGTTCCCGGCGGGCAGGCTCACAGCGTCTGACACCGATCTTCCCCCGCCAAATCTCCCGCCGTGTGATCAGCGACAGCGGAGGCAACTTGGACATCATGTGCCGCTGATTGTTCAGTTCCTTTCGTTTCAGTCTCGACAGATCCGCCTGGGTCATGCCGGGAACCATTGGCGGCACCCACTCGGAAGATCTGGATGTGAACAACTTCTTCAAGTCGGGCTCAACACCGGCAAGCTCCCATCCCCGAATTCCGGAAGACGGGAACTGCAACGCGTATCCGGACGACATCAAAAGCTGGGCGAGGCAACAGTGGTAAATGGATGCCAGCGCCTCCCACTGCGCGTAGAAGGGGGTGGCGTTGAGTTGGCGCAGGCCACCGTCAGATCCCGCGATGCGCGCCAAGAAGTTGACGTGGGTGTTCAACTGCGCTTCCCCGTCGAAATTGAACGGATGCCGGAACTTCCAGATTTCGGGAATCACTTCGAAGAGACTTTCTGCTTTGCCACTCTGCTCCCGGAGCCAGCACATGGTGGCAGTGGCATCAATGGTCTGACTGATCGCCCGGTCATCCAGGGCATTTGGCTTGAAGGCAACGGAAGCAGATAAAGAGAGGGGAAAAGAAAAGGCTAGACAAAAGGGCACCGAAAAGCTGAACTACGGTGGTGAAAAAGAAGACACGACAAGAAGTTGGCGGGAT
>Ga0247843_1002781_pt1 | contig 30564 bp, 19 predicted proteins | sample LaCruzMarch2017__FD_192420 | JGI IMG/M metagenome (GOLD analysis project Ga0247843, IMG submission 192420) | Freshwater microbial communities from meromictic Lake La Cruz, Castile-La Mancha, Spain - LaCruzMarch2017_8m | ecosystem: Environmental > Aquatic > Freshwater > Lake | place: Spain... | reverse complement strand
TAGATTTGTGTGAGAAACTTATCTAATGTACTGTATTACAGTATATTGCACAACCTTAAATTACTTTATTTATTAACAATCTTAACCGCACAACGGGTTGTATAAATAAAATATAAGACACTAAAATAAATAATATTCCAATTTTAAACAATCGCATTTTTGATAAAATTTCATTTATAAAAAAAGCCCTGTTTATTACTAAACAGGGCTTTCTATTTTTTATTAAAAAACTACTTAATGCGAATGCGCTTCTTCATGCGCTGAAGTGTCATTTGCAGCCTCAGCTCCTTCAGGAGACTTACAGCAAGATTTTGCTCCTTCTGCACCCATTTCTTTGCATTCAGTGCCATCGTTATGCGCACACATTTGTTTTGCTTCATCCCAAGTACAAGCTTTTCCACTTACCATGCACATTCCAGTCTTTTTGCAGTTTTCCATCATTTCAACTTTGCTCATCCCTGGTTTGCAGCAATCAGCATTTGCTTCATCATTTGTAGCAACTACAGCAATGTATGGAGCAATAACCAATGAAACGATAGACATCAATTTAATCAAAATGTTCATAGATGGACCAGAAGTATCTTTAAATGGATCTCCAACTGTATCACCTGTTACTGAAGCTTTGTGTGGTTCTGATTTTTTGTAGAACATTTCACCATTAATCATCACCCCTTTTTCAAACGATTTCTTAGCGTTGTCCCAAGCTCCACCCGCATTAGATTGGAATATTCCCATTAACACACCAGAAACTGTAACACCAGCTAATAAACCACCTAATACCTCAGGACCGAATACAAAACCAATTACAACAGGAGTAATAATTGCAATTGCTCCTGGAAGCATCATTTCACGTAAAGAAGCTTTGGTTGAAATTGCCACACATTTTTCATATTCTGGTTTCGCTTTGTATTCCATAATTCCTGGAATTTCGCGGAACTGGCGACGCACTTCTTGCACCATGTCCATTGCAGCTTTTCCAACCGCTTGAATGCACAATGCTGAGAAAATAAATGGAATCATTCCCCCAATAAATAAACCTGCCAATACCGGTGCTTTGTAAATGTCAATTGCATCAATTCCTGCAATTCCAACAAAAGCTGCAAACAATGCCAACGATGTCAAGGCAGCAGAAGCAATCGCAAATCCTTTTCCTGTGGCTGCAGTTGTATTACCTACTGCATCCAAATTATCAGTTCTTTCGCGTACTTCAGGAGGCAATTGACTCATTTCTGCTATACCACCTGCATTATCTGCAATTGGCCCGAATGCATCAATTGCTAATTGCATAGCAGTTGTGGCCATCATACCTGCAGCAGCTATTGCTACACCATATAAACCAGCAAAGTAATAAGATGCCATGATTCCAGCGGCAAGCGTAATAATTGGAATTACTGTAGATTTCATTCCAACAGATAATCCTCCAATAATATTAGTTGCATGACCTGTTGAACTTTGTTGAATAATAGAATTTACTGGAGGTTTACCCATTGCTGTGTAATACTCTGTAACAATACTCATAATCGCACCAACCACAGTTCCAACCACAATTGCCAAGAAAACATTCAAATTAGAAAATTCATATCCTCTTAAACTCAATGTTTCAGGAAGCATCCACATTACAATAAAATATGAAGCCACAACTGTAATCAACATTGATGACCAGTTTCCTAGATTCAATGCATTTTGAACATTAGATTTATCGTCCTTAATTGTTACAAAGAAAGTTCCAATAATAGAAAAAACGATTCCCATTCCACAAATCAACATCGGAAGTAATATAGGAGACATGCCTCCAAAATTATCTGAACTTGCATCAATTTCTTGTCCCAATACCATTGTTGCTAAAATTGTAGCTACATAAGAACCAAATAAATCGGCACCCATTCCAGCTACGTCACCAACATTGTCACCAACATTATCTGCAATAGTTGCAGGATTACGTACATCATCTTCTGGAATTCCAGCTTCTACTTTTCCAACTAAATCAGCACCTACGTCAGCCGCTTTGGTATAAATACCTCCACCAACTCTTGCAAACAATGCAATTGACTCAGCTCCTAAAGAAAAACCAGTTAATACTTCAATAGCAGTTTTAATGGTATTGGCTCCTAAATCTGCAAAAATTGCAAGAAACACAATAAATAAACCTCCTAAACCTAATACAGCAAGACCAGCAACTCCAAGTCCCATAACTGTTCCGCCTGTAAAAGAAACTTTCAATGCTTGTTTTAAGCTTGTGCGTGCAGCTTGTGTTGTGCGCACATTTGCTTTAGTTGCTACTTTCATTCCAATATAACCTGCTGTTGCAGAGAATACAGCTCCAATTATAAATGCAATAGAAATAATCCAGCTAGAGTGAATCTCTTTTCCATTCACCTCATGTATTGTTCCTGAATAAGCCAAAATTATTGCAACAAAAACAACAAAAAAACTCAACACTTTCCATTCTGCTTTTAAGAAGGCCATTGCGCCATCGGCAATGTAACCTGCTAGCTCTTGCATTTTTGCATCACCAGCGTCTTGCTTGGTAACCCATGCCGATTGAATTGCCATCCAAATCAATCCAATTATTCCTAAAGCCGGAATTAAATAAAGAATTTCATTCATAAGATTTATACTTTGTTATTTAACGTTTATTAACTTTTTAAAATGGGGACGCAAAAATATGCTTTTATCCGAAATATCTAACACTTTCAGACAAAACCTCTAAAGGCGTTGTAAAATATAGGTTTCCCTATAATTATCTATACATAACTTGCTTTACTGCCTTTATAACTTTACCAGCATTCGGTAAAGCAGCATCAATCAATGTTGGTGCGTAAGGTAATGGAACATCTGCAGATGTAACTCTTAAAATTGGTGCATCTAAATAATCAAACGCATCTTTTTGAACCCTAAAAGTAACTTCAGTAGCAATACTTCCTAATGGCCATGCCTCTTCAACTATCACTAATCTGTTAGTCTTCTTAACAGAATTTAAAATGCACTCATAATCAATCGGACGAATGGTTCTTAAATCAATTATTTCACAAGAAATACCTTCTTTTTCTAATTCTTCAGCAGCGGCAAAACATGTTTTTATGATTTTCCCAAAACTTACCAAAGTAACATCTGTACCAGCTCGCTTTATATCTGCTTTTCCAATTTCAATTAAATATTCACCTTCTGGAACTTCACCTTTTTCACCATACATCTGCTCACTTTCCATGAAAATAACCGGATCGTTGTCGCGAATAGCACTTTTCAACAAACCTTTTGCATCGTAAGGATTAGATGGAACAATTACCTTTAATCCTGGAGTATTTGCAAACCAGTTATCAAAAGCTTGACTGTGTTGAGAACTCAACATACCTGCACTTCCAGTTGGGCCACGAAAAACAATTGGAACGGTAAATTGTCCACCAGACATCGACATCATTTTAGCAGCTGAATTTATCACCTGGTCAATTGCAACCAAAGAAAAGTTAAAAGTCATGAATTCAATAATCGGTCGCAAGCCATTCATAGCTGCACCAACGCCAATTCCAGCAAAGCCTAATTCGGCAATTGGCGTATCTATTACACGTTTTGCTCCAAATTCTGCCAACATTCCTTGACTAACTTTATAGGCTCCGTCATATTCGGCAACCTCTTCCCCCATTAAAAACACACGCTCATCTAAGCGCATTTCTTCTTGAAGGGCTTCTCTTAATGCTTCACGAAATTGTATTGATCTCATATTTTTTTTTCAATGGCGGCAAAGCTAATAAAGAAAAGTTAAGATTGATAAATTTTGTGGCTTTTTTTAACACAATCATGTTAAAAAACACTATTCATCTTGCAAGTTAACAAATCACAAGGCACTTAATTAACAATTTGCTAATCTACTATAAGTATTAGTTTATTATTTAGGGCCTGTCCCTGCGGGCCGTGCCTTCGCCTGTACAAGGTACTTGGCTCAGTCACTCAGGCAGCTTCATAGATAAATTTGAAATGTAAGATAAATTTCTAGTTCTCTTTTCCCAAATAACGTTCAATAGATTTAATTCCATCTTTCGTTCCATATATCCGCATCTCTTTTCCATTATTCAACACAATATTTGTCCCTTGCTTTTTCCTCAAAGTGAGATAAATGGTATCGTTTACATGCATTAATTCGTGGTCGTAAGGTAGCCGAGACCTGTATTTAAAAGCATCGTTTAACTCTGGTAAAATTTTCCAAGCTATGGTGTCCTTAGCTTGTGGTCCACTTTCTTTCAAAGAACTTTCTATTACTTCCACTACTCCATTCAATTCACCTTTCTGTCCGTAAACATTTGTGAAAAAATCCCATTTCGAAACCACTTTTGCTTTAATTGTAAAAGATGATGTGTCTTCATTTACATTCAATTTATAATCATAACCAGCCCAAGCATATATTGAATCCACGAAAGGTTTCCAACAGACATAAGTTTCCATTGAATCCGGGTAAGGTTCATATATCACTTCCAGCTTGTATTTTCCAACCGGTAAACTATCAAAATGGTGCGCACCAGTTACATCTGAATTTTCTACAAATGGGTCGTTTATGCTGTGCCAAGCGGTCAACTCACCATCAGCAATTATCAAAGAAGAATCTATACCAATGGTTGTATTGTGAATAAAATCAACTGTTTTTGATTCGTAATACGATTTTCTATTTTCAATGTTGTGCAGCACAAACCTAATCACCTTTTTTCCATCATTCTGGTTTCGGGGCCAGCGCACAAACATGGCCGAATCGTACCTGTTAATCATTTTTAACTTCACCCTAATAGTTTGTTCATCACTGTCTAAGTGCTGCGGAGCATCCACAATTGACCAATTTAATCGTCCTTCATCTATTTGAATTCCGATTTGGTTATTTACCATATCTCGTTGATCGTTAATTTGCTCTTGAATACAATAATTAATGTATCGTTGACGGGCACCCGAATCTGCAACACAATATTTCAACTTCAATTTACCATCTACCCATTTTCTCCAATAGCGTGTGGCCATTTGAATGGAAAATGTATATTCCTTCATTCCCTCAGAAGTATTTGTCCAAAAGCTGTAAGTTACCCAACCTGGATAAATGGCAATATGACCAACACATCTTTCTGCAGTAAAACCATCAATTCCATTTTGGCTGATTATCCATTTTTTTAACTTCCGTAATTTCCTGCCCAATGAATCGCCTTTTTCAAATCTGTCGTTGTATTGGATAGTTGCAATTTCCTTTGCCAACATCCTTTTCAGCTTTTTGGTTTTTCCTTTCTTTGCTGCTTTTCCAAACGAAGAAGGTTGGATTATTTGGCTGATTTGTCTTTCCGAAAGTTCATCTTCACTAAAAATTCCATTTTTTAGCAATTGAGGCCAAGGACCATAATCATCTCTCATTTCTAACGAAACTTCATTACCAATGTCTTTAGGTAAACGTTTTGTTAAAAACAGATAAACAGATTCGCCTTTTCTGTAAAGGTTTTTTCCGGGTTTTCCATAACCATAATAAACGAAACCATACTGATTAAAAATAGAATCAGCAGTGTTATTTTTCAAAACCCTTAATAATTCAAATGGCACTTGATAATAATTGGTTCCCAAGTCGTGCACTAAATAGGCTAATGAATCAGGTGAAGTATTTGGAAGTTTTACTAATAATATAACATCAGATTGGTGTGCAAAATTCTTTAAAGAATCTTGGTTGATTGCAGAAATTCTAAACGATGCTGAACAGAGAAAAATAAAGAAATAAAGTTTTAATTTCACTAATAAGAATTCTTTTCTTTTAATTATTCATTTTCCAAAACATACAAGTCGAAATTAAATAAGTCTATTTAATAACTCTTTTTGAAATTCCAAAGCAAATTCTTATTTCTAAATTGAATTACTTAAATTCCATTCCTTGGATTTATCAACATTAAAAAAACAAATGTCTAAATCTTCCAAATAATTGATTCTGAGATTAAGCTATTTAATGATAGTCGGCTTATTTCAAGGATATTTTGGGCAAACCAACTGTCCTCAGAACCTCATTGGCCTTGTCAACTTTATCTTGAAAAATTGGCATCGATTTATACTTTTCTAACGATTTGTCAATCCGCACAATCGGTATTTTTTTTTCGTTTAACTCTTTTATCGTTTTCATCTGTTTTTCTTTTCGTAAAGCAAATATAGGCTATTTCCGCCTTACTAAGAAAGCAGTAAATTCCAAATCTTTCTCAAACTCTTTCCACTCACCATCAAGAAGACCAAATACTAAGAAATCTTCCTTTACTTCGTTTATATATTTTGTAATGCCCATTCGGTAAAGCCTTGTTCTAGCTTTTGTACTTCCAGTAGCATAAACCCACGCTTCCTGATGTTTGTATGAAAACGAATAAAGTGCAGAAACTACAGTCGCTAAAACTCGTTCGCTGTCGCCATTGTTTGAAACTACTTTATCGTCTATATCTCCAGTTTCTTTATGCTTATTTCCAAATGCCAAATTGTAGAAACCTTTTAAATTAGTTTCGCTAAACTTTATGAGTTTAGGAATTTGTCCGTGAGGTCCTGCGCTGGTAAATTCAAAAACCATCAAGGAGATCTCAGCTATTAGCTCATAGCGTGGCAACTTCATTTTCTACGGTCATTTTAAAAGACATTTTTTACGCCCTTAGCAAATACTAAAACATTATCAGCTTTTAAAAAACTGTTTATTTCAGAACTTTCTTTATTGCATTGCCATTTACGCCTTCCAATTCTAAAAAATAAACACCTTTCGCAATATGCTCTGTGTTTATACTTATAGATTTAGATAATTGTGTTGCATTTGCTTCATTCCAAACTATTTTGCCATTCATATCTTTTAATTGAATCGCATTTACGATTGAATTGTCATCAATTAAAATAGTAAGAACCTCTGAAAAAGGAATCGGATAAGCTTTGAAACTTAGCGCATTATTTTTCTCCAATTTTGTAATTACATCACTGATAAATATGGATTTATCGCTCACCAAATAATCCAAATTCAATAAATTGTTATTGCCTTCTAAAGATATGCTGTAAACAGTGTCCATGCTTAAACCTGCAATATCCACTTTAACTGCATAATTTCCGTTTGGAATGTTTTCAAAAGTATAATTACCATCTTCATCTGTGAAAGATAGTGCAACTGGCGAATTATCAGTACTGTTCATTAACCAAACCGAAACATTTTCTAAAGTTGAAGCACTCATTTTACCACCAACAACCCCTGTTTCAATTGTTCCTCCAATGGTATTTGTACCGTCTAAAACTGGGGCCAGCATTAATCCTGTTTCAAAATTGGCACAAGGCAATGATATAATTGATGCATCAGACCAAACATAAGCATCATTATAATATTCAGGAAAAAGATTTGGATACAAATCCGCATTTGGCGTAATCTTTATAACATAATCGCCCACAACAATATCATTGAAAATATAAGCTCCTGTTTCATCAGTAATTGCAGTAGCCACCAAGTTTGCAGCGGTTGAATCTGTGTTTAATCCGAAGATTTCTATGGTACTTTGCTGCAATTCAGCTCCATTTTGTTGCGCTGTGCCGTTAATGGTTTGAGTTCCAACTGCTATGCTTTCTAAAAACACGCCGCTGTCTAGAAAGGAATCGGACACATCTGCTATTGCTATCTTCAAATGGTATATCTGGCCTGAATCCGCATAAAATTTTGCAACTAAAGGTACGGTATAACCGCCATATCTAACATATTGATTATTAGAAGGAATAAAAAATTCTGGATTGTTTACAGGATTAATATTAGCAATAGAAACGGACAGTCCACTTGGAAGAGTGGCAATATTTTGTCTTATTCCATCCTCATTAGTTACCCAAAAAGCAAATAAATCATTATACTGGGTTTCTGTAGTAATTGGAGGAGCAAAGTTCGGATATTCTACAGAACCGAATACATACCTAATAATTACACTATCAGATATGCCCGCAACAAAGTCAAACTCTAATACCGCTGCATCGTAACTTTCCAAAAAAGGAAAATTTTGATTTTGGGCTAAGGCAGTAATATCAGGATCTCCTGGCAAAGAATTATCCCCTCCGAAAACGGTACTGTCTACTGCCGCTAGTGCTGTGCCTGTGGTTATTAAAATCCCGTTATTCAACCCAATTCCTTGCGCATTTGTAAATCTTCCAGCTGCTTCATTTCCTGCTGTAAAAGTAACATTACTTATAGACAAACAATTTCCTCCTAAAATAGTAGAAATGTATTGTTGCCAATTGGCGGAAGTATCTATTACTATATTTTGTGCTTTAGAAGCTTTGCAAACCAACAAAAAACTAAATAAAACTAACGCGAAAACTTTTTTCATAAGAGATAAATTGGAGGAACGAAAGTAATAAATTTTATTTCACCCACATAAATTTGCAAGCGATAACTGAACTAAATTGTTTTTAATATAGAATAATAATACACTTTCATTTTTTACTAAATAACAAAAATCAAAATGTTCCTGTTTTTAAAAATCCAAATTTACAAATCTCTTTACTAAAACCTTGTCTGTCATTGTCGCTTTCAAAAAATACACTCCATTTTGATTAAATTCAAATGAAACTAAATTCACATTTTTTGGTTTCCAGCTTTCTATAGTTCTTCCATTCAAATCAATAATCTCAATTTTATCAATGTTCTCCGAAGATTGTAGGATGAAATTTCCAGTTCCAGGATTTGGATAAAGCGCAAATTGCTCGTCTTTATTAATTGTTGTAATTCCATTTGGTGTTTCAAAAATGCAGTTTTCATCGCCATATTTTGCAATAAAATAATCAGAATCACCAGCTGCTTGCAAGCCATCATTGGCAACAACTAGATAAGTTGAAAAATTTCCCGCTACAACAAAATTGCTATTTCCATCGGCTGTTAACCATTTTCCTTCTTCATCAAAACCATTAACTCCTGTAATAGAATCTAATGAAAGACAATTCCCATTTTCTGCATTGAAAATTGCGATAAATGGATCTCTTCCTTGATTAACATTATGATTTAATGATAAAGAACTATTCTGCCATCTTAAGATTCCTGGATAAGAACCCGTTACACCAATTTTATTCCCATTCAAAGCAATATCAAAACAATTAGATGGGTAATTCACACTTGCATTCTGCGCCCAAATTAAATTTCCAGCAGCATTCAATTTTATCAAGAAAGGCATAAAAGCAAGATTTGTAGTTAAATTGTTTACAAATAAATGCCCCGCAAGAGTATCACCATTTCCGCATACACCAGCAAAATATAAATTGTTGTTTTCATCAGAAATAGGTCTTCCATAAAAACTTGGCTTGTAAAAATATCCCAAGAGACTATCTAAGGCTGCAGTAATTCCAAATTCATGTTTCCAATTTAATTGAGCTGTAGAAGAAAATGATGCAATGAATGAACGTTTTACATAATCACCAGCAACTTTTAATGAGTCAACATCTGGATTAAAGCTATATGCAGAAACAATAATATTTCCATTTTTGCTTTTTGTCATATTCATTGAAAGTCTATACGTAGCAAAATTTTGAATGGTAATAGGCATTGGATGCGCATTCAAAAAAATTCCTTGTGAAGAATAATTTATGATACACAATTTTGGTTGTTGCAACACAAGTGTATTATTTAGATTTCCCCCAATTGGCAAAAGTGCAAGAACAGAAACTTCACCCGAAGGAGTCACATGCATATCAACGCCCATAGAATTATTAAAAGCATTGTTAAAATTAATGGTATCTGGTTGTGGTGAAACCAACCAATCGAGTGCGCCAGAACTATCAAAACGCATAACATACAAAGATTTACCTGTATTAGTTAATGTTGTATCATCGCCAATGTAACCGGTTACGCCTACTTGCATAAACAAATTGGCTAGCACATATACTCCACCCATGGTATCAATTTGAACAGATTTTGCAAATGCACCTGCTGGAGCCCCAATAATTTTTGACCATCTAAAAGTACCATCACAACTATAACTAGTCAACAGAATATTATTAGCGTTAGAAATAAGTTCGGTATTAACTAAATGCGTATCAGCAGTAACAACACCCGAAACCCTTACTAAACCTAGCACATAAATATTTCCTTCTTTGTCAGTGGCAATATCACTTGCATTTTCAGTATCGCTATTGGGTCCAATAAACACGGAACTCCCAATTCGCTTGCCCCATTGCCAGTTTTGAGAAAAAAGTTGCGAAAAAATAAGAAGTAAAATAGAAGTAAAAATTAATTTCATAGCTTGAATCTAATAATTTGAAAACCAAATTTATACTTAATTTTCTATTCCCCTCTCAACCAATACACATCCAATTCATTTCTCACAATACCTTGGTATAAAAAACCACCAGGCTGAGGAATGCTTTCAATTAAGTCGAACATTAATACATCTTTTGGAAGACCTTCAAAATACAAGGTAAATGTAAATTGCTTTAAAGGCGCAACTTCTGTCCAAACAGGTGCAATCGCAATATTTTCAGCATGCAGCATTTTACTTTTGTGGTCAGAACTTTTAGAAAATAAAAAAGTCGTTTTCCAAACTCTTACAGCATATTCAAATTGTTGCGGAGGGTAAACAATATTCACTACCACTTGTCCTTGCTCCTCCACTTGTTGCGATAACTCTTCCAACAATTCTGCTTCAACAATTTTCTTACGAATTTTCTCTCTAGTAGGTATTAAAGTGCTCGACATTTTTGGTTTCAAATTCAGCTGGTAAAGTTGATAAAAATTAAATAATTCCAACTTTGATAAAATGTAAAATCTTAATTAGCCCAACTTTTCTCCCTATTTTGCCACCCGTGAAATTAAATCTGCAACTGCTCAAAACAATTCTTCCTCCAATATTTTCATTTATATTGGTATGGAGTAATCCCATGGGTTGGCCTCAAACAGTAATTACTGTGATTGGAATTCTTTTTTGGATGCTTGCCTGGTGGCTTCTCGAAACAGTGCCAATTGCTGTTACTGCTTTGTTGCCTGTGCTGCTTTTCCCTTTGCTAGGAGTTTCTACAATGGAGCAAGCCTGCGCACCTTATGGCGACAAATACATTTTCCTATTTCTAGGTGGATTTTTACTGGCTTTGGCTCTTGAAAAATCGAATCTTCACAAACGATTTTCGCTTAGTTTAGTAAACCTTACTGGCAACAACGCACAACATATCGTATTAGGTTTCATGCTTTCCTCTTGGTTTATCAGCATGTGGATTTCAAATACCGCCACTACACTTATGATGTTTCCAATTGCTATGGCCGTTTCTAACCTGTTCGATTCTAAGCGCGAAGAACATAGCAAATCCATCCGCAATTTCCGTGTTTGTTTGTTTCTCGGCATCGCTTACGCATCTAGTATTGGCGGTTTAGCAACCATAATTGGCACTCCGCCCAATGCCGCTGCAGTTGGAATTCTCAGCAGCACATTCAACCGTCAAATTTCCTTTCTCGAATGGATGAAATTTGGAGTTCCATTTTCCATTACGCTTTTATTGCTGTCTTACTGGATCTTGACAAATTTTGTATTTCCAATAAAATTAGGACGATTCGAAAAAGGTCAGGAATTCATAAAACACGAATTGCAAGAATTAGGAAAATGGTCAAGGAACGAAAAGCGCGTATTATTTGTTTTTTCCATATCCATAAGCCTATGGTTAAGCGAGGGCCTCATTAAAGCGCAATTTCCAGCTTATCCAATTAATGATATTTGGGTTGGAATGGCTGGAGGCATCAGTTTATTTCTCATTTCAGGTAATAATAATAAACCATTGCTTACTTGGGAGGATACCAAACAATTGCCTTGGGGAATATTACTCATGTTTGGTGGTGGACTCTCTTTGGCAATGGCTTTTAAAACCAGTGGGGCACTAGGAATGCTTACCACAAGTCTTACCTCGCTATATACATTAGATACAGATATTTATGTAATAATTCTAAGTGGAATTGGCCTTTTACTTACCGCATTTATGAGCAACCTGGCAATGGTTACTTTGTTTGTGCCTGTAGTAGCTTCTTTGGCCATCACCAAAGGAATTGACCCGCTAATTTTTGCCATTCCAGTAACCATATCTGCCAGCTGCGATTTTATGTTTCCCATGAGCACACCTCCAAACGCCATAGCTTTTAGCAGCGGTCATATCAAAGCCACGCAAATGTTCAAAGCAGGATTTTTATTAAATATTATCTCATTTATATTATTGGCATTATTAATTTTTATTTTATAAATAATTAAATAAAGCTAAATAATTTTGTTTGGGCGGTAGCCGGGCTATCGTTTCAAGGCTTCAGGCGGAGCCTTCAGCGCTTTCCACTCTATCCCTACCGCGGACATTTTTGTAAATAATAAAACTTATCGGAAATAAAAAAAATGCATAATGAAAAACAACAACTCATTTTTCATTATACATTTATTATTAAATTCAGTTTTTGAACGAAAATAAAGTAAGATTTGTGTAAAATCAAAAACCTCATTTAATCAGCAACAACAAATCTTTCAGTAGCGAGGAGCTTATTATTTTCAGTGATATTTACAAAATAAATACCCTTATTTAATTCAACCTTATGTAATTGAAAAGTTTTTCCTTTTAAATTCTTTATTTCAATCAACTTTTGGCCTTGCAAATTAAATATGGAAATATTTGCATTTTCCAAAGCAATATCAGAGGTAAATATTGCGCTTTCTATGGATGGATTTGGAAAAATACTGAAACCATTTTCTAAATTATTAAAGTTATTTATGGACAAAGGATTCTCACTAATTGTAATATCATCAAAGGCATAAACCCTCCATGGAGCGCTAATGGTTTTATACTTTAATGCAATATAACCGCTATCCGAAATAAATGGAATGCCAATAGTAGTATCTACCCATGTATTTGCTGGTTCCATTGCAGATAAATTAGCGATTAAGGTAAAGTTTCCATTAGCCGGATTTTTAATATTAGTGCCAAACCAAACCTCGAATCCATCAGGAAATGGTTGACTAAATCCTCCTGATTTCACATTAATTGTTATAGTTCCAAAAGTGGTAAAATTCAATGCTGGTGAAACAAACCAATCAATTACCGTATCAGTTTGATTTCCTCCTACATTGTAATCATGAGAAACACAAGTAGGAGCGCTTAAATCACTTCCTCCATAGCCCCAACTATAAGCGCTTAAAAACCCTGTTCTAAATTGTTGCCAGCCTGCTTTCTGAGCAGGTGTATCAAAACCAGTGGTGTAAGGCAAAGTTAATCCTTGTGCAAAGACTGTAGAATTCGTAACTGCAAAAAACAATAAAATGAATAAATCTTTCATAATGTTTTGTCAGTGATTATAGTGCTGACTCCGCACTTTTAGTGATGGTTAAAAAACTTGATTATCAAATATCGAATTTAATAACTATTCAACAAGGTATTAAAAAAAAAAATTAAAAAAATCCCGCCTCTGCCCTATTCAAGGCAAGGACGGGATATTTTTCTAAATCTAAATATTATCTTATAATTAATTTTTCGCTCTTCTCGCCTTGTTTGCTACTAATCTTGTAAAAATATACTACAGCAGCTTTTGCAAAAACTTAAAAAAAATTATTTGAGTTCAATTTAGATATTTTACCTATCTCTATCTCGTTCTCTTTTTTGCATTATTTGCAATGGATTTCCGGCAATTTTTTTATGAATAGAGCGGTTTCTAAAAATATCAATACCTGCATATATGGCCTCTCGCAATGAATCTGCATCGGCCAAATTTTTACCTGCAATATCATAGGCAGTTCCATGGTCTGGTGAAGTCCGCACGAAAGGCAAACCTGCAGTAAAATTAACACCTTGGTGAAATGCAATCGATTTAAATGGTATTAGTCCTTGGTCGTGATACATGGCCATAACTCCATCAAATTTTTTCCATGTACCAACTCCAAAAAAGCCATCTGCAGCATAAGGGCCAAATGCTAAAATTCCCTCATCATTTAATTTTTGTACAGCTGGAGCTAAAACATTCTGCTCTTCTTTTCCAATTAATCCGTTGTCGCCTGCATGAGGATTCAATCCTAAAACAGCAATTCTTGGCTTTGTAATGCCAAAATCTTGAATGAGCGATGCGTTCATCACCTTCACTTTTTGAATAATCAACTCTATTGACAATTTTCCGGCTACTTCTTGAATTGGAATATGTCCTGTAACAGTTCCTACTCTTAGTTTATCGCTAATTAGTAACATTAAATACTGTTTCTCATTAGCCCTTTCTGCAAGGTATTCTGTATGACCGGGAAAGCTAAATTCGTTGCTTTGAACGGTACTTTTATTAAATGGAGCTGTAACCAACACATCAATTTTACCAGCTATTAAATCGTCTGTAGCTCTTTGCAATGCGCGTACTGCCCAAAAACCTGCTGCATGAGAAACAACGCCAGGTTCTACAGTAATATCTGCATCTGAAAGGTTTATAAAATTACAATGATTCTTTACAATGTGGTCAGCATCTTGAATTCCAAAAAAGTTAAAATCTTGCGTATTTAATACTTTTCTATAAGCCGTTGCTGCTTTATGCAATCCGTAAACAACTGGAGCACATAACTCCAACATTCCAGAATTTTCGAAAGTCTTTATAATTGTTTCGTACCCAATTCCATTAAAATCTCCATGTGTTATTCCAACGCGTATCAATCTATCATTTAGCTCACTCATACTTCTGCTTTAGTCCTAATAAAATCAAACAATAACCTAACACCCGAGCCTGTTCCACCTTTTCCCCTGTAGGCGTCTGGAGCATCTAAAAATGCTGGTCCTGCAATATCTAAATGCACCCAAGGATATGTTGTAAATCTTTCTAAGAATTTAGCTGCAGTTGTTGCGCCTGCTGTAATGCCTCCAATGTTTTTAATATCTGCAATATCACTCTTTAATAATTCTGAATAATCGTCCCACAAAGGAAATTCTACCAAACGCTCGTGCACTTGATTGCCGCTTACTTTTAGTTTATCAAAATCGTCGGTGGCAGTTCCTAGCGCTACTATTCCATATCTTCCAATTGCTCTTGCGGCTGCTCCAGTTAAGGTTGCTAAATCAACAACAAACAATGGGTCATATTTTTGGGCGTAAACCAAAGCATCGCTCAAAATCAATCTTCCTTCTGCATCTGTATTCAAAACTTCTACTGTTGTTCCGTCAGAAATAGTAATTACATCACCAGGAACCACTGCATTTCCATCAGGTCTATTGTCTGTAACTGGCGCTAAACCAATTACCCAAACAGGCAAATTAGCTTTGGCAATTGCATATAAAGCACCTGCAACTGCGCCGGCTCCGCCCATATCGCATTTCATTGTTGCCATGCCTTCGGTAGGTTTTAAACTCAAACCTCCTGTATCATATACTACACCTTTTCCAACAAAAATGTAGGGTTTTTTATTTACTGCTCCTTTTGGTTTGTGTTCCATGGTGATGAAAACCGGAGGATCAATTGAACCTTTGTTCACAGCCAATAAACCACCCATTTTTAAAGATTCTATTTTAGCTTTATTAAAAACATCCACTTTAAATCCAGCCTCTTTACCCATTTTCTGTACTTCTTTGCCTAATTGCTCGGCAGTTAAAAAAGACAGCGGCTCATTTACCAAATCTCTTGATAAATACACTGCATCGACCTGAATTCCTAATAATTCTATTTCGCTTTTAGAAATCCCATCGCTCAGCACTTCAATAGTGTTCAACGAATTGGTTTCAGTTTTTGCAGTTGCCCTGTACTTAATAAACTGATAGTTACCTAATGCTAAACCTTCAACGAAAGCAAGTGTTTCTAGGTTTTTTCTGGAGATATCTTCGACCTGAATTTTAGCAATTTTCTGACTATTGATAGCACTTAAAAATCCATTTCCTGCTAATCGGCATTGTTCTAAAGTTAAGAAATGTGTTTTTTTATTTTCAATTATGTAAATGAAGATAAACCCATCGTAAGTATTAACAGTAATGCTTTTCTTGTCTAATTTTAATTGATTTTTCACAAAAGCCGATTGCTCTTTAGATAAACCAATTGTTGCGATATCTTTTTCACCAGAAACTATTACAATTCTATTGTTTAGGCTGGGTTTATTTATTTTCTTAATTTGAATAGTTGACATAAAAATTAGTTATTGGGCAAATGTAAGGATAGTAGTGAATTAAAAAACTAGAACTTATTTGAAAACTATTTACCTTTCAACTTGTTTAAAATAGGTAATGGAGACACAAAAATTATTAGATAAAGCACTGAATTTCGAATGGTTAAGCATAGAAGAAGGTGTATTTTTACATAGCAATGCGGCCACAGCCGACTTAATATTCGTGGCAAACGAATTAAGAAAGATTCAAAAACCCGATGGGAAAGTTACTTGGATGATAGATAGAAATGTAAACACCACCAATGTTTGCATTGCCAATTGTAAGTTTTGCAATTTTTACAGAATTCCAGGTCACAAAGAAGCATACATCACCACCATGCCTCAATATGCTCAAAAAATTGAGGAAATGAGAAAATTAGGTGGAGACCAAATGTTATTGCAAGGCGGACATCACCCAGAATTAGGAATAGATTTTTACGAAAACCTCTTCAAAGAATTGAAGACAAATTTCCCTGATATAAAATTACATGCGCTTGGCCCACCTGAAATTGCGCATATTTCGAAATTGAGCAAACTCAGCCATACCGAAGTTTTAACACGCTTAAAAGCTGCAGGCTTAGATTCCTTACCGGGCGCTGGAGCAGAAATTTTAAACGACCGTGTGCGTCGCATGATTTCAAAAGGTAAATGCACCGGAAAAGAATGGTTGGATGTAATGCGAGCAGCGCATCAATTGCACATTACCACATCAGCCACCATGATGTTTGGCCATATTGAAACCATCTACGAACGTTTTGAGCACCTCGCATGGTTACGCCAAGTGCAAAGCGAAAAACCAACAGATGCCGACGGATTTTTAGCCTTTATTCCTTGGCCATTTCAAGATGATGGCACTTTGCTCAAGCGAGTAAAAAATGTGAGCAATACAATAACTGCCGAAGAATACATTCGCATGATTGCATTGAGTAGAATGATGTTACCAAATGTTAAAAACATACAAGCTTCTTGGCTCACAGTCGGCGAGCAAACCGCGCAATTATGTCTCCATGCCGGCGCCAACGACTTTGGTTCTATCATGATAGAAGAAAATGTAGTTTCTGTGGCAGGTGCACCACACAGGTTCACAGCCAAAGGCATTCAAAAAGCCATAAAAGACGCCGGTTTTGAACCCCAATTAAGAACTCAAAAATACCAGTTTAGAGAATTTCCAGCAATGATGGAAGAACAGGTGATTGACTATTAATAATGAATAATGGATAATGGATAATGAATAATGAATAATGAATAATGAATAATGAATAATGAATAATGAATAATGAATAATGAATAATTATATTCATTTAATGATAAAAAATAACATTATTCACGCAAATAAAAACCACGAAGTGGTGACATAATAGTAAATAATGTTAAAATTACCGAAACATCAAATCAAACAACAATTGATTTTACACAAATGCCCGATTAAGTGATTGAGGATATAGTACCGAAAGCGCGGTGACGCTGCAAGTGGAGCTTTTCGCGGAACTGTGCAGCGGCATACGCCCAAATTGAACAATTGAAATTTATAGCTGTTAAAGATTATATTTGCATCGTTTTGAGATTTAAGTTTACCCTAAATTTTACCTTATTTGTTGTGTTTCTGATGCTGATAAGTATGCCTTCGGATGCACAGAAATTATTGGATAAGCTTTACAGTAAAAACCTCAGATTTATAGTAAATCCTATTCTACAAAGTAATCCTGAAACGGGATTTAAATTTGGTATTGCTGCAAATTATTATTTCAAGATTTCAAAAGATTCTACCATTCGGTCTTCTAATGCTTTTATTCAATTAGGCTACACTACAAAGGAGCAATTTATCTTAGAACCGTTTTGGAACTTATATACAAGTCGTGAGAATTTAATAATCAGAGGAAGAGCCGGATTTCTTGATTTCGCTGATTATTATTGGGGAATTGGAGGGAAATCATCATTAAATGATAAAGAATCTTTGCGATACAAGAGGCTATATTTCCAAAATAGAATTTTAAAAAAAATTAAAACAAATTATTATCTAGGAGCGCAGATTAGGTATTCGAATTTGCAAAATATTTCTTGGTCAAAATATATACCGAACGTTTTAGGTGCATTACAAAGCAATGTTATGGGAATTGGCCCTAATTTACAAGCAGATTTTAGGGACAATCAATTTAGTCCACAAAAGGGATGGTATGCAGATTTTTACTTGTCTTATTTTGGAAAATGGAACAGTAGTTATTCTGAATTTAACGAATTACAAATTGATGTAAGGCGCTATATTCCATTAAAACAGAAATATCAAATTTTGGCTTTTCAGGCATTTGGCATGTTTACTTCTGGAGCGGTTCCTTTTAGAGAATTGCCTAGATTGGGAAGTGGCGGCATGATGCGCGGTTATTTTGAAGGTAGATTTAGAGATTACAACTATATGGCTATGCAGGCAGAATTGCGACAGCCTATTTGGAAGTTGATACACGCTTCTGCATTTATAAGTTTCGGTGAGGTAGCTTCTAAAATAAAATATTTTTCTACTGGAAACCTAAAATCTGCTGCAGGTTTGGGATTAAGAATTCTGTTTAATAAAAAAGAAAATTTGTTTGCCCGATTCGATTTCGCATGGAACAACGAAGGACAAACAAATTTTTATATTCGGGTAAATGAGGCGTTTTAAATTTAATATTTTACGATTCTCTTTGTAAATATTTCTTTCTCACTTATTAGTTTTACAAAATAAATTCCGTTGGGGAATTCAGTTAAATCAATTAAAAATGCTGCATTTGAATTTAAAAACTGTTTAATTACCTGACCATTCAAATTACAAATTTTTACCTTATAATCTGTTATTAAATTAGCCGATTCAATTTTAAAATTAAAGTTTCCATTAGATGGATTTGGATAAACTGTTAATATATTCTCAAGTTGTTCAGTATTTAAACTGGTAACAATATCGGTTGTAAATGACCAAACAGTTGACCATGGCGAAAATCCAGCACCATTGCCTGCTCGGACTCTCCAATAATAAGTAGTTCCTGCTATTAATGTTCCTGTGGACGCTGTTAAGGTTGTAACACTGTTTGATAACGGACTGGTGAATGATGAATTATCATCCAATTGATATTCATAAGATGTTGCTGTATTCACTGAACTCCATTGCAATGTTGTTCCTACAAGAAGCACTCCTGTTGAATTATTACCAGGGTTTATTAATGTAGGTGCTGCAAGTGTTGGTGTTTCTGTAATAAAAGACCAAACAACAGACCATGGTGAATTACCAGTACCATTGATGGCTCTTACTCTCCAGTAATAAGTAGTACCTGCTATTAATGTTCCTGTTGAAGCTGTTAAGGTTGTAACACTGTTTGATAAAGGACTTGTGAATGATGCATTATCATCTAACTGATATTCGTAAGATGTTGCTGTGTTTACTGCACTCCATTGCGATGTTGTTCCTGTAAGAACAATTTCTGTTGAATTATCAGCTGGGCTTATCAATGTTGGTGCTGCAAGAGTTGGTGTTTCTGTAATAAATGACCAAACAACAGACCAAGGTGAATTGCCAGAACCATTGCTGGCTCTTACTCTCCAGTAATAAGTAGTACCGGCTATTAAAGTTCCTGTTGAAGCTGTTAAGGTTGTAACACTGTTTGATAGCGGACTGGTGAATGATGAATTATCATCTAATTGATATTGGTATGAAGTAGCAGTGGTTACACTTGTCCATTGTAAAGTAGTTCCTGTGGTAGGGATGCCTGTTAAAGTATTACTTGGAACAGATAAAAATGGAGCAGCTATAATTTGATAAATAGTTGTAAACGTCCAAGGTAAAGTCCATTCAGTGGTATCAACTGCATGGTAGGCACGTACCTGCCAGAAGTAATCATAACCATAAGATAAATTTGATAAAGTAGCTTGAGACGTTGTACCAATTGGTGTAAATAAAGAGGGATTAGAAAAATTACTGTTAGTACTATAGCGGTATTGATATCCTATAATACCTGAGATTGGCGACCAGTCAATTATAGGATTTAAACTGAGCCCAACAGAATTATTAGCTGGGGAAACATGTACAACAAAATCTATGGTTGTAAAATTAGAAACGAATGACCATTGTGTTGTATCAGCAGTATGGCGAGCTCTTACACGCCAATAATATTTTGTTCCAAATCTTAAATTGGATGTGGTAATTTGAGAAGTTCCAGCAGCAATAGAATTATAATTATTGAGTGGGGAATTAAAAGTTGCAGAAGTGTCCCACTGGTAATCGTAAAACGTGATACCGCTTAATGCACTCCAGTCAATTACTTCGTTTGGAGCTAGGTTTATTGCTCCATTTGTTGGTGAAACAAGAAAAATAAAATCTACGGTTGTAAAATTAGAAACGAATGACCATTGAGATGTATCTGCAGTATGTCTAGCTCTTACGCGCCAGTAATATTTTGTTCCGAATCTTAAATTGGATGTGGTAATTTGAGAAGTTCCAGCAGCAATAGAATTATAATTACTGAGTGGGGAATTAAATGTTGCTGAGGTGTCCCACTGGTAATCGTAAAATGTGATGCCACCTAATGCACTCCAATCAATTATTTCATTTGGAGCTTGACTTAAGGCTCCGTTTGTTGGTGCAACAAGAAAAATTAAATCTACGGTTGTAAAATTAAAAACGGATGACCATTGAGATGTATCGGCAGTGTGTCTAGCTCTTACGCGCCAGTAATATTTTGTTCCGAATCTTAAATTGGATGTGGTAATTTGAGAAGTTCCAGCAGCAATAGAATTATAATTACTGAGAGGGGAATTAAATGTTGCTGAGGTGTCCCACTGGTAATCGTAAAACATGATGCCACCTAATGCACTCCAATCAATTATTTCATTTGGAGCTTGACTTAAGGCTCCGTTTGTTGTTGCAACAAGAAAAATTAAATCTACGGTTGTAAAATTAAAAACGGATGACCACTGAGATGTATCTGCAGTGTGTCTAGCTCTTACACGCCAATAATATTTTGTTCCGAATCTTAAATTGGAGGTAGTAGCTTGGGATGTTCCCGTAGCAATAGAATTATAGTTATTCAAAGGGGAATTAAATGTTGCAGAAGTGTCCCACTGGTAATCGTAAAACGTGATGCCGCTTAATGCACTCCAATCAATAACTTCGTTTGGAGCTTGACTTATTGCTCCATTTGTTGGTGCAACAAGAAAAATAAAATCTATGGTTGTAAAATTAAAAATAGCTGACCAATCGGATGAATCAGTGGGTGCTGTAGTCTTAATAGCTCTTACCTGCCAATAATAAACAGTTCCGAAAAGAAGATTTGAAGTAGTAACCTGACTAGAACCAGTAATAGTTTGAGCATTAACTCCCGCTAAACTAGCAATTGTTCCTAATTTATATTGGTAAGCAGTGGCACCGGTTGAAGTTCCCCAATCTAAGATTTCGTTTGGTGCGTTATTAGTGGAACCGTTTGCAGGTGATAAAAGTGAGGGAACATTTAATACTGCAGAAACTTGCAAATAGCATATAATGCTGAGCAGAAGAGTGATTATTTTTTTCATGAGATGGTTTTAAGAAAATTTAAACTTGAACTTTTGTGAAAGCAAAAATAAAATATTTAAGAAATTAAATAGCATATAATTCTTTACTAAGCCCTATTATTCGTTAGCAAAGAAAGATATCAAAACTGAATAAAATAAACTATTCAGCACTTTGCTTTATTTATAACTCTACAAAATCTTTGAAATCTTGGCTCAACATCTTTGTTAAAATTTATGTATTGTGTTCTCAATAATTCAATTGCAGCTAAACATTATCTGCAGCTTTTTGACTGCAATTAAAACTTCGCTTCTAAAATATAAGGCATCATTTTACGCCATGTTGGCCAATCGTGCGTTATGTCATGGCCCCAGATTGATAAATCATGTTCAATTCCTTTGTGCGCCAATATTCTTGAAAATCTGCGACTTGCATCAGGGTCCTCGTAATCTCCACTTCCTGTATAAATATGAATGTGTTTACTTTCTCTGATTTTATTCAAATATGCTTCATCATTTAAATTATCAATGTAATGCTCAGGACTGTTAAAATAAACGGCATCTTCCCAATGCCCTTTGGTATATTCTGCTAAATTGTAAACTCCACTCATGCTAATCACACCTTGAATTTTAACAGGATTCCTTAAAAATAAATTCATGGCATGCAAAGCCCCAAAACTTGCTCCACAAGTAATGATAGGTGTATTTTCTCCACTTGTAGATTTTATAAAAGGAATTACTTCATTTACTACATAATCGTTAAACTGATTATGTCTAATTGCTTTATGAGGTGGATGCATTTCACTGTTTAACCAACTTTCGTTATTGATGCTGTTGATGGAATATATTTTACATTTTCCACTATCCAAATAAGGGGCTAATACATCCATCATTTGGAAACGCTCGTATTCTAAGTAATCGGCCGCAGCTGTAGGAATTAACAAAATTGCGAATCCATAATGTCCGTAAGTAACCACTGGCATTTCCTGATTTAATGCAGGGCTGTACCAAGATGTAATTTCTCTTTTCATAGTAAAATGTATAAATGTATCGTGGGCTAATATATTTGATTTTATTTCACCTACAACAAAAAACCGCCTGTAATTTATAAAACTACAGGCGGTTTGTCGCTTAGAGGGCCGAAATTAAAAACATAAACCCTATTCAAACTCACATTTCCGGACAAGTCAAAACGACGAATACTGCTTATATTAACATCGCTTTTGAGTTAATGTTTATTTGAAAAAAAAATTATAATCTATTTTATTTTTTACTTGTATCAGATTGGTCAAATATTAACTTTACGGCCTTATGAAACACAACGAAGCCAAAGCAAGGGTAGTTATAGAAAACGTAAGCCCTGTAATAGATGGAGGAATTTATGCCATAAAAAGAGTTCCTGGAGAAAAAATTAATATAGAAGCAGATATTTTCGGAGATGGTCATGACCATGTAAAAGCCATGATTCTTTATAAGACAAGTGCTGCAAAAAAATGGAAAGAAGCTCCCTTGGTGCACGATGTAAACGATAAGTGGAAAGGTGAATTTTTTGTAGATGAATTAGGTTATTATGAATACGCCATTACTGCTTGGATTGACCACGCCGAAACATGGCAAGCAGGATTTGTAAAAAAGGCCAATGCCGGGGAAAAAATGGAATTGGAATTGAGAATTGGTGTTGAATTCTTAAAACAAATGGCCAAAAAAGCCAAAGGTGAAGATGCTCAAACCATGAAAGATTTAGCTGCTCAATTTGATAAACCAACAGATTATCATGCAGCTGTTGACTTAGGTAAAAGTCATAAATTGGAAAAACTGATTGCCGATTATCCTTTGAGAGAAAACCCATCTCAGTCGCCCACATACAAGGCCTTTGTAGAAAGAAATAAAGCGCTTTTCAGCACATGGTATGAATTTTTTCCCCGTTCATCTTCTCCTGATCCATCAAGAAGCGGTACATTTAAGGATTGTGAACGCATTATTCCACGCTTGGCAAATATGGGTTATGATACGCTGTACTTCCCTCCTATTCATCCAGTTGGAGAATCTTTTAGAAAAGGGAAAAACAATAGTACTACCTCAAAACCTGGCGAACCAGGCTCTCCTTGGGCAATTGGCAGCAAGTTGGGTGGACACAAAGCAATTAACCCTGAACTTGGAACATTAGAAGACTTTAAAAATCTAGTAAAAATTGCTGACGAACATAATATCGAAGTAGCCTTAGATATTGCATATCAATGTTCCCCTGACCATCCTTATGTAAAGGAACATCCACAATGGTTTAAATGGAGACCCGATGGAACTGTACAATATGCTGAAAATCCTCCTAAAAAATACCAAGATGTTTTACCTATAAATTTTGAGAACGACGATTGGGAAAATTTATGGAATGAATTAAAAAGTGTGATAGAGTATTGGATTGGTCATGGAATTAAAATGTTTAGAGTTGATAATCCTCATACCAAACCTTTTGTTTTTTGGGAATGGTTAATGGCAGATATGCGTAAAAATCATCCAGATGTTATATTTTTAAGTGAGGCATTTACGCGTCCAAAAATAATGGCAAAATTGGCTAAAGTTGGTTTTCAGCAGTCGTATAGTTATTTCAGCTGGAGACAAACAAAAGCAGAATTAACCGAATATCTCACAGAGTTAACTCAAACAGAATTAAGAGAATATTTCAGAGCCAATTTCTGGCCAAATACACCTGATATTTTGCCATTTTATTTGCAAAAGACTGGATTTAATCACTCGGCAGCCCGTTTCGTTTTAGCTGCAACATTATCTTCTAATTATGGTATGTACGGTCCTGTTTACGAATTGCTTGAAAATGAACCAATGCCCGGAAAAGAAGAATATTTCAATTCAGAAAAATATGAGGCTCGACATTGGGATTGGGAAACTGTAACGCCATTTCATGAATTAATTGCTAAAATAAATCATATAAGGATTGAAAATGCTGCTTTTCACAGTACATACAACATTACGTTTTGTGAGACAGATAATACTAATCTTATAGCATTCTTTAAACAAACTTATGATGGAAGTAACAGGGTGTTGACAGTAATAAACCTAGACCCTAATCATAAGCAAAGTGGGTGGGTAAAACTTCCATTGCAATTGCTAGAAGTACAAGAAGGACATACTTTAAGAATGCACGATTTAATGGATGGAACAGTTTATAATTGGAACAGACAATGGAATTATATTGAACTTGACCCACGCTTTCTTTCTGCTCATATTTTTAAAATTACCTTGAAGTAAGTTACAATTTAAAATCTATCTGAACATGGAATTAAGGATAAAAGATACAGCTCAACCCACATTAAATGTTGAATGGAATGACTTATTTCATCAGGAAAAAAGCATTCATCAATTAGAAAATCAGGTGTTGAATGCATACCTTAAAAGAATGCGCTGGTTTGGTGGAAAAGCAAGAGCAGTAAATGCAGTGAAAGTTTATCAAAACATTCAAATAGAAACTAGTGAAGGCTTTGCACATTATCTTTTATTAAAAGTTAGGTATTTAGATGGGCCTACCGAAATTTATGCACTTCCTGTTGTATTTGTTTCCGAAAGACAGGCAGAAATGGGAGAAATTCCTTCCGAAGCCATTATCTGTAAGCTGGAGAATGATGTAATGACGGGGTTTTTAATTGATGGCATTTACAATGAAAGCTTTAGAAATGCACTTTTCATGCTAATAGCAAATAATGCGCATCTAATTGGCAATCATTATCCTCTTAAAGCTGAAGCAGGAAAATTCTTAATTGAAAAGGGAATTCCCGAAAATTTAACTTCAAAAGTTTTAAAGGCAGACCAGAGCAATTCCGCAATAGTTTTCAATAATACCTATTTTGTAAAACTATTTCGAAAGGTGGAATATATGGTGAATCCAGATTTCGAAATAATTAATTTCCTCACCGGGCAGCATCAGTTTGAGCACATACCATCTTATGGTGGTTCGGTAGAATTACAACATCCTGAAAAACCAAAAATGTTATTGCTCATGCTGCAGCAACTGGTTCCAAATAAAGGTGATGCATGGCAATATTTTATTACTGAATTAAAAGATTTTTTCTCAAAAGTTGTAAGCGATGGATATCACCAACGACCTTTACCAATTAGGCCGCATACACTTTCGCTTACTTGGGAAAATACTCCTAGTTCTTTGCAGGATTTAATTGGCAAAAATGCAGCTGAAAGGGCATCATTACTTGGAAAACGTACAGCTGAAATGCACCTGGCATTGGCGAATGCTCCTAATAATCCAGATTTTTCACCGCGTCCATTAGATAAGAGCTTTCAAAATCATTTGCTTCAAAATCTCGAAAAATTAGTAAAAAATAAGTTCGAACTTCTTGAAAAGAACATTGAAAAGATTCCAGTTTCTTTAAAATATGATGCAAAAGAAATGCTGCTCCAATATGAAAGGGTAATTGCCTTTTTGAATCGCGTTTTAGGAAGACCATTAGAAGGTAACAGAATACGTATTCATGGTGATTATCATTTAGGTCAGGTTTTAGTAACTGAAAATGATTTTTGCATTTTGGATTTTGAAGGTGAACCAGATAAACCACATGAAGAAAGAAGAGATTTATATCCTTCTTTGAAAGATGTAGCTGGAATGATGCGTTCTTTTAGATATGCAGCTTATGCCGTGCTTTTTCAACAATATGAAAATGATGCAGCATTAAGAGACAAGTTAATGCCTGTAGCCGATGTTTGGTATCATTACATAAGTAGATATTTCTTAGGTGCTTATATTGAAACGGCACGTGGAAGTGGAATAATTCCGGAAGACGATAAAATAAATGATTTATTACAAATTTATTCCTTCAAAAAAGCAATTTATGAATTAGGTTATGAAATTAATAACCGTCCTGATTGGGCGGTAATTCCGCTTCAAAGCCTCGTGAAATTCGTAAAACACTATCTTGATTAATTTTTTTATACACTCTTTTTTAATAAAATAAAAATGGCCAAAAAGACCGTAAATGCTGAAAATACTGAAGTAAAATCAGTAAAAATAAATGCACAAAAAAAAACTGTAAAACCTGCTGGAAATGCAACAGTTAAAATGAAACCAACTGAGAAAAAAGAACTTAAAAAGGTAGATAAAATCGCATCCAAGCCCGAAAATAAAAAACTGACCAAAGTTGATGTTAATAAGAAAGTTACTAAAGTTGAAGTTAAATCTGCTGAAAAAGCAAAAGTAAAGCCTGTTGCAAAAACTCTTAAAACAGCTTCAAAAATAGAAACCCCAATAGCCGATTTAAAATCTAAAACCGTAGAAAAAAAAGAAATTAAAAAAGAAATTAAAAAAGAAACAAAAAAATCATTGTTTGAGGTAAAATCGAAAAAGACAGAAAAGCCTGCAAAAACTGAGCATTTTAGCTTATTTTCTGAATTAGATATTTATCTTTTCAAACAAGGAAAACACTTTAAACTACACGAAAAATTAGGTGCTCATATTACTGAAAACAAAGGCGTAAAAGGAACATATTTTGCAGTATGGGCGCCTAATGCAGCACATGTAAGTATAATTGGAGATTTTAATGGCTGGAATCCCGAAATCAACAGAATGGACCCTCGCCTTGATGGAAGCGGAATTTGGGAAATATTTGTTCCAAATACTGGCCATAATGATTTATATAAATACATTATTAGAAATGCCCAAACTGGAGAAGTGTTAGAGAAATTCGACCCTTTTGCACGGTTCAACGAATTGCCTCCAAAACGTGCTTCCATAGTTTGGGATATCAATTACACATGGAAAGATAAATCATGGCAAAATAGAGCGAATACAGGTAATTTAAATCAACCTTTCTCTGTATACGAAGTGCATTTAGGCTCGTGGAAAAAGAAAAGTGGTAAAGAGGAGGATTACTATTCTTACAGTGAATTAGCCACAGAGTTAGTTCCATATGTAAAAGAATTAGGTTTTACCCATATCGAGTTTATGCCATTAACTGAGCATCCATACTCAGGTTCTTGGGGTTATCAAACAACCGGATTTTTTGCACCAACTTCCCGACATGGAAAGCCTGAAGATTTTATGTTCCTAATAGATGCTTTTCACCAGGCTGGAATCGGTGTTATAATGGATTGGGTGCCTTCACATTTTCCCGAAGATACCTATGCATTAGCCAATTATGACGGAACACGTTTGTACGAACATCAAGACCCAAGAAAAGGCTTCCACCCTGATTGGAAAAGCTTGATTTTTAACTATGGAAGATATGAAGTTCGTTCATTTTTAATCAGTTCTGCCATGTTTTGGGCCGAACATTATCATATAGACGCATTAAGAGTAGACGCGGTAGCTTCTATGTTATACCTCGACTATTCAAGAAAAGAAGGCGAATGGGAACCAAACAATTATGGAGGAAACGAAAATCTTGAATCTATTTCTTTCTTAAAAGAATTAAATGAAACATTGTACACCAATTTCCCTGCAATACAAGTAATTGCAGAGGAATCTACTTCTTGGCCAATGGTTTCACGACCAGTTTATTTAGGTGGATTAGGTTTCGGAATGAAATGGATGATGGGTTGGATGAACGATACATTGAAGTATTTCAAAACCGATCCATTATACAGGGAATATCATCAAAATGACATTACATTCTCTATTTATTATGCATTTACAGAGAACTTTATGTTGCCACTTTCGCATGATGAAGTAGTTCATGGTAAAGGTTCTTTAATTGATAAAATGCCTGGCGATCAATGGCAAAAATTCGCAAATCTCAGAGCTTTATACAGCTACATGTTTACACATCCTGGCACAAAATTACTTTTTATGGGAAGTGAATTTGGACAATACAATGAATGGAACTATAAACTAAGCTTAGATTGGTTCTTATTAGATTATGAACCACACAAAGGAATGAAAGCATTGGTGAAAGATTTAAATGCCTTGTATAAAGAAGAAACAGCTTTGTATGAATACCAGTTTGACTATAAAGGTTTTGAATGGATAGATTTAAACGATTATAGAAATAGCGCTGTTTCATATATCAGAAGAGGGCGCTCCGAAGGAGATTTCTTGGTTGTTGTGTGTAACTTCACTCCCATTCCTCGGGAGAAGTATAGAATTGGAGTGCCGGCAATGGGCGATTATGAATTGATATTAAACAGTGATGATAAAAAATACTGGGGAAGTGAGTTAAAAATTGATAACGTTTATTCGGCAATTGAAGCAGAGCAACATGGTAGAGATTTTTCTTTAGCATTAACATTGCCTCCACTTGCTGTAATTGTATTAAAACCAGTAAAAAAAACTAAAAAAACAGGTTCAATTAAAAAACCACAAAAATGAAAGATGCTTTCATAGCAGCAATAAACAAATCATACGCAACCGACAAGCCTCACATTTTTTTAGGTTGTGGAGTGCTAAATGGAGAAATTTTGGCTGATGCCAGAATTAACATTGCTTTGAGTATGATGAATCGGCATGGACTTGTTGCAGGTGCGACCGGTTCAGGCAAGACAAGAACATTACAGGTATTGGCCGAGCAACTTAGCCATGCCGGGGTTTCTGTTTTCTTGAGTGATGTAAAAGGAGATTTAAGTGGATTAGCTAGCCCTGGTATAAGTAATCCTAAATTAGAACAAAGAGCCAAAGATTTAGGAATTACGTTTTCTCCAGAAGGTGTGCCAGTAGAATTGTATTCTTTGAGCGGAAAAAAGGGTGCTCAAATGAGGGCTACCGTTATGGAATTTGGTCCAATACTTCTTTCCAAAATATTGGAATTAAACGATACACAAACGGGTGTTTTGGCGATTTTATTTAAATATGCTGATGATAAGCAATTGCCAATTGTTGATTTAAATGATTTAAAAAAGGTACTCAACTATCTAAGCGAAGGAGCCGGAAAAACTGAAATAAAAGAGAGCTATGGTATAATTTCAACTGCAACTTCCGGAACCATACTTAGAAAAATTGTTGCCCTCGAACAGCAAGGCGTAAACAATATTTTTGGAGAGCCATCATTTGAAATTTCAGATTTGCTGCAAAAGATTGATGGAAAGGGTGTAGTAAGCTTATTAAACGTAAGCGACATGCAAGACAAGCCTGCTGTTTTCTCTACGTTTTTGTTGAGTTTATTGGCTGAGTTATACCAAACTTTGCCAGAAGCTGGAGATCTAGACAAACCAAAACTGGTTTTCTTTTTAGATGAAGCACATTTGTTGTTTAAAGATGCTTCAAAGGCATTTTTAGAACAGATTGAGCAAATAGTAAGACTTATACGTTCTAAAGGTGTCGGCGTTTTCTTTTGCACACAATTAGCGCAAGATATACCAGATACTGTTTTGGCCCAATTAGGAAACAGAGTGCAGCATGTATTGAGAGCTTTTACTCCCAACGATGCCAAAGCATTAAAAGATACAGTTAAAACATACCCCAAATCAGAGTTTTATGCGATAGAAGAAATCCTCACGCAAATGGGAATTGGCCAGGCTTTAATTACTGTGCTTAATGAAAAAGGAATACCAACTTCCGTTGCCCATACGCATTTAACACCTCCACAAGCCATAATGGGGCCCTTACTTGAAAATGAATATGCTGCACTGCTAAAGCAATCTGAAATGTTCGAAAAATATGCTCAAAGCGTTGATACTGAAAGTGCGTACGAAATATTAAATGCTAAAATTGCACAACTACAGCAAGTTGAAGTGCAACAACAAACCATTACCCGAACAACCACAACAACCAATAGAAAACAAGAAAAAACGGTACTAGAAGAAGTGATGTCATCCTCAGTTACCAAAAGTATTGGGAGAGAAATTGTTAGAGGTATTTTTGGGATGATATTCGGGAGTAAACGCAGAAGGTAGAATTATAATGAATAGTGAATAATGAATAATGAATAATGAATAATGAATAATGAATAATGAATAATGAATAATGAATAATGAATAATGAATAATGAATAATGAATAATGAATAATG
>Ga0247843_1002780_pt1 | contig 30567 bp, 21 predicted proteins | sample LaCruzMarch2017__FD_192420 | JGI IMG/M metagenome (GOLD analysis project Ga0247843, IMG submission 192420) | Freshwater microbial communities from meromictic Lake La Cruz, Castile-La Mancha, Spain - LaCruzMarch2017_8m | ecosystem: Environmental > Aquatic > Freshwater > Lake | place: Spain... | reverse complement strand
CGCGGACAAAGGTACACGCACCCCGATCCGCCTTGTCCCTGCAGAAAATTCCTCGCCGCACTCAGACGGCCTGGGCCGTCTACCTTGCCTGGGAACCTTGCCTGGGAACCTTGCCTGGGAACCTTGCCTGGGAACCTTGCCTGGGAACCTTGCCTGGGAACCTTGTCTGGAACTGGGGCGGGAACGGGGTTGGGCCATTGAGCCAGCGGCATTCTGCGCTGGCGGAGCGGGATGGGGGCGTAGCGAGCTTTGGAAGCGAACACCAAGAAATCCTGCGCGCAGCGCAATGGTAGATCCTTCAGAGCTTCCCTGCGAGCGTAGGCCCCATCCCCAACAAAAGGTACGCAGGCGGAGCGGGATGGGGCCGTAGCGAGCATAGGAAGCGAACACCAAAAAATCCTGCGCGCAGCGCAATGGTAGATCCTTCAGAGCTTCCCTGCGAGCAGAGGACCCATCCCGCGGAGCCCCCAAGGCTCTCACCCCAGCGCCAGCCTGCGCACGCCAGCTGCCTAATTTGTGTTAGACTGGCCCCTTTTGTGTAGATGCGAGGGACCGACTCCCAGTGGTAATTCACTTGAGAAACCTCACGCACACCCGCTAATCGCTCCACGGTGCGCCGCGTCCAAACCTTACTCCTCATCCTCCTGGCGTGGACTGCCGGCGTCCGCACCACCGCCGGCGCGGTCTCAGCTCCGGAACCGGGCATCCGCCAGGTGCTGCGCTGGGCCAATGATGCCGAAGGCGGAGCCCCTTTTATCTTTCACCCTCCAGACAACCCCGACCAACTCGTCGGATTCGAAGTCGAACTGGCCCAGGCCCTATGCGACCGACTGGGATGCACCTCCCAATTCGTCCAGTACAACTGGGCCAATTTGATCCCCGGCCTCCGTCAGGGAGGCAATTACGACATCATCATCGCCGCCTTGGAGCGGACACCAGAAAACCTGGCCCAAGTGGCGATGAGCCGGCCCTATTTCACCTTCGGACAACAACTGGTCGCTCGCACCCAGGACACCAATATCCAGAGCCTGAAGGATCTGGCAGGGCGTCGAATCGGCGTGTTGGCTTCCACCTTGTCCTACCGACTGGCCACCCGTCAGCCCGGTCTCGAGGTGCGGGTGTACGACGAGAACGTGAACTACTTCCGCGACTTGGAACTGGGCAGGATCGACGCCGTTCTCACCGATTCCCCGATCGCCACGGTCCAACTCAAGAATCGGCCCAACCTCCGGGCGGCCGGTCCGTCCTTCGCGCCCGCACATTACGCCATTGCCGTGCCGATCGGATCCCCAGAGCTGCTCACTCGCATCAATGAAACACTCGGATCTCTGATCCAAGACGGCACCCTCGAACGCATCTACCGCCGCTACGAGTTGTGGGGCCCACAGCAAGCGGCCTTGGCCACCTGGACAGCGGAAGCGGTTGCGACGACAACTTCCGGGGCCAGCACCGCTGCAACAAGGCCTACTCCCGTGCCGATGCTGCGGTATCTCACCATCTTGTTGGAGGCGGCGGTGACTACCTTGTGGGTGAGCTGACTTCCATGGCCCTGGCCATGAGTTGGGGACTCGGATTGGCCCTGGCACGTTGCCATGGACCCAAACCCCTGCGCTGGATGGCCACCCTTTACATCGAGGTGTTTCGAGGCACGCCCCTGTTGCTGCAGTTGTACTTCATCTATTTCGGATTGGCCCAGCAGTGGGGCTGGAAACTCTCGGCCGGGGCCGCGGCCGTGCTGACACTCGGGCTCAACTACGCCGCCAACGAAGCCGAGAACTTCCGGGCCGGACTGGAGGCCATTCCGCGCGGCCAGACCGAGGCGGCCCTGGCTCTGGGCTTGTCCCCGGTCATGACGTTGCGACGGATCCTCCTGCCCCAGGCCCTGCGAATCAGCCTCCCCGGCATCACCAACGACCTCATCGCCCTCTTCAAGGATTCCTCCATCGTTTCGGTGATCGGCCTGGTGGAGCTTACCAAGGAATTCCTCATCCGCTCGCAGGACGCGGGCGATTACATCGGCCTGGGAATCCTCACCGCGGCGATTTACCTCGCAATGGGCCATGCGGCTTCGCGGGGAGCCCGGGCCATCGAACGGAGGTTGCGGACATGATTGAGATCGTGGGACTGCGAAAGCGCTTCGGCGCGGTGACGGTGCTGGATGGCGTCGATCATCAACAAGCCGCCGGGGAGGTCGTGGCTTTGATCGGGCCGAGTGGTTGCGGCAAGAGCACCCTGCTCCGCTGTCTCAATTGGTTGGAAACACCCGATGCGGGATCGCTGCGCCTGGGAGATGTTCGCATCGAGGCGGGCACCCCTGAGGCGGCTGATCGGCGGCTGCGTCAGCGATTGCGGAGGCGGACTGGGATGATCTTCCAGCAATTCCATTTGTTCCCTCACCGGACCGCCCTGGAAAATGTGATGGAAGCCCCGGTGTACGTGGACCGCCTGCCGCATTCCGAGGCGCTCGCGCTGGCGATGGGGCTGCTTGCGAAGGTGGGGCTGTCCGATCGGGCCCACCACCTGCCCTCCCAGCTCTCCGGCGGCCAACAGCAGCGAGTGGCCATCGCACGGGCCCTCGCAATGAACCCACAAATCCTCCTGTGCGACGAGCCCACCAGCGCTCTCGATCCGGAACTGCGCGACGAGGTTTTGACGGTGCTGAAAACCCTGGCGTCCGAGGGCATGACCCTGCTGCTGGTCACTCACGAACTGGCATTTGCCCGGGACATCGCCCACCGGGTGGTTTTCCTCGAGGGCGGCCGTGTGGTGGAGTCAGGGCCGACCCGAGCGGTGCTGGATCAACCCCAGCATCCGCGCCTTCAGGAGTTTCTTGGGAAACATCGATTTGCGCCCCGGTAAGAATCCGGGCGGCGGACGCTGGTGGCAAAAACAGCCCACTCCGAGCCGACCTACCCGCCAACTCCACTAGACCTTCGGTGCGGAGATCAACGCGAGGCGACCATCCTGGCAACCGGCGACCACTCGGGTGTCTCCCGGCAACCATGTCAGGGCTGTGACGGCACCGGCCAACGCAGTGGCCCGCAGCGGTTGGGAAGATTTGCCCGCATTCCAGAACAACACCCGACCGCCCTGGCATCCGCTGGCCAACAGATGCCCCGCCTTCTGGTAGGCGAGGCTGGAAACCCGGGCTGAATGCCCTTCCAAAATCCGAGGAGTTGAGCCGGCTGGCCCCTTGCCACTGCAATCCCACACCATGAGTTCCTGCCCCCCGTCGGTGGCGAGATATCGGCCGGAATGGTGCCAGGCAAGGCCTCGGACCTTGGCGTCGTAACCAGACATGGCCAGTTCTTCCCCTTCGCGGAACGGCAGCGGCCAAATTTGCACGCTGCTCTCTTGAGTGCCGGCCACCACCCAGCGTCCGTCGGGCGAAATCGCCAGCGACACCAGACTGGTCTTCCACGGCAACTCGGCGGTGACGCGGCCGGTTTCGGCGTCGTACACGCTCACTCCGCCATAGCAGGCAACGCCCAAGGATCGACCGTCGGCCGACCAGGCCAATGCGGCCACTGTGCTCCGATGACCGCCGAGGGTGTGGGCCCATCCAGCACTAGCAGAGTCACTGGCTCCACTGCCCCCACTGGCCCGCCCGATGCAGACCGTCTTGCCGGAGGCCGCGGCCAACCGATCTCCCGGAGGAGAAACCGCGAGCTGCTCGACCCAGGCCGAGGGCATGGGCCAGGACGCAACGGGAGTGCCAGCGACCGGATCCCAGAACCGGACCTGTCCATCCTGGCCGGCGGTGGCGAAGCAGTGGGCCATGGGGTTCCAGACGAGGCGAAAGCCTCCTCCTTCATGGGCCTGGAAGGCGTGAATGCGGCGACCCGACGAGGCCTCCACCACCCAGGCAGAACCTTCGGTTCCCAGGGCCGCAATGAGACTTCCATCCACCGAGCCTCCCACGGCGGCGATGGGTTCAGAAAGGTCGAGGACCCAGTCAGCGGGTCGAAGCGGAGCATTCATTACAGGTCAGAGACTGCAGCGGCGATCCATCGACTCAGGCCAGGCAGCGACGGAACCCAGCGTTCAACGCTTCACGGTCCAGGTTGCGCCCAATGAAGACCAACTGACTCTTGCGCTGCAGTTCATCCTTCCAGGGACGGTCGGGCTTACCCTCGAAGAGCATGTGAACCCCTTGGAACACGAAGCGATTGGCCTGTCCCTTGATGTTGAGGATACCCTTCATGCGGAAGATGTCCTGACCCTTGGTCTGGAGGAGTTCGCTGAGCCAGGCATTGAGCTTCTTGGCATCCAATTCGCGACGCTCTTCGATGCCGACGCTGGTGACGGTCTCGTCGTGGGTATGGTCGTGACCATGGCCGCCGTGCTCGTGGACATGGGTGGGCTCAACGGACTGGCCGTCGCGCTCGATGCGTCCCTTGAACTCGTCCAACCCATGTTGGGTGAAGAGGGCGTAGTTGCCGTGGGCAGGAATGCGCAAGGTGGCGGTGATGCCGTCTTCGCCGAGGATCAATTTGTAGAGCGTCTTGCCGGGCTTGATGACTCCGCCCATGCGAACGCCCATTCCAATGCCATTGAAGACCCCTTCGGCAATTTCTTCGGCATGGTGCAATGCGTCGTGCAACCCACCTCCGCACTCCTCGCCGTGACCGTGACTGTGACCGTGATCATGGTCGTGACCGTGGTCGTCATGAGCGTGATCGTGACCATGCTCGTGACTGTGCTCGGCGTGGCCATGATCGTGCCCATGATCGTGGCTGTGAGTATCCAATTGGAGCAGTACGGCGCCCATCACGGCATCCGGGCCGGCGTCCAGTCGCAAGGTGTAGTCGCCAGCGTCGAGATGGAGAGTGCCGCTCCATTCGAAGGGCAGTGATTTCTCCAGAAAATCACCATCGAGCGTGAGTTTGTGACTCAGGTCGAAGGCATGCAGGTGAATGACCTGATCGATTGCGAGATTGGACTGCTGGGCATGCAGGATTTTGGCGACCGGGTTAATGGCCCGGACTTGGCGCTCGAGGTGTGACAGTTCGTCGGCTGTGACAAGGTCCGTCTTGTTGAGGATGATGCGGTCGGCGAAGGCGATTTGCTCTTTGGCCTCGGGGGCGTCGTGCAAATGGAGGGAAATGTGCTTGGCGTCGACCAGAGTGACGATGCCGTCGAGGCGGAAGCTCTCCTTGATCTCTTCGTCGCTGAAGAAGGTCTGGGCGACGGGACCGGGATCGGCCAGGCCGGTGGTTTCGACCAGCACGTAGTCGAACTTGTTCCGACGCTTCATGAGCTGGCCCAGGATGCGGATGAGGTCGCCGCGGACGGTGCAGCAGAGGCACCCGTTGTTCATTTCGAAGATTTCTTCGTCGGCCTGGATGACCAGTTCGTTGTCGATGCCGATCTCGCCGAACTCGTTCTCGATGACGGCGATGCGCTTGCCGTGATTGGCAGTCAGGATGCGATTGAGGAGGGTGGTCTTGCCGGCGCCGAGAAAGCCCGTGAGGACGGTCACCGGGATGCGCGTGTCGTTGTGTTCGGCCATAGCGAGGCGCTACTTTGATGGAAGGTTCTCACTATGGCAAATGCGGCGGTGGGTAGGTGGGTGGGTTGTGGGCAGGGTATGCCGACGAAGAGGGACTCGGGTAGTGAGTTTGCGGGCGGGGGCTTTCGCGGGATCGGTCCTGCGCTCGCAGGGAACGTGGGGCAGGTCGGGCTTTCGCGCTGTGCGCGAGGGGTATCAGGATGTGGACGTTCCTATGCTCGCTTCGGCCCGGTCCCGCGGCTGCTGGGTGCGGCCAGCTGTCGAACGGGGACTCGGGTAGTTTGCGGGCGGGGGGCAGCGGGACCGGAGTCGCAGGTATTAAGGACCCGGGACGCAGAGCATCCAGGATCATCGCCCCACGCTCACTTGCTGGGGGGCTTGGGGGGCAACAGGCCGAGGATGTCCTGCTGCTTGAGGTACCACTCGCGGAGGGTCCGCGAGAGCATGGTGTCTTTGAAGTCCTTGAAGTTGGCGATGTTGAGGGCGCCGTCGATGTCGTCTTTCAGGGACTTGTTGAGATCACCCTTGGCGTCGGTGGCCCAACCGCGATAGGTGCCGGTCTTGTCGTTGAGCATCTTGGCGGCGGCCATGCGAACCTCGGGCTCGTATCGGAAGTCAACGACCTCCACGAGGCTCTTGTCGACCTTGCCCTTGAGGCGCTTGGTATCGTCTTTGGCGGTGAGAACCAGGCGTGCGGTGTCGATGATGCGCTGCTCCAGCTTGGCAGTAATGTCGCTGTCTTCGAGGCTCTCTTGGGCGGTGACGCCCAGATCGCGAGGGGCGTTCTCGAGGCGAGCGCAGACCTGCTTGACCAACTCCTTCTCGAATTCACGGAAGAACCTCTCACCCCGCTTCGAGATCAATTCCTTCTCGGCGGCGCTGAAGGCGTATTTCTTTTCGTCCAGGCCGACGAAGTTGGTGTAGGCCGGGGCTTCGAGGAGTTTGCTCAAACGCCCCATGAGGTTGGTTGGACTCACCTTGTCGGCCGTCGGCATGCCCTTGGGCGGGTCCTTGAGCTCGAGCTTCAGGTCGAGGGGCAGGAAGCTGAAGAGGGCGCGGTCGACGCCGCCGATACGCTCGATCTGGTCGTTGAGGTCCTTCCAGTGGGCCTTGGCGCGATCCTTCTGGTTCAGCTCACCGATGAACTCGAACTGGTTCTCCACCCGCAGCGACCGGGTCGAGGCCCGGAACCAGGTGAGCATGGAAGCGAAGTGATTGGCCATCTGGGCGGCGTAGCGGGCAGGCGAAAGGTTCACCTCGGCGATGGGTGTGGCATCGCGTGAATCCCGCGGAGCCTTGGCCGCGATGAAGGTCTCGATGAGGCTGTTGGGCAAGAGGCGGATGTCGTCGGCCAACTGCGAATAGGCGCCAACAACGGGTTCGACGCCTTCATCGAAACGCTGGAGGTCGCCGTAAGTGCCGACGAGTTCATCGGAACCGAAGAGCATCTTTTTGTCGCGCGGCTCCTGTCCGCCGAAGTAGCCCCACTGGATGGTCGCTTTGTCATGCGGCAGGGGCTCCTTGCGGGTGCGGATAAACCACCCGACCTGCACGGCCGACTTGAAGACGGTGTACTCCATGATGGACGACGACGCGTAGTGGTTGGTGTAGGCGTCCAGGCTCTGGCCGGTGACGTAGGCCTGGAACCATTCGTCGATTTGTTGGCGACTCATGTTGGCCGAGACGCTGCCGGCGAAGTTGTGCCGCAAACCGAGGACGTGACCCACCTCGTGGGCCACCACCTCACGGACGTAATCCTGCGAGGCTCGCAGTGCGCCGGCATCGGTCAGGGATTCATTGGACAACAAGTCTTCAAGACCCTGGGCATACTGATGGGCGAATTCCACCGACTGCATGTGGCAGAGGCCATTGGCCGTCATCCAGGGGAAACCTTGTGCGGCCTCGCCTCCCACGGCGTCGGCGCTGAGCTTCTTCTTGTCGACCACGATGTCGCGCATGGAGCGCAGCAGGGCGCGGGCGCGGGCCTTGCCGCTGAGAGCAAAGACACTGGTCATGTAGGCCTGACCGTGTTCGGACTGGCCCGTGCGGGGATCGACGAGGATGTCGGCGTAGGCGAAGCCGGCGTTGTCCCAGGGGACCCACTGCACGATGTTGTACCGCGGGTCGGGGGCAGTGACGCCGGTGGGAGCCTTCTCGGCGCGGACGACGTTGGTGCCGAAGGCGCGGTTCCAATACAGGATGCCATCCTTGACGGCCTCGATGTAGTCGGCCGGAGTGTTCGCGCTGTAGTGGAAGACCACCGGCTTGGACAAGTCGAAGCGGGCCATCTGGGGCGACGGCCGGCCGGTCGTCTCCTCTAGGCGGGCCTGGGTCTCAAAGAAGCGCCCGTAGCGCAGGTCCGAGCCGGGAGCTTCCTTGCCCTTGTAGGCACCCGCATCGTAGGGCGTGAAGAAGTAGCGCACCTCAAAGCGCTGCTCGACGTTGGCCATGGCCTCACGGTCGCGGACCTGGACGCTCTGGCGGATGGCCAGTTGGTTGTCGAGCTTCTCGGCCTGAAACACACGCGACTGCGGGATCTCCAGCGATTCATCGCGCGCCATGGGGTTGAAACCGCGGCCCTGGCCGTACCAGATCTCGGTGTAGAGCCGGCGCATGCCCCGATTGAAGTCGATGACCACCTTGTTGGCGTCCTGCTCGACGATGGGGAAGGTGGTGAGGATTCGGCGGGCGGGCAGGTCCTTGGTCACCACCAAACCATCGGTGGCCTCGTACAAATCGACACCGTCGTGGAAGAGTTCGAACTTCACGATCTTGCCGGACAAGCCCGTGGAGGTCGCAGCCAGCGACTGCGGGATCCGCGAGGCGGACATCAGGTGCTCCTTGCCGAAGACCGTGCGCGGCAAAACGAGCGTGTTATTGGTGCCCACGCTGATTTCCAAGACCGCCTTCTTGGCGATCGATTGAGCCATTGCCGGTTGAGAGGCCCCGACGGCTGCCGCGAGCAGCATCAAGGAAAACACAGGAGCGAGACGGGAACAAACGCCTGGGAAACGCATATCTGAATTCAGTTCTGGTGGAAGGTGTTGGTGTTCAGCTGGAAGTCACCTGACACCAAATCGTCAAAGGTCTCCAGAACATCCGATCCGCAATTTCTATTCGGCGTGGGTGGGGCGGTTTCAAGAGGGTTGAGGGGGCTTTGGACCCAAAGGAGGGATACCACCGACTCAACGGAGAGCGGCCAAGGACTCTTCCAGCCGCTTGGGCGACACCGGCACAGAGGTGCCCAATTCCTGAGCAAACAGGGACACTTTGTATTCTTCGAGGAGCCATCGAAACCCCTCGATGCGGCGGGATGCTTCTGAAATCGCCGGCGGTGCGGCCCGCAGGCGTGCCAGTGCCGCCTGGTACGGTGCAACCGCCCTGGCTCGCTCAGCATCTTTGACCGGGTTGTTGGCGGCCCGTTCGGCGCGCAATGTCAGCGCCTTGAGATACCGGGGTAAATGGCGCAGCGATTCATATTCCACACCATCGAGAAAGGCTGGCGGCATGAGGGAAGCCAACTCCTCGGCCAAGGTGGCCGGCCGGGCCGCGGCAGCCGCGGTGGCCGCGAGCGGCGATTTTCCGCCACCGGAAGGCGCCACCAGCAACGCGCCCAATTGACTCAAATCGTTGAGGGTCCGGGTCTTGGGGGACGCCACCGGGGCCGGAGCCGCGAGCCCGATACGGCTGCGGGCCAGTTGAAGGGCCTGAAGGACGAGCGCCAGCTGATCCATGAACTTGGAGACCAGTCCGGGGATGCACTCCCGACTCCGAGTGACCGCGGCCTCGAAGGCGGAAAGGGTCAACGCATCCGGCAATTCTGCGGGTAGTAGGTGGCGCAGGAGATGTCGGAAGGCGCTCTCCCGCAACTCGGACGCCGGCCCGATGGCCGCATAGGCCGCGTCGAAACGGACCAAGGCGCGAAGGTCCTTCTCTACCCAGGCCAAGTCCTTGGACAGCGCGAGTTCCACCAGGCGCTGGAATCCCGGCAAGGAAGCCGTTTGGCGGGCCTCCCGAGTGCGGAAGAGTCGAACATTCACACTCGATCCTTCCCGCTCCAACCCCGGCCACGCCATCACCGGAAAGACCGGGTCATCCACGATGGTGATCGATTCCGGCAAGTCGCCGCAGCTCCAGGTGGTCATGGCCGGACGCTCCCAGCGTCGGACCGCCTGAACCCAGGCCGGCGGATCACCGACGATCTTGGGGGCCGCCTGAGGCAGTCGCTCGCGGACTTCCTGAAAATCCCGCCCGGCCACCAACGTCCGACGGTCGGACCCCAGCAATTCGAAGCGCAGCTTCAAATGAGCAGGAACAGCTCCCGCATCCCAGGCGTCTTCGGGGACGGGCACCCGATAGCGCTGGGTCAGGAATCGGGCGAGGTCGGCAAAGAACGACGTTCCCTGAGGCTGAAATTCGCGAACAATCTCCACGACCTTGGGCGGGAAGGGCATCAGTTCACGGCGCAGCGACTTCGGCAACGCGCGGAGCAATTCCTCGATCTTGGCCTCACGCAAACCCGGAACCGCCCACTCCAAGACGGACGCCGCGGCCCGCTGGGCCAACGGTGCCGGCAACTTCACCGTGACACCGTCGTGGGCTTCGCCGGGCGCATAGGCATAGACCAGTGGAACCACCTGGCCATCGACCGTCACGCTGTCGGGAAAGGCATTCTCATCCAGGTGGAGGTCTTTGCCGCCGGTGATCTCCGGCTCGGTGGCACACAAGTACCCCGCCTCGGTGTGATCCCGCATCCATCGGTGCAATTCGTGCAGCGACGAGACATTGTCCAAGTGCCGGGCATAGAACTCAAAAAAAACCTGGTCCAAGTCCACCGAGGTGCGCCGCAGGCGCGTCTGCCAATTCTCGACCTTCTCTCGCAGAGCGCGATTGGCCGACATGAACGCGGGCTCTGCCGAGGGCGCGCTGGTCTGCATGGCCCGCACCACGGCCCGCTGATCATCTCCGTCAAAGTCGTCGTTCCGTCCGGAGAGCGCCGGAGGCAGCAAGTCATCTTCGACCAGCGCCGACCGGATGAAGATCGCGGTGGCTTCGCGGGGCGCAATGTTTCCATAGGCGACCTTGCGGGCGAAGACCTCCAGGCCGTGGAAGGTGGTTTTCTCTTCGACCAGCACCCGGCCGGCACTGGCACTCCAATGCGGGTTCAGGTGGGTCACCTTGCACAGGTGCGGGGCCAGGCGGACGATCCACTGGGGATCGATCCCCGCCAAAGTCCGGGCGAAGAGTTGCGAGGTTTCCACGATCTCGCCGCAAACCATCCAGGCGGGCTGACGCGGCTTCTCGGGCTTGCCCGGGGCGGTGCCCGCAGGGGGCGGGCGACGATCCTGCCGCGGTGAGCGTTCCGGTCGATCGTACAGCACGGAACCGGGAAACACCGCCACCATCCGGTTGCCGACACCCTTGTACTGATTGCGTTCTTGGCGAACGGCCACATGGCCCAAGAGCCCGGCCAGGATGCAGCGATGCACCGCTTCTTCGCCAGCGGGACGCTCGTTGAGCTTCACGCCGTCGAGGTCTTCCAAGGCCCCCTGCAACTGCCCATGCAAGTCCTGCCATTCACGCATGCGGAGGTAGGAGAGGAAGTGCTGGCGGCAGAATTTCCGCCGGGCGCCCTGGGTTCGCAGCGATTCCCACTGATCATGCACACCGTTCCAAAGACCCAGCAGCGACAGGAAATCCGACTGCGAGTGCATGAAACGGCGGTGGGCCTTGTCGGCCGCCTCGCGTTGGTCGAGCGGGCGTTCGCGAGGGTCCTGAATGCTCAGGCCGGCAGCGATGATGAGGAGTTCTCGACCCGCGTGCTCGGTCTGGGCATGCAGGAGCATTCGACCCAGCGTGGGATCGATGGGGAGTCGGGCCAGGTCGCGACCCAACGGCGTCAATTCGCGCTGTTCGTCCAAGGCACCCAATTCCTGCAAGAGCGCGTAGCCGCCACTGATTGCCATGGGGGCCGGCGGATTCAGGAACGGGAAAGTCTCGATGTCGCCCAGGCGCGAGGCCTTCATCCGCAAGATGACCTCGGCCAAATTGGCCCGCTGGATCTCCGGCTGCGTGAACGGAGAACGCGCTTCAAAATCCTCCTCGGAATAGAGTCGGATACAAACACCCGCCTCAACACGGCCGGCGCGCCCCTTCCGCTGGTTGGCACTGCTTTGCGACACCGCCTCGACCGGCAACCGACGGGTGCGGGTGCGAGGATTGTAGCGACTCATCCGGACCAACCCAGAGTCGATCACGAAGCGGATGCCCGGAATGGTCAGCGAGGTCTCGGCAATGTTGGTGGCGATCACCACCTTGCGCCTCGAAGAAGGACTGAAGACCCGCTGTTGGTCGCCGGAACTGAGCCGCCCGAAGAGCGGCACCACTTCGGCTTCGGAGCCCAGTCGGCCTTCGATCAGGTCGGCGCATTCGCGAATGTCCCGCTCACCGGGCAGAAAGATGAGCACGTCGCCCGTGCCAGTCTCATAGAACAGGCGCTCGCACTCGCGGGCCGCCGCATCGACGAAATCCGTGTCGGCCGGATCCGACGAAGCACCCTCGCCGCCGGGGGGGCGGTACTCCACATCCACGGGGAAGGTGCGCCCGGACACTTCGATGATGGGCGCATCGTTGAACGCCTTGGAGAAGGCCGCCGTGTCGATGGTGGCCGAGGTGATGATGACCTTCAGGTCCGGCCGTTGGGCCAGGAGGTTCTTCAGGTGACCGAGCAGGAAATCGATGTTCAGCGAGCGCTCGTGGGCCTCATCGATGATGATGGCATCGTATTCGGCGAGGGTCGGATCGCCCTGCACCTCGGCCAGGAGCATACCGTCGGTCATCAACTTGATAACGGTGTCGGCACCGGATCGATCATCGAAGCGGATCTTGCAACCCACCTCGCGACCCCAGGAGACATTGAGCTCTTCAGCGATACGCCGGGAAATGGACAGCGCGGCCACCCGCCGGGGCTGTGTGCAGCCAATCATCGCCCGGGCACCGAGTCCGGCTTCCAGGCACATCTTCGGAATTTGAGTCGTCTTGCCCGATCCAGTCTCACCGGCGATGACCACGACCTGGTGAGCCCGGATCGCAGCCACGATGTCCTCCTTGCGGGAGGAGATGGGCAGACCCGGCGGATACTCCGGGCGTGGCATCGTGAGCGCCCGGTACTCGCGGCGTTCGATGGAGCTGCGGGCTTGCTCCAGGAGACGATCCAGCGGATGAGCCCCATCGCCCACAGGCTGCCCGTCCCTCACCCACCGGGCCGCACGCGCCCCGAGTCGAACCCAGTCCGACAGCATACAGAGCGGCAAGAGTTGCCGGAGTTCATCAATGCGCGGGTCGGTCATGCAGTCGGGGCGCAGAGCATGCGACAAGCCCGGCGCGTGGCAACGCCGAGGATGGCCGGATGTCGGGGTGGACCCGGACTCACGAAACCCGGAATTCGTACCATCGAGCCAAGCGTTCCGATTCTACGAATCCGCTGGATGCTCGAGGCTCGGAAGGCAAACAAGGGATCAATCACGGCAAATCCTGAGGAGCCCGCCGTCGAACAGCCTCTAAGTTCAACTCCGCAATGGGTGTGACCCAACAAACCATGTCGGATCACGCAGCCAACCGGTCTCACGTCCTCCAACCCGTCGTTCAACATGCTCCCCAAATACAAAGTCACCTACGACATCGATCCGCATGGCAAGGTACCCTCCTCGCATTTCACCACCGATGACCCGGTCACCTGCGAGAATTTCCTGACCGATCTGCTGGACCGAAGACTGCACATCCGGGAAATCGCGCACGAAGGGGTGCCCCTGCCGCCAAAGCAGTTCGATGGAATGATCCGTTCGGCCGTACTGCAACTGGCCTCCCATCATGTGTGCGCCTCACTGAAGATTTCCAGTGACGACGCCCATGTCCGATTTGGTTTGCCGTCCTGATCACCAGTCTCCTGTTCACGAATTCCCGGGTCCCGCGACCCGGGAATCCCGGCCTCGGGGGTAGGGACTTGGAGGGAACCCGGTCTCCTTCGTGCCTTCCGACCGAGAGCAGCACTCAAGGGTCCGCGATTGATGTGCAGGGCCGGAGCGGTTCAGGCTGAAGGCACGACGATGAGCCAACCCAAACTTCCTTCCCACACCCCTTCCAATACCCGGGCTTTGGCTGCAGCCGTGGCGGCGGCCCGAGAGGCAGGGGCGTTGATGAAGACACACTTGCGCCGGGCCAAGCAGGTGAACGAGTCGCATCAACACGACATCAAGCTCGAGCTCGATGTGCGGTGCCAAAAGCTCATCACCCGTACACTGGCCAAGGTCTTTCCTTCCATCCCCGTCTTGGGAGAAGAAGGGATCGACGCGGCCAGCGAGAAGTCCGCGGCTCGCTGGGTCGTGGACCCCATCGACGGCACCGTGAATTTCGCCTACGGAATCCCCCACGCTGCCGTCAGCATCGCCCTTCAAGTGCGCACCGAGGACGGTTTCCGGAACGAGGTCGGCGTGGTGTTCGACCCCTTCATGGACGACCTGTGGACGGCCATACGCGGCAAACCCGCCCGACTCAATGGCCGCATCACTCGGGTGAGCACCCGGGCTCGTTTGGATGAATCCATCGTCTCGCTCGGCTTCGCCAAGAGCCAAGACAGCCTGAAGGCGGCCCAGTCCGACTTCCTCGAACTCACCCACCGGGTCCGCAAGATCCGCATCATGGGTTCGGCGGCACTGGCCCTGACCTACGTCGCCTGTGGCCGCTTCGACGCCTATGTCGAGGCCGGAGTCCGCCTCTGGGACATCGCAGCGGGTGGGTTGATCGTCGAATGCGCCGGCGGATCCTTCGTCACCCAACCTCTTTCCGGTGAGCACCGCTACGCGCTGATCGCCAGCAACGGACTCATCCACGACCAGATCCCGCACGCACGGACAGCAAGAACCCTGTCCAAGCCTCCGGGCCCCAAGGGCGACTCGAAGGCTCGGACCCGTTCCAAATCCCGGTCCCAGTCGTGATCAGACCCAATCGTAATTGAAGCTGATACTAATGCGCTCGGCCTTCAAAGGGTTGGAAGGCACCTCGTGGCGCAACCAGCTTTCAAAAAGCGTCACATTGCCAGCGGTGGCCGGGTAGGTGACATAGCGGCGGGACTGCGGGCCCCCTTCGGCAGACACCGGAGGGGACGCCATGAACCGACTCATCCGCGGGTCCTCGAATTTCAACCCAGCGCAACCGCGCGGCGTCGCCACGTAATAAGTGCCGCTGACCACGGAATTGGGATGGAGGTGCAAACTGTGGGTCACCCCCCGAGGCATGATGTTGATCCAACAGTCGGACATCCGCAGCCCGCGGCCTCCCAAGTCCCATTCCAGAGACTTGGCATAGGCCCGCACATGCCGATCGATCAAACGCTCCAGCTCGGTGAACGTGGAGGAAATGGTGTGCAGGCGATCCATGGACCCATACGAAGTGTACCCTCCGGGGTAGTTCTTGTTGGACCACTTGCGCCCGGCATCATCAAAATCACGGAATTGATGGCATTCCTGCAGCAGTTCCCGATTGAATGCGGCTCCATTGGAACGCAACCGGGCACTGTAGATGAACGTGGGAAACCAGGCTTCGATCCGCTTCACGGGAGAAAGATTGCCCCAGTGGACACGTGCGACGAAACCTTTTCAGCCGGGTCGACGTCGTTCTAAATAGTCGGCCCAATGCTCCCATGGTGTTCTGGCGTACCCTTTTGTTGCTCCTGTTGATCGCAAACCCACCGGGCAACGGTTGTTTGTCGGCCCAGCCTATGGCAGCCGAGACGACCAACCGGTCGGCGATGCACTGGTCTTTCCGCCCCATCTCCAACCCGGATCTGCCCCGCGTTCGAGACACCCAATGGCCCACACATGCGGTCGACAGCTTCATTCTGGCGCGGCTGGAAGCAGCCAATTTGAGGCCCGTACGAGCCGCTTCGCCGCTGGAATGGCTGCGGCGGGCGAGTTTTGACCTGACCGGATTGCCGCCGACCCCAGAGCAAATCGCCGCATTTCAACCCGATGACCACGGCACCGTGCCCGAGTCGCGATACCGCCAGCAAGTCGACGCATGGCTCTCCAGCCCAGCCTTCGGTCAACGGTGGGCGCGCCATTGGCTTGACGTCGCACGATTCGCTGAAAGCGCTGGCAAAGATCGCAACCACCTCTTTCCCGAGGCTTGGCGCTATCGCGACTGGGTGGTCGACGCATTCAACCACGACAAACCCTACCCGGAGTTCATCCGGGAACAAATCGCCGGCGACTTGCTGGCTCAGACGGCCCCACCCGAGCGGAGCGATGCCTTGAAAATCGCCACAGGCTTTCTGGCGCTGGGCACCAAGAGCCTCAACGAAGGCCGCCGGGAGCAATTTCTGGCCGACCTGGTGGACGAGCAGATCGACACCACCACCCGCGCCATTCTGGGAGTCACCGTCGCTTGTGCCCGCTGCCACGACCACAAGTTCGACCCCATTTCCCAACGCGATTACTACGCCTTGGCCGGAATTTTCCGCAGCACCGAAACCTGCTACGGCACCACCGGCGACAAAGCGCGCAACCGGCAGCCCTCCCGCCTCATCGCGCTGGAACGATCGCCCCGGTCGGAGTTGGTGCTCAAGCCGATGCCCGGCGCGCCCGCACGGAAAGGGGCGATCCAACGAGGCAACAAGCCTCTGGAAATCCCAGACCATCGGGCCACCAACGCTCTGGCCATGGGGGTTCAGGACACGAAGCCGGAGGATGCGTTTTTCCTGATCCGCGGTGAGGTGACCCAACGCAGCGGGCGCGTACCCCGTGGCATGATCCCGCTCCTCGGTCTATCCTCCCGACCGATGCCGGCCCGAGAAAGCGGCCGCCGGGAACTGGCCCAATGGCTGACCCACCCCGACAACCCCTTGACCGCCCGCGTGGCCGTGAACCGGATCTGGCTTCACCTCTTCGGACGAGGCTTGGTCGCCAGTGTGGATGACTTCGGAATCAACGGCCAAAGTCCCAGCCATCCGGAGCTACTGGACTACCTGGCCCAACGCTTCCAAGCCGAAGGCGGCTCCACCAAATCCCTGATCCGGCAGCTGGTTTTGAGCCGGACCTACCGACTGTCATCCGATGCCGACCCCGACGCCTTGAGGGTGGATCCGGATGACGAACTTCTCTGGCGGGCCAGACCCCGGCGCCTGGACGCCGAGTCCATCCGGGACGCAGTGCTGAGTGCGGCCGGAACCCTCGATGCCAAACCCCTTCGCGGATCGGTGGTCGCCCAGATCGGTGATGCTCCCGTGGGTGGGCGATTTTTCGCCGCACGGGCCAGCGATCAGATGAACCAGCGCAGCCTATATCTGCCGGTGATCCGAGATGCCGTTCCGGACGTCTTGGATGTGTTCGATTTTGCCGAGCCCAGCTTGGTGATGGCCAACCGGGATGAAACCCTGGTCCCGGCACAGACCTTGTTTCTGATGAACAGTCCCTTCGCCCAGACTCAGGCGCGATCGTTCGCCCGACGACTGCTGGCCCCGTCTGTCATGGACGATACCGACCGAGTCCGCTGGGCTTACCGGCTGGCTCTGGCCCGCGATCCAAAACCCCAAGAGATGACCCGCGCCCTCGGATTCATCCAATACGAGAGCCTCGCCCGCGACACCCGCACCCAAAAGCCCACGGGTCGAGAGGCGGCTTGGACGCTCTTTGCCCAGGCTCTCTTCGCCTGCGCCGAATTCCGCTACCTTCGCTAAGCACCGAGACCATGAGCCCCTCAAACAGCACCCCAGGGCCCCAAGCCAACCCCGCACCGAATCCACCGCTTTCGAACCTGCCGCTGACCCGCCGGGATCTTTTGCGCACCGCGGCCGCCGGCTTCGGATGGCTGGCCTTCCGCGGCCTGACGGCGACCGCAGCTCATCCCGCGGCCGAGATCGGCGCCCCCGGACTCGACCGCCCCGGAACCCACCATCGGCCCCGAGCGCGACGAGTCATCTTCCTCTGCATGCAAGGCGGCCCCTCGCATCAGGACACCTTCGACCACAAACCCCGCCTCCGACTCGACCACGGCAAACCCGGCATTGGCCGCGGCAAAGGCTCCCAGATCATCGGCTCACCCTTTTCCTTTCGCCAGCACGGCGAGTCGGGCCTGTGGATGAGCGAACTCTTCCCGCACCTTTCCCAACAATCCGACCGGCTCTGCATGGTCCACTCCATGCGCACCGACATCCCCAATCACCCCCAGGCATTCACGCAGCTGCATACGGGCAGCGCCCGGTTTGTTCGGCCCTCCATGGGTTCCTGGGTCCTCTACGGCCTTGGCAGCGCCAACGAGAACTTGCCGGGATTCATCAGCATCAGTCCGCCGGCCCAACTGGGGGCCGCCAATTACGGGAGCGCCTTTTTGCCAGCCGTCCATCAAGGCACACGGATTGGCTCAGGCCGCGAAGGCTCCGCCGACACCGGCATGAGCCACGTCACCCATGGACAACTCACCGCTACTCAGCAACGGCGCCAGTTGGACCTCATCCAGACCATGAATCGGGAAAGACTTTCAGAGTCGACCCTAGAACCTGGCGGTGCCATCGAAGGAGCCATTGAAGCCAGCGAGCTGGCCTTCCGGATGCAATCTGAGGTCCCGGACTTGCTGGACCTCTCCCGAGAGACCCCTGCAACCCGAGCCCTATACGGCGTGGGCGAGACCGGCATCGACGCCTTCGCCCGGCAATGTCTCCTGGCCCGCCGCTTCGCCGAAGCCGGCGCCCGCTTCATCGAAGTGAACCTCGGCGGCTGGGACCAACATCAGAACCTCGAATCCTCCCTCCGCAAGAACGCCCGCGCCCTCGACCGCCCCGCTGCCGCCCTGCTTCAAGACCTCGCCGCACGAGGCCTCCTCGAAGACACCCTCGTCCTCTGGGGTGGCGAGTTCGGCCGAACCCCCGACAGCCGCCAGCAGAATGGCCGCGACCACAACCACCAGGGCTTCACGGTCTGGATGGCTGGAGGCGGAGTCCAAGGCGGTCTCGCCCACGGACGCACCGACGACTACGGCTCCAAAGCCATTGAGAACCCCGTCCACATCCACGACCTCCACGCGACCCTCCTCCACTGCTTGGGCCTCGACCACGAACGCCTCACCTACCGTTACGGCGGCCGCGACCACCGCCTCACCGACGTCCACGGCACCGTCGTTCGCAACATCCTGAGTTGAAGCCCTCTGCCCCAGAACACAGGCCTTCACCCAGCAGCAGCGGGATCGGTCCGCAGCGAGCATAGGAACGTCCACACCCTATATCCCCCTCGCGCGTTCAGCGCGAAAGCCCCGCTGGCCCCCACGTTCCCTGCGAGCGCAGGACCGATCCCGCGGAGCGCGCCACCGATATCCCCAACGGAGGTGCCGTCACGACCACGTCTAGGGACGGTCTGGGGTATGCGGCGTTCCTTCAGAACGCTCCGGTTGTGCGCCATACCCGGGGTTTCACCCCGGGCTGGTATGCAGTGCCCCGTTGGGGCACTCCAAACGCCTCACCCAGCGGAGCGGGATCGGTCCGTAGCGAGCCTTGGAGGCGAACAACAAAATCCCCTCGCGCACAGCGCGAAAACCCCATCCTTCCCAGAGCCTCCTCAGCGAGCGCAGGACCAATCCCGCGGAGCGCCCCATACGCCAAGCGGAGCGGGATCGGTCCGTAGCGAGCCTTGGAGGCGAACAACAAAATCCCCTCGCGCACAGCGCGAAAGCCCCTTCCTCCCCCGAGCTTCCTCAGCGAGCGCAGGACCGATCCCGCGGAGCGCTCCACCACTGCGAGCGCAGGATCGATCCCGCGGAGCGTCCGGCTCAAAAAACCTGTTGCTGAGGGGTTTCCAACCGGTAGGGTCGCCGTCCCTGCAGGTGATTTTCACCCGTAGGCCACGGCCTTAAACCGGCCCGACGCATGTGCGTGGGGTGGCCACAATCGTACCTAACTGAATAATCCGGCCCTTCCGCCGGATGGGAACCTCAGCCGCACCCCGTGCGAGCGTCGTCGCCCAATACCAGGAAGCAGTGTCAAAAACATGAGCACCATCGGAATCAAGGAACTCCTCGAAGCAGGCGTTCATTTCGGCCATCAGACCCGTCGTTGGAACCCCAAGATGAAGCGTTTCATCTTCGAGGCCCGCAACGGCATCCACGTCATCGACCTATCCAAGACGGTCGGCCAGATCGAAGAGGCCTGCAAATTCCTGTCCGCCACCGCGGCCAAGGGCGGCAACATCCTGTTCGTGGGCACCAAGAAGCAAGCCCAGGAAGCCGTCAAGGAGTCGGCCAAGGCTTGCGGACAACCTTTCGTCACTGAGCGCTGGCTCGGCGGCACCCTGACCAACCTCAAGACCGTCAAGCGCTCCATGAAGCGCATGAAGGAAATCGAGCGCATGGAGTCGGACGGCTCGATCAACCAGTACGTCAAGCAGGAGCAGTCCATGATCCGCCGCGAACACCAGCGGCTCTTCAAGAACCTCGACGGTCTCCGCACCATCGACGCAGCTCCCGACGTCATGTTCGTGATCGACCTCAAGCGCGAGCACAACGCCGTCGCCGAGGCCCGCCGCCTGCGCATCCCGCTGGTGGCCATTGTCGACACCAACGCCGACCCCGATCTGGTCGACTACCCGATCGCCGGCAACGACGACGCCATCCGCTCCATCAAGATTCTCCTCCAGACCGTCACCACTGCCATTGCCCAAGGCAAGGCCGAGGCCGATGCCAAGAAGAGCCGCCGCATCAACCGCGACGAGCCCGCCGCTCCCGCCGCTCCCGCTCCCGCTGCTGCCCCCGCTGCTGCCTCGGAACCGGCCGAAGCTGCTCCGGTTGCTCCGGCCGCTGCCTGATCATTCCTCTCTCTCGAACGCGCCGTAGCGGATGACGCTCCGGCGCGTTTTCTCACAACACACCACCCCCAATCGATATTCTTCATGCCTGAGATCACACCAGCCCTTGTCGGGCAACTCCGCGCCATGACCGGCGCCGGACTGATGAACTGCAAGAAGGCCCTGGACGAGACCCAGGGCGACCTGAACGCCGCCGTCGACCTACTGCGCAAGCAGGGTGCCGCCGCTGCGGTGAAGAAGGCCGACCGCGCCGCCAACGAAGGCCTCATCGGCCAGGCCGTCCTGAGCGGCGGCCAGGTGGGCGCCCTCATCGAGGTCAACTGCGAGACCGACTTCGTCGCCCGCAACGACTCCTTCAAGGCTTTCGTCACCGAACTGGCCGCCAAGGCCGCCTCCCAGCCGGGAGCAGACCTCGAGCCCGACCGCGTCGGAGCCGTGGCCAAGATCGGTGAAAACATCCAGATCCGTCGTGCCACGCGCCTCGAAGTGCAAGGCACCGGCGCTCTGGCCGCCTACATCCACACCGGCGGCAAGGTCGGCGTGATGGTGGAAGTCGGCGCCACCCAGGCCGCCTCGGTCAACACCGAGGAGTTCAAGCAACTCCTGCGCGACGTCACCCTGCAAATCGCCGCCGCCAGCCCGGTTTCCGTGAGCCGCAACGATGTGCCTCAGGACATCGTAGACAAGGAACGCGAGATCGCTGCCCAGTCCGACGCCCTCAAGGGCAAGCCGGCCGCCGCCATGGAAGGCATCCTCAAGGGCAAGCTGAACAAGTACTTTGAGACCAACTGCCTCCTCGAGCAGGGCTTCGTGAAGAACCCTGACCTGAAGGTGGAAGCCCATCTGGGCGCCATCAGCAAGCAACTGGGCGACACCATTACCATCCGCCGGTTCCTGCGCTTTCAGATCGGCGAGTGATTCGAACCTTCGAATGAACGTCCGGGTCGCACCGGAACACAGACAAGGCACCCCGATCGGGGTGCCTTTTTATTTCCCCGGCTCAGTTCCGGACGGACGTTCGTTCCGCCAACCAGATCACGTCCACGTTGTTCGGAGACGCCACATTCAAGGGCATGTCGTAGAACTTCACCGGCTGGACGGTTCGCGGATCCAGCCACTTTTTGATCTCCGTGTGCCCATCGGCAAAACTGATGCCCGCAGCACGATTGTGGTAACTGGCGGGGTAATCGATGATGCGTGCGGCGCCAGCGCTTTCCACCATTTGATTGGCATAGCCGCCGGCGTTGATGCTGTCGGGGTGCTCATCGAGCAGCACGTACATTTGCGAAGCCCCCACCGCAGCGATGTCGGAGGATTTCTTGAAGATCTTGTAGCGCTGTTGGCCATCCTGATAGCCGGATCCCGGCGGAAGCCATCCGCCCGGACCACCCATCGCCTGACTCATCCCCATGCTGCGCACCCGCGCATGCTTCGTGCCCGACAACGTCACCCTGCTCAGGTCGGCCGGACACTTGTAGATCGCCGCTGACTGCAAGTAGGGCGCCAACCACGAATTGGAGGAATTGAGCAGCATCTGCTGGTTGGTGTTGTCTCCGGGAAACGGCCCGGGCCAGCCCATCCATCCCCCGACCCACTGGAATCGCTCATCGCGCGAATTACCTGGCTGGGTGATGCGATCCTCATTGTCGATGGGATACATGATGTGGGCCAGCTGGAGCTGCTTGAGGTTGTTCATGCAACCCGTGCCCATGGCCTTGGCCTTCGCCTTGGCCAATGCTGGCAAAAGCATGCCGGCCAAGATCGCAATGATCGCGATCACCACCAGCAACTCGATGAGGGTGAAGGCGGAAGGCCGGGGTCGAAGAACCGGAATCATGGCCCTTCGTTAAAGAGCCGATCCTCCGGCGGCAAGCGAGGATTTGCCGATCCCGAAACGGATGGGATGGATGGTTTCCAAGAAAACCGCCCAACCATCACCCAGCAAAAGCCCGACGCCTCGAAAAAGACTACTCGAGGAAGGCCTTGTGCAGCGCGCGCATGGCCTTCTCGCCACTGGCCAAATCAATCACCACGCTGATCTTGATCTCGCTGGTGGAGATAAGACCGATGTTGACGCCCTCGGCCGCCAAGACGGTGAACATGCGGGCGGCCACACCGCTGTGGCTGCGCATGCCCACGCCCACGATGGAAACCTTGCCGATGCTCTCATCGGTGGACACTTCCCGAAAGCCCAGCTCGGTCCGGAGACTCTCCAGAACCTTGCCGGCCTTGGTGAGGTCGGGCTTGTCGACGGTGAAGGTCAGGTCGGTCGCCGGATTGCCGCCCGCATGGCTCGCATTCTGGACGATCATGTCCACGTTGATGGTCGCCTCGGACAAGGCGTTGAAGATGCGGGCCGCACGGCCGGGTTGATCAGGCAGGCCCCAAACGGTGACCTTGGCCTGATTCTTGTCGAGCGAGACGCCGCGGACGACGACGTCCTCCATGCTGGAGGTTTCTTCTTTCACGATGGTACCGGGATTGTCGTTGAGACTGGAACGGACTTCGAAGACGACGTTGAATTTCTTGGCGAACTCGACCGAGCGCAGCTGCATCACCTTGGATCCAGCGCCGGCCATTTCGAGCATCTCGTCGTAGGAGATCTCAGGAATCTTGCGCGCCGCAGGCACGAGCCTCGGGTCGGCGGTGTAGACGCCGTCGACATCCGTATAAATCTGGCAGAGGTCGGCCTTGAGCGCCGCAGCCAAGGCGATGGCCGATAGATCGGAACCCCCACGGCCCAGCGTGGTGATGTCGCCGTCGCGCGTGCGGCCTTGAAAACCGGCCACGATCACCACATTGCCTTCGTCGAGGGCCTTGTGCACCTCGTCGGGAGTGATGTTCTGGATGCGGGCCTTGGTGTGGGTGCCGTCGGTGACGATGCCCGCCTGGGCTCCGGTGAAGGAAACCGCCTTCTGGCCCTGGGCCTGAAGGGCGATGGCCGTCAGGGCGATGGTTTGCTGCTCGCCCGTGGCCAGGAGCATGTCCATCTCGCGTTCGTCGGGCAGTGCCGTGATTTCCTTGGCCAAGCCGATGAGCTTGTCGGTGACTCCACTCATGGCGGAGACCACGACAACCACTTGGTCGCCCTTCGCCCGATATTGGGCGACGCGTCGAGCGACATTTTGGATTCGCTCGGTATTGCCGACGGAAGTTCCGCCGAATTTTTGCACAATCAGGGCCATGGCCGGATCAAAGAACGTTGTTTCTGGCGAAAACCAAGCTCACACACAAAGGAAAAATCCATCTCAAGATCCACACAGCCGAAGACCTGAGATGAATCCACCCCCTCGCCCCCTCCTGGACAGGAGTCATATTCGGCTCACGACGGTCGAGTCTCGCTGGGGGGAAATCCTTCGCGGAGATCCAATTCGGGACACGGCCATCGTTGGAGAAAGGCCAACTGGGCCTCGCGATCCGGAATCTCTTCACGCCAAGCCTCCAACAGGAACCGCACCGGAAAGGACGGCTTCACGGCGAGGATTTCCACCGCAGCATCCCAGACTCGGAACTCCACCCGCCAAGCTCCGCAACCCATCTCGAAGTTGCCTCCCGGAAGGCTTCGGATCCTTCGGGTACGATGCGGACTGGGATCGCGCCCCAGGATGTCCACCACCCGCTGCTGGAAGTCCACTGACCCCGCGACTTTGAGCCACTGCACCTGCTCTTGCGCCAACGCGCTCCAAGATACCGAGAATCGAGGCGGCTGGGATTGCAGCGCCTCGACGGACTCGATCCAACCGGCACGGGATTCCGGAAACGCATCGTAGGCCGGAACGTAAGGCTTGATGTCCAATACCGGGGTTCCTTCCAGCAAGTCGCAAGGGCCGAGCAGCAACCGCAGTCCTTCGATGCCCAGCAGGCGGGCGGGTGTCATCCCGATGGGATTGGGCCGATGCGGAGAACGCGTGGAGAATACGCCACGTCGCTGCGAGGGTCCCCGAGGTGGCAACACCAAGGGCCGCCAGGATTCGGCGCGATGAAACCACCAGATGAGCCAAATGCGCTCCATGCCGTCGAGATCCCGCAACGCCTCACGGATGCCGGGCCCCGGATTCAGCTCCAGAACATTGGTCTCCTCCGCCGCCTCGTCGGGCTGATGCAGCGTCTTGAAACGCACCCCCTTCCCAGATCGCAGGAAACCAATGGGTCGGATGGTCAGAGACGGGTCCAATGGTGCAAATCGTGAACCGGAAATGCAGCCCGAAGCAACGGTTCAACGGGACGATGGGCGACCCCGCGTCCAGTAATCGGCGATCAACGAGCCGCGAGGGCCTGGAACCGAGACCCGCCTCACCAAACCCCGAGGGTCTCGAGCACGGCGCGAGTCTTCGGGACTTCGTGAGTCCGCAACAGGTCGGTCTTTCCCAAGGCCGCCAAGACGGCGAAGAACGGTTCGGCCGAGCGCACCTCGTCCTCGAAACACTCGAAGGCGTGGGGCAAGGCATGGCAGGTGGGGAAGCCCAGCGAGCGCAGCCGGAAGGTGTTGAGGAACACCCGCATCTGGTGCCGGATGCGCGTCTTCGAGTCGCCCAGATTCTTGTAGTAAAAACCCAAACCCGGATCGATCCACAGGCGCGTCACCCCGTTCTTCAGGGCCACTTCGGTCTGACGCGCGAAATGTTCGTACAAATGCTCCGCCGGATCGCCCTCGAGGTTGAACTCGCCGACCTCGCGGACATTGGCTCCCTGCACGTGGCACAAGACCACCGCCGCATCGTGATCGGCCACCATGCGGAACAACTCGTCGCTGCGATCGTTGCCGGTGAGGTTCAGCACCTTGGCTCCCGCCTCCAGGCAGGCCTGGGTCACCGACGGATGATACGTCTCCACCGAGACGACATGGCCTTCACCAGCCAGCGTCCGAACCACCGGCAGCAACTGCGAGGTCTGGGCGACGTCATCGACCCGGGCCGCATGGGACAGCGTGGACTCCGCTCCGATGTCCAGGATCGCCGCACCCTGCGCCGCCAGCACCCGGCCGCGCCGGATGGCCGCCTCCGCCGTCAGCACCACGCTCTCGCGATACCACGAATCGGCTGACAAGTTGATGACCCCCATCAATTCGCTGCGGGCATTGCCATCGAAGCGACGGCCCCCGAGGTCAAAGGCGGCCACACGGGACGGCAGGGCATCGGCATGGCGGGCGGCCAGTTCAGCGAGATCCTCGAGACGGAGCATGGTGGCAACGTGGGCGGACTCTCTGCGACGTCAACCTCGGTTCGAGCGGGACGTCGGCGAGGGTTTCTGACGGAGCAACCGGGTGAGGTATCGGCCCGTGTGGCTGCCGGGTGTGGCGGCCACGGTCTCGGGCGTCCCCTGCGCGATGATCTGGCCGCCGCCGGACCCGCCTTCGGGACCGAGGTCGATGACCCAGTCGGCCGTCTTGATCACGTCGAGATTGTGTTCAATGACCACCAGTGTGTTGCCGCCATCGCGCAGCTTGAAGAGCACTTCCAGCAATTTGGCGATGTCCTGGAAGTGCAAACCCGTGGTCGGTTCATCAAGGAGATACAGAACGCGGCCGGTCTGACGTCGGGACAATTCGGCAGCCAGCTTGAGTCGCTGAGCCTCGCCCCCAGAGAGCGTTGTGGCTGATTGCCCCAGGCGCAAATAACCCAGGCCCACTTCGGCCAGTGTCAGACTGGGAGCGTGCAGTTTGGGCACTGCCCGGAAGAAGTTCACCGCCTCATCCACCGTCAGTTGAAGGATATCAGCGATGTTCAGGCCCTTGTAAGTGATCTCCAACGTCTCGCGATTGTAGCGCTTGCCCGCGCACGCCTCGCAGGTGACATACACCGGCGGCAGGAAGTGCATCTCGATCTTGAGCACACCATCGCCCTCGCACTTCTCGCAGCGCCCGCCTTTGACATTGAAGCTGAATCGCCCCGCGTCGTAGCCACGCACCCGGGCCGTGGCCACCGAGGCGAAGAGGTCGCGGATTTCATTGAACATCCCGGTGTAGGTGGCCGGGTTGGACCTCGGGGTGCGGCCGATGGCTGCCTGATCAATGACGATGCACTTCTCCAGGAGCTCCAAATTGCGAATCTCGCGGTGCGCCCCGGGGCGCTCTTTGGATCCGTACCACTGGCGAAAGACGGTGCGCCGAAGGATGTCGTCGATGAGCGTGGACTTTCCGCTGCCGCTGACGCCGGTCACGCAAGTGAGCGTGCCCAGCGGAATCCGGGCGTCGACATTGCGCAGGTTGTTCTCGGTGGCCCCGATGATTTCGATCCAACCCTTGTCCTCACGCGGATCCACCCGGTGACGCGGCACCGGAATGCACAAGTCGCCCGACAAGTAGCGCCCGGTCACGGAACGAGCACTGGCCATGATCTCGGCCGGCGTCCCCTGGGCCACCAGTTCCCCGCCATGGATCCCCGCCCCGGGCCCCATGTCCAAGACGTGATCGGCCGCGCGAATGGTGTCTTCGTCATGCTCCACCACGATGACCGAATTGCCGGCATCCCGCAGGCGGCGAACCGTCTCTAGCAACCGGTCATTGTCGCGCTGATGCAGCCCAATACTCGGCTCATCCAAAATGTAGAGCACACCGACCAGTCCGGCCCCGATTTGGGTGGCCAGGCGAATGCGCTGAGCCTCACCACCGCTCAGCGAGCCGCTCTCCCGGTCGAGCGTGAGGTACCCCAAGCCCACCTCGACCATGAATCCCAGGCGCTTGCGGATTTCAAGGATCACCTCGCCAGCGATACGACGCTGGAGATCGCTCAAGACAAGCCCTCCAAGAAACACATGCGCCTGGGCAATGGAGAGCGAACAGAAATCGGCAATACTCCGACCCGGAACCTTCGAACCCGCGAGAGTTTCGGATCCGAGCGTCACCGCCAACATCTCCGGTCGAAGCCGCCGACCGCGACAGGCATCGCAGGGATGCAGCGTCATGTAGGCCTTCAACCGGTTGCGGGTAAACTCGCTCTCGCTGTCCGCATAGAGGCGTTCCAAATTGGGCAGGACCCCTTCGAACGGCTTGCGCGTCTTCTTGGGCGCCCCTCCCGACATGAACCAGAAGTCCACCTCGTCGGTCCCGGAGCCGTGCATGAGCGTCCGTCGGGCCTCCTCGGACAACTCCTTCCACGGCCGGTCCAAGGGCGCACCACAGTGCTGGGCGACGCCTTTGATGAGCCCCTTGTAGTAGCTCACCATCTTCTTGCCGCCCATGCGGCGGTAAGGCTGCACGGCTCCATCTTCCAGCGTCTTGGTTTCGTCGGGCACGATGAGCGACGGGTCGAAGACCATTTTCTGCCCCAACCCATGGCACACCGGGCAAGCGCCTTTGGGTGAATTGAAGGAGAAGTGCTGCGGGGTGGGCGTGTCGAACGAACGCCCCGTGGCCGGGGAATACATTCGCGTGGAATGCAGGGTCTCAGTCCAAGGATCGGTGGGACGATCAGGCGCTTGATGCAGCACCTTGAGGCGCCCTTCCCCCCAGCGCAGCGCCGTCTCCACCGAATCGGCCAGGCGCACCCGGACGCCCTCGGCGATGACAATGCGGTCCACCACCACTTCGACGGTGTGGGTGGCCTTGGCATCGAGGCGAATGGGTTCCTTCGGATTGAGCTCCTGAATTTGACCATCGACGCGAACGCGGACAAACCCCTCGCGCTGCAGGCGCTCCAGCACGTCGCGGAATTCTCCCCGCTGATCTTCGACCACCGGGGCCAACACCATGAGCCGCGTTTTCGCGGGCAGGAGCGCGATGCGGTCGACGATTTCGGTGGCCGACTGGCAGGCCATGGGCGTGCCGGTCTCTGGATCATGGGGCTGACCCAGGTGCGCGTAGAGAAGCCTCAGGTAATCGTAAATTTCCGTGGTCGTCGCAATGGTCGAGCGCGGATTGGCCCCACTGGTGCGCTGCTCAATGGCAATGGCCGGAGACAACCCCTCGATGTGGTCGACCTCGGGCTTCTGCATCTGGTCGAGGAACTGCCGTGCGTAAGCCGAGAGGCTCTCCACGTACTTGCGTTGCCCCTCCGCGAACAGCGTGTCGAAGGCCAGCGAGGACTTGCCTGAACCGCTGGGGCCCGTGATGACCACCAGACGATCCCGTGGGATCTCGAGCGAGAGATTCTTGAGGTTGTGCTGCCGTGCCCCGACGACACGGATGAACTCCTTCGGCATGAGTCTCAAGCTACCGCTGGAATGCTGCCGAGGAAACCCACGGAAAATAAAAAAGGGGCCGGTCTTGCGACCGGCCCCCTGTTCGAGAGAGGCCGAAGCCTCAGTGAATTACTTCACCAGGCGGAAGAACGCCGCGGCGTTGCCCGCTGGGACGGTCACGGTGCTGGCACCGGCCGAACCTTCTACGTCGGTCCAGACACCACCGAGGGTGGCCGCGCTCTGGAGCTTGATGCCGGCGCCGCCGGCCCAGGTGATGACTACGTTGGCACCGCTGGCGCTGATGCCGGCGATCTTAATGCCCGCGGAGGCCACGCTGGGGATGCCCGCTGCAGTGGCACCGCCCAAGGCGGCGATTTCGGCATCGCTCAGGGTGCCGTTGCGAATCTGGACGCTGTTGACGAGGCCTGCGGCGGTCTCGCCGTCCTCATCGGTGAAGAGCAGCGCGGTGGACCCCAGGGCCCAACGACCGTCGAAGCCCTCGCCGAGGGTCTGCTTGTTGACCAGCACGCCGTCGATGTACTTGGACACCGACTTGTCGTTGAGGTTGAAGGCAAAGGCCAGGCGGTGCCAGGTATCGGCGACGACCTTGCCCTGATACTGCCCGCTGATGCCGATGCCGTTGGCCTTGTTGACGAACAATTCGCCGTCGCTCGCGTTGGACGGGTCAACTTGGAACAACCCGCGCCACTTGGCGTCGCTGGCCGTCGGGAACATCACGTCCATGATCAGGGTGTACTGGTTGACCTTGGTGCCGCCGCCGTTGGCGCCAGCCCCGTGGGTCATGAGGTAACCCTGGGCCTTGGTCGCAGCCCCGAAGGACATCACCTTGGCCGGACTGCCGCCGATGGTCGCATCCTGGAAGGCTGTGATGGAGGCCGTATCACCGAAGTACTGCAGTGCGGTACCGACAGTCGCGTCGAGGTTGCCGTTGAAGTCCCACTGGCCAGTGACCACCGCCGGGACGACCAGCGCGTTGCCCGAGTTGCCGCCCTGATAGAGCGACGCGGCCTCAACGGGTGAGATCACGCGACCCCAGAGGGCGACTTCGTCGATCAGGCCTTGGCCGGAGACGCTGTTGCCGTCGGTGTAGGTGCCCTTGCCGTCCTGACCGATATTGATGGGCAGGCCGGAGTCGGGACCGCTGGCCACCGGGCCGACGTCGCGGGAGTCGACGAGGTCGCCGTTGACGTAGGTAGAAGCCTTCCCGTTGACGTCGAAGGTCACCACGATGTGGCGCCAGACGGCTCCGTTGAAGTAGCCGCCCGGACTGTCGTAGTCACGACGGGCCGGCTGCGGATCACCCTTGGAGCGGAAGTTCCACTGGATGCGGCCGTCGCCGGCCGTGGCAGCCACCCAGCCGACGTTGCTACCGCTGTTCCAGTCCTTGTTGCCAATGAAGGCCGGGTCGCCAGTCCAAGCATCCAGCTTGGCCCAGAAGGCCACCGAGAAGCTGTTGGTGCCGGTGACGAGGTTCGTGCCGAGGGTCACGTAGTTGAAGGACGATCCGTCCTTGGCGCTGCTGAAGGAGAGGGCGCCGGAGCCCACCTTGCCGGCCGCGAAGGTCGGGGCACCGACCGCGGTACCGTTGTTGCCGCGACCCGAGAGGTCGGAGGCGTTGCCGTCGAAGGGCAGATAGGCCAAGAGGCCGGAGCGGATCGGCGACAGGTCCTTGAGGGCCTCAGGCACCGACACAACAACCGCATCGCTCGTGATGCTGCCACCGGCGTTGGAGGCAACCAGCGTGTAGGTGCCACCCTGGGCGGCGGTGACCGCCGACAGCGTCAAGGTGGCGTTGGTCGCGCCCATGATCGGATTGCCGTTCAAGCGCCATTGCAGGCTGACGCCCGCACCGGTCACCGTGGCGGTCAGTCGGCCGTTCTGGCCGACGACGATCGTCGCTGCACCCGGCTGGGCCGTGAACTGCGGTGGGGCCACCTGGGTGATGGAATAGAAGCCCACGTTGTCGATGCCGAAGTACCAACTGCCGGTGCCGGCTTGGGCAAAGCGCAGGCGGACCTTGGACTGGTTGTCGGCCTTGGGCAGGCGGAAGAGCTCGACGCGCTTGGACTCGAC
>Ga0247843_1002779_pt1 | contig 30570 bp, 25 predicted proteins | sample LaCruzMarch2017__FD_192420 | JGI IMG/M metagenome (GOLD analysis project Ga0247843, IMG submission 192420) | Freshwater microbial communities from meromictic Lake La Cruz, Castile-La Mancha, Spain - LaCruzMarch2017_8m | ecosystem: Environmental > Aquatic > Freshwater > Lake | place: Spain... | reverse complement strand
CTACACAATGTGCTGGAAACCCAATTACCTTTAACAGTACATCGGTTGTAAGCACTGGACAGATTACGGGTTTTGCGTGGGATTTTGGAGATGGTAGTGCGGCTACAGGAACCAATCCTAGCCATACCTATACTTCTGCGGGCAATTACACCGCTGCACTGTCTATAACCTCTGAGGGTTGTGTGGAAGTTTTTTCTACTCCAGTTACAATTAATCCAAAGCCAACTGCAGACGCTGGTGGAGATGTTCCTATTTGTTTGGGTAATGTGGTATTTATGACTCCAAATAATATAAATCCAGCATTATCGTATAGCTGGTTTCCGACCAATGGCGTTAGCAATGCGAATATTCCGGATCCAATTATTACTACTCCAAATACGGCATCTTACATTATGACCGTGACAGATGCCAACGGGTGCCAAGCATCGGATGATGTGACCATAATTGTGAATCCATTGCCAGTTGCCATTGCTGGGGTTAGCCAAACTATTTGTGAGGGAGATGTTGCTAATTTGAATGGTTGGGGTGCACAAACGTTGCTTTGGTCACCTGCCACTGGACTTTCTGATGTGAATATTGGCACGCCAACAGCTTCTCCTACTGCTACAACCAATTATACTTTGCTTGTAACCGATGCAAATGGTTGCCAAGATTCGGATCAAATTACCATAACGGTAAACCCATTGCCATCGGTTAATGCTGGTTTGGATGCGGCAATTTGCAGCGGAGAAACCTATCAAATGATTGGCTCTGGAGCGGTAAATTATTCATGGAATCCTGCCATAGGATTGGATGACGCTACAGCACCTAACGCGATTTTCTCTGGATTAGCTTCCTCTAATTTTGTTTTAACTGGAACCGATGCTAATGGATGCGAGAACACAGCATCCATGATGATGACAGTGAATCAACTTCCTTCAGTAAATGCTGGTGCGGATGTGGCTATCTGTATTGGTGATGTTGCTCAGCTTAATGCTTCCGGAGCGTTAAATTACGTGTGGAATCCTGCCGTTGATTTGGATGCAGTAAACATTGCTAATCCAATTTTTTCTGGGTTAGCAACTTCCGTTTTAACCGTTATTGGAACAGATGTTAATGGATGCATTAATTCTGATCAAATTACAATTACCGTAAACCCACTTCCTCTAGTCAGTGCAGGCCCAGATGCTGGAGTATGTGATGGATTGACCTTGCAGTTGGGTGCTTCTGGAGCGTCAACCTATGTTTGGAATCCAGCCATTGATTTGAGTAATTCAACGATTGGCAATCCAATTTTTTCAGGTACAGTGGATGCCACATTAACCGTTATTGGGACGGACATAAATGGCTGCGTGAACTCTGATGATATCGACATTATAGTGAATGCATTACCAATAGTGAATGCAGGAATAGATGGTGAAATTTGTGAGCAGGAGACTTTTCAACTTAGTGCGACAGGAGCCATTTCATATGCTTGGACACCAAGTGCAGATTTAGATGATGCCACTATTGCAAATCCAGAACTTACAGGTTCAAATACCACTATTCTAACGGTTACAGGAACTGATGCAAATGGTTGTGTTAACAGCGATCAAGTTGAAATTGTTGTAAATCCGTTGCCGCAGGCTATTATAGATTTTGTTTCGGAAGTTTGCCTTGGAGCGCCTTCATTTTTTAGTGAAAGTTCTATTGGCAATGGATTGACGTATGCTTGGACCATTGGTGAAAACACAAGCAATACCAACTCATCTTTTTCGCATACTTATGGTTCTGCCACAACATTTCCTGTTTCGTTAGAAGTTACAGATGTCAATGGTTGCCAAGGTTTTACTGCTACCACAGCAGTGGTCTCTCCATTGCCAGTGGTTAATATGACAATTGCGAATGGCCCAGATTTCTGTGAAGGAGAGCCCATAAATTTTCAGAATACGTCACTTGGAATTAGTGCTGGTGTATCTTGGAATTTCACCTATCAACCAGGCCTTCCTCCATCTCCAGGAAGCTCCAGTGCTCAAAGTAATCCAGTGTATGCATATCCTAATTACGGAACATATAATGTTCGTCTGCTGATATTGTCAGATTTGGGCTGTATAAATTCCATTACTCGAACTGTTAATATTCATGATGTTCCAATAGCTGATTTTGATTTTTCTGTTGTTTGCGAGGGAGATGCGACTGTGTTTACAGATTTGTCAACTGTACAGGGGAGTAGCGCAATTAGTGGTTGGCAATGGGATTATGCTAATGGTGAGCCATTTGAATACAGTCAGAATCCAGTCTACGCTTATCCACAAGCAGGAAGTTATAATGTGGAACTCATTTCTCAAACTAATCAAGGTTGCCGAGACACAATTGTGCAGAATGTCTGGGTTAATCCAACGCCCGTTATTTCAATTTCAGCAACAGACGTTTGTGTAGGTTTTGAAACCCAATTCCAAAATCTTTCAACTCCTCAGGATGCAACTGTTCTGAGTTGGACATGGGATTTTGATGATACACAATCGGCAACTGGTTTCAGTGCTGTTCATACGTATTCAAATCATGGTTCCTATAACGTTTCTCTAACTGCAGCAACGGATAGTGGTTGCGTGCGTACAGGGAACATTTTGACGAACGTTTTCCCGAATCCAGAACCTGTGTTTTTGGTTACTGAGGCTGAAGGTTGTGAGCCGCACACCACTTCGTTTTTTAATAATTCGGTGATAGCCTCTGGCGGAATTGCTACTTATATGTGGGATTTTGGATTGGGCCAAACTGTTTCGGAGTCCAACCCGACTGTTGTTTACGCTGACACTGTTGGAAGTTTTGATGTAACCCTCACCGCCATTAGCACTCAAGGGTGCGAAGCAATTGTAACACAAACTAATGCTGTTACAGTGAATGTTACACCGGAAGCGCATTTCACGCAAAGTGATGATGTTATCGCTATTGATAGGCCGCTTGTACAATTTACCGATGCTTCTGTTGACGCATTAAGCTATCAATGGAATTTTGGAGATGGCGCGACTTCTTCTGATACAAGTCCATCTAATTCTTATGTTGACCCCGGCATCTACACTATAACTCTTACTGTTGAAAACGGAAACTGTAGCGATTTCACAGAGTCCATTTTAAAGGTTGATCCAATTTTCTCATTTTATATTCCGAGTGGATTTACTCCAGATAATAATCGAAAGAATGAAGTGTTTTCGGGATTTGGTGAAGGATACACTGACTATCAGATGATGATTTATAATCGTTGGGGCGAGTTGCTGTTTTACAGTGGTGACGACCAATTGGGTTGGGATGGAACACACAATGGGCAGGAATGCCCAGCTGGTGTTTATATCTACCAGTTCTTGCTAAGAGACTGGTTTGACAGAGAGCGAAGCTATGAAGGTGGGGTCACCTTAGTAAGGTAGTTTTTACGTTGATTATGTCTTAAGTCTGCATTATATATTTGTTACTAATCTCACTATTATCTTCATTTCTTTTTTGCACCTTTCGCTCATGAAAAGACAGCTACTCTCCGTAATTTTTGCTTGTGCGACCGCGACAACCGTTTATTCTCAATGTACTGAAACTGATAAAACCAAAATTTTATTAGCTGGCGATAGTTGGGCGTTTTTTATGAACACTGATGGGACATTGAATAATGCCCTGACAAAGTGGGGACATTCGGATAAAAATTTCTACACCAATCTCACCATTTCCGAAAATGGTTCTGAAACGGATGATTTTTTAGGAGCCGTAAAACAAGATGAAATTGCGGCTCAACTTCTAGCCCATCCTGATATTGAGGTGGTTCATTTGAGCATTGGTGGCAATGATGTTCTTGGAGATTGGAATATCAATTTCACACAGGAGCAAACGGATTCTCTTGAAGCTGCGGTTACAGTTCGTTTAACAGCCATTATTGATTTTATTAAAAGCGTAAAGCCAGGCATACGAATTGTGTGGAGTGGTTATGTGTATCCAAATTTTGGAGAAGTTCTAGGTATTTTATCCCCAGCGGCCCAATCCAGTCACGCATTTTTCGATACTTGGGATGGAATGGGTCAACCTACATTCTTACAAATAAATGAAATTTTGAATAGTTTTTCTGCGTCAGTTGAAGCTTATGCTGATAACGACCCTCAAGTTGATTTTGTAAAATGTACTGGTGTTCTTCAACATGTTTTCGGGCAAACCACGCCTTTGGCAGTTGCTCCAGGTGGCACTTATGTTCAGTTTGAGGCTCCCATGCCTATAGGTTATCCAGAATATCCATCGCCCATGAATACCATGCGCGATTATTTCTTTTTCAAAGATTGTTTCCATCTATCTGCACCAGGCTACAGCGCATTTATTGACTACCAAATGCAGAAGTTTTACCACAAATTTTTCATGGATGATTTGTACCTTTTATCCAATAGTGGTGCTCGTACAGGCGGTGTTTCTTCTACTGGTGTTGTTACAAGTTCACCTATGCTTGGTGAATCTGGAGGAATGGATTTTGCAACGGTGCTTTCATTTAATACATCAAACATGGAGGATACTACGGTTGCGAAGGCTAGTATTTTTCTAAGAAGAGAGAGTTTAGTTGGAGGAAATCCGTACAGTTCTGGTGTTGAGGTTAAAGTTATTAGCGGAAATTTTGGTGGAACTGTGAATGTGGAAGCAGATGACTTTTCTGCTACTGGAGATGCTAGTGCGAACGTATGTATCTTTGGTTCTAACGGAGATGATGGACACTGGGTTCGTCTAGAATTGCCCGAAAATTTACTTCCGTTCATCACAAATGAAGAACATGTTCAGTTTGTGATTTCTGCTCCAGGTGTAAGCGGAGCATTGGTAACATTTAATGATGGAACTGACCCAGATTTTGCTCCTGTATTGAATATCACGTATACATTTGACCCATCTTCTGTTGCGGATATTGTTGAGTCTGAAAGAATTTTGAAGGTTTATCCAAATCCTACAAATGGTCAATTAACAATTGATACTGAAGGTCAAGCAATTCAGTCACTTGAAGTAGTTAATATCCTTGGTTCAGTTGTTATTTCTGCAAACGGTCAGACTGCTCCGCAATTAGATTTGAGCCATTTGCCAGCTGGTCCTTACATGTTGCATGTTACTACCGAAAAAGGTAGTACTTGGCAGCGAGTGGTTAAGCAATAAGTGAACTATTAAAAAATGAAGGGGGCTGCTTCGTAATGGAGGCAGCCCCTTTATTGTTTAATGCCGTTCCACTTTCCATGGCATCTAATTACTAACTCTATTCACAAGTTTAAGTGATGCGGAGTTTATGCACCAACGTAAACCTCTTGGTTTTGGCCCATCTTCAAAAACATGTCTTAAATGTGCATCGCAGCGCCAGCAAACGACTTCCGTTCGTTCCATACCGTAGGAAATATCTTTCACCTCATGCACGTATTCCGCATTGATACTTGTATAATAACTTGGCCAGCTTGTGCCACTATCAAACTTGTTTTTGAATCGAATAATGGCAAACTGCAGCAAATACAGGTGTAAATTCCATCCGTTTTGGTATTTGAGTATTCTCCAGTAAAAGCTGGTTCCGTACCTTCTTTGCGTGTCACCTCATATGGAAGTGTATTCAATTTGCTTTTCCAATAGGCTTTCTGGCTGTTTTTCTTTTACAATGTCTGGTTTGCTTGGCTGCGCACTGGAGATAGACAGAATGGTAAATACCAACGCAACATATAACAATTTGCGCATCCTTTCAGTGTATTTACTTAACGAAATTTATCCTAATCCGAGATTTACTATTTCACCAATTTAATGGTGCTCTGATTCAGCCCCGAATACACCGTGACGAAGTATACTCCTGGAATAGAAATCGAAGCAACTTTGTTCAGCGGAATAGCATTTGTGCCAGCATCTATAGTCAACCAATTATCTCCCAATATTCTGCCCAAAGCATCAGTAATTGCAACGCGAACATCAGATGACATTGCAGATGTGATAGACAACATGGTGTTGTCCGAAATTGGATTCGGAATTACTGAAACGTTTTCAATCATATTGTTGTCTTCAATTCCTAATGGACCAGCCAGAATATTGATGTCGTCTAAGTAGAGATAATTTTGTCCATCGCTCAAGGCTTCAAATTTAAAAAGCACATGTTCCTGACCCGCGGCTGTTGCAAGGTTTACGCTTTCCGAGCGCCATTGATTAGCACTTGGAGTAAAAGTGCCACTTACTGTGCTACTACCAATGGTGCTAAGTGTGCTACCGGCCTTGGTATAGCGAATTTGCCATGTTTCTCCACAATCATTAGATGAATAAACTCGCAATCGCTCTGTTGACCCTCCAGAATTTCGTGGGGCGTGAGCTACTTTAAAGGTAAGTCGCGCATCTTCAGAAGCAACGGCTGACATATTTATTGGCGGTGAAATAAGGCTATTAAGCGTTCCAGAGGAAACTACCCGAAGATTGATGCGAGCACTACCAGCCCCAGTTGCGGCTGCGATAGTGTTCCGTTGCCATGTTGTAGCACTGCCAGCTTCTATCGACCAGTCATAATCGGAGTTTGATGGATTTGAAGGAAACGCTGCATCTTCCATTCCTTGGCTATAAGGCGCCAATTGTCCATTGCCAAATTCACCAATAGTTATGAGGTTAGTTTGTGTTTCGCTTGCTGGTCCCGCACCAGTATTTATGGTTAGAGTAGCGTTATAAGTTCCCGCTTGGTTGTATGTGATAACTGGATTTTGTTCAGTACTTGAAGATGGAGTTCCACCAGGAAAGTTCCAATTCCATGACCAAGTTTCATCTTGGTCTGCACCCCACGACACATCTGTAAACTGTACAGTTGCGCCTTCACAAGCAAGCGTATTCGATGCTAAAAATTCGACTGTTGGAGCACATGGCGCATCAAATCCATTATTGGTTCCTGTGTTTAAGCGATTAGTACTTGACCACAGATTATTGCGGTCACCAGCTGAAGACTGCGCTGCTGACTGCATTCTAGCTTTCTGTCCCTCTGTAAACATCCTTCCACATGAACTATAATCCATGTAGTTTTCCACATTATCTACGAAACCACAGGTAGATTGATTTAAGTCGCAATTTTGGTCTGAACCTATGGTATTAGGTGTGTCGTCAACACCATCATCATCGTTGCAATTTTCAGGTAGCGCGTTGTTATTACTGTTGCCCCAGGTATGTGCAAGATTGAAGTAATGACCAATCTCGTGCGAAAGGGATCGCGATGCGGAGTTGCCAGCATTGCTTGTACCGATACTGCCAAATTGTGCATTTCTAATCACTATTCCTTCATTATCTTGTCCCGGAGCCCAACCAGGATAATAGGCATACCCACCTGCACCATTTTCAAGAGTGGTTGCCACCCATATATTAAGATACATTGATGTGTTCCAATTTACTAGAGATTTTACAGCATCGCTAGCATTGAAGGTTTGGGTGGAAACAGTTCGTGTTATTCCATCTGTACAGTTTCCATTGGGATCAAGTTTGGCCAATCGAAATTCAAATTCAGAATCGGCTGCAATTCCTGCAAATGCATTCGAAATTTGCGATAAATCAGCATTTTGACCCCGAAAATCTTCATTAATTATTCGAATAGCATCTAAAACTTGCTCTTTCGATATATTCTCAGGTCCGTTATTATGAATGATATGAACCACTACTGGAATTACCCTAACCACACTTCGATCCTGCCCATAATTCTCTGAAGTGTATTCCAAAGCTTCGCGGTTCATTTGCTCAGCTAGTGCTGCTTTTTCAGGATATAGACGTAACATCTCATTGTTTACCTGAGATGAACCACAAGGCAATTCTTGTGCAAAAGCGAATGTCGATGTAAAGAGCGAAATGCAAAGAAAAATTGGAAAAGAACGATTCATTTTGGTTGGATTGCTTGAGTTGCGGGGCAATTTTTCGCGAGTTTGTTTGTCAAAAGTAGATATTAGAAAGTAGACGAATACTAGCTTCGATGACAAACCTTGCAGAATAGTTCTATGTAAATAAAGTGATTAAAGTCACTTTTTGTTTTGACCATGCTCAGAATTCCTCGGCTAGTCGCGTATTTAATTTGATATTCCAAAAAATTATTTTGCTGATGAAGATTCTAATACCAACAGATTTTTCCGAAAATGCCCATAATGCAGCTAAATATGCGCTCGGGCTTTTTGGCGATTCTGCAACCTATACCTTAGTTAACGCCTATCAAATTCCGCATTCTGGTAGCACAATGTTGATTTCGATAGCGGATATATTGAAGCGCGATTCCGAACAATTGCTGGACGAACAATTGGTGAAATTGGAGGATGAATTCCCCTATTTATCTGATGCGATTACAGTGAAGGCCGAAATGGGTTTGCCCGAAGTGGTGCTCAAAAAATTGTTGGATAAAGGCTATGACATGGTTGTGATGGGAACAAAAGGTGCTACGGGCTTAAAAGGTGTATTGCTTGGTAGTGTTGCTGTTAGTGTAATTCAATACGTTGGGTATCCTGTTTTATCGGTACCGGAAGATGCATCTATTCTTAAACCGAAACTCATTCTCTTTGCCTCCGATAATTTGTCATTGCAAAGAGATAAGTGTCCGGATGCACTGCAATTTATTGCAAGATGCAGCAACGCTTCTATTAAGATTTTAAATATTCTGAAAAAAGACGAGCACTTGCCTGCTGAAAATGATACTCACATTCCAATGAACGTATTTGGAGATTTGCCACATACCTATCACTTCGAAAAAGGCAGCGACACGGAAGACATCATTACTAAATTTGCAGCCAAACATGACATAGATTTAATAGTTATGGTTCGAAGAAAGAACGATTTGTTTGCCAATCTTTTTGGGTCTAGTGTTACAAAAGAAATGGCCCTGCATGCGAAAATCCCGCTGCTCATAATTCCTGAATTACAAAGCTAAACCCTATGAAAACGATAATTCTGCCAACGGATGGAAGTGCGAATGCCGAACATGCTATGCGTTATGCAATGCAACTTCAATCTGGCGATGCAACAACGTTTATAATTTTTCAATCTATAGATATTTCTGCGTACGGGGCAGATGTTCCACTCACTTTTAATGTGTTGGACGCGCAAGAAATGGAGCGAAATCTTTTAGATCGAGTTGCTCCGTTGTTAGCAGAATTTTCTAAACAGCCTTTCACTTTCGAGGCAAAAGTTGTGTTTGGCGGGGTTGCTCCTTGTATAGATGAACTAACAGAACAGCGGAAAATTGATTTGATTGTGATGGGTACAAAAGGTGCTTCTGGTTTGGAAGGTGCCATATTCGGAAGCGTGTCGGCCGAAGTAGTCTCCACCACAACATGTCCTGTAATTGTTGTTCCTCAGCAAGCCGAATTGAAACTTCCGAAAACTATTCTTTTCGCTATTGACAATAAAGGATTGAGCAGTTCAGAGATTGCCGAACCTATGTTGAACTTGGCCAAGCAGACCAAAGCACAGCTTCACCTACTACATGTGTTGGACGAAGGTCATGTTATCAATGCCAACGAGGCCATTGCTGGACTGCAAATGGAGCATTTGCTTGCAGAAATTCCTCACGATTACTTGTTTTTATCAAATGCCGATAAAGCATTGGCGATTGAGCAACATGTGCATGCAAATTCAGTTGATTTAGTGGTTACAGTGCCAAGAAGAAATAACTTTTTCGATTCTATTTTTCATCGTAGCGTTACTCGAAAATTGGCGATGCACGTAAAAGTGCCAATTTTAGTAATGCACGATTTGGGATAAAACGGCCTAATTGCTGGCTTTTGGTGCTAGTTAGAAATGGCAATTCCAAAAATGAGATAAAATTATTGGAGTTCAATAATTTTGTTCGCTTCTCGAATACCGCTTAAGTAAGCCCCATGCGCTGTGGAAAAGTAGTCCACTTCAGTGTGTTCGCCAGCAAAGAACAACGTGTTGTTGACATCGGCAGCTAGGTCGTTGAAATGTGACATTTTGGTTTCCACTGCCGTAAAAGAGTATGCTCCAAAAGCGTTGCTATTGGTTCCCCATTTGGTGCGAAGCATTTGTTTAGGCTCTGGAATATCTGTTCCATAAATGTCCCTTAAATGCGCCATTATTTCGCTGATAACCTGACTATCGGACATTGTCTCGGTTAACCGAGCATAATCGGCATAAGCGAACGTCATTAGGGCATTGGCGTTTGGACTAAACTTATTTATGTTCAGGAAGTAGTTGAATTTATCCTTTGCTTCTGGGGTATATGCTATGTATTGGGCATCATCCCAAAAGGAAGTCGCCCAAGTAAGAACGAACTTATTTACGCATCCCATTCCTACTTTTTCAATAGCGTTCAGTTTATTTGAAGGAAGAACTGGACTAAATTCAATGCTATTGTTTTTTAAAACGCCTAATGGAACGGTAACAATCACATAATCGGCTTGATGTTGGCTGCCGTTGCTTGTAACTATAGCTTTACCGCTCGTGTAGTCAATTTTGGTAACTGGACTGTTGAGATACACTTCTACACTCTGCGCCAAAAAGTTGGTAATGGTATCATAGCCATTGGTAATAATGCGGTCTTTTCCCCCAAATACTTCACCTTCATCGTAATACAATGAAGACAATTTGTCCAAATCGCCTGTATCGAACGTTAGATACGTAGATAGAATAAACCTCCAAAGGCGATTGTCAATAAATTGGGGATATTGATTTTCGAATACGGTTTGGAAGCTTTGATTGGGAGCTCCACTATTCATCAATGTTTGAACTACATTGTAATATTGATTTTCGGTTTGAGTGTAAACCGAGTCCGACCATTGCGCACCACCTAAATCATAAGCAATAAAATCGTTGTCGTTTGTTAAAAACGAGTAAGCACCAGCATCGTTGGCAAGCGCTGTAATTGGATTGTCGTTTGGGCCATGAATCCAACTTGCACCTTCGTCAAAAGCAAAACCAAGGCTGCGATTTGTTCGCAATCTTCCCCCAGTTTTCTCGCTTGATTCTAAGACTAAAACATTAAATCCTTTCTGTTTTAAATGTTTCGCAGCTGCCAAGCCAGAAATGCCTGCTCCAACAATAATCACAGATTTACCGTTGTCTATAGGTTCGATGAGTTTACCGCAAGCTGAAAAAATAGCGGTTGGCAAAAAAGCTATTTGTAAGCCCTGAAGCGCAGTTTTGATAAATCTCCTTCTGCTCATTTATTGGGGAAACAACAGTAAGCTAATTGCTTTAGGATTATTATTATTTCCGTGCTAAATGATGAAAAATTACTCCTCACCAAACGTCACGGTTTCGTGCTGACTTGCACCAATTTTTGGAGTTAGAATTGTGGAACAAGCATTGTTGGTTAGGCGAACTATCCATACGTGAGTTAAATAGGTAGGTACATCCACCGAAGCACCATCTGCCAAATCGAAATAACTCACCTCGCTGCCATCATAATCTATCCAGTTGATGTGCAGTTCCCGTTTTGAGTTGTTTACGAATTTGATGTTAACCGAATCAAGCGCTGCGGTTGACCTCACCCCAGGAAATTGGTCGCAATCCTGTTCCGTAAACGCAACTGCATTGTAGAATGCTTTTACGGTGAGAAGGTCGGTAATCTTATCGCAGCCTGCAAGAATAAGAAATATTGCAGTAATTGGAAAGATGGATTTTTTCATTTGCTTTTTCTAATCTCCGTATTAATAATGCTCTATATGATACTCCAATAAGTCCCTGACAAAAATGGGATTATTATTATCTTGGTAGGTACTCTTTATTAAACCTACATACTTTGCATAGTAATTGGTCCAAGTGTAAATAGGTCCAGTTCCAATATGATAAAAATATTTTTCTTCTTTTTTTGTTATTTGTATAACGTTATGGTACGTAATATTTGAAACCTCCATGGAACTTAGGAATTCTGTGTACTCATAGGATATGTCTCCATAGCCAGCCTCATTTCCTTGTCCTATCAAGTAATGGCGCGAAAAAAATATTTCATGAACATTTCCACCTAAAAGTAAGTTGGCAGCGCTTAAGCCACCATTACTTGACGGATGCAATATGGATTGAAAGGAAATGTAACCGTAATTGGTGCGCGGCAAAATTTGATTGCCATTAATAGTGGTCACGCAATTTTCTATTGAAACTGAATTTGAAATGGCAACTTCTTGCCAATCAAAACAAGAATCGGTAGCTCCATCAGAATATTTCCACCATGAACCAGGATAGGTCATCAAATAATCTGATGGAAAAATTGTGTCGAGACTGAAATTTTGAATAAAGATTGTATCACAGGGTTCTAAAATTGCTGTAGTGTCTTCAATTGCCGTTGTGTCTTCCACTTCATCAACCACCACATTTTGAACGATTTCATCTTTTGAACAAGAAGTACACAAATGCGAAACCAGCAAAATGAAAAGGAAGATTGAATTTCTTTTAAGCATTTGGTCTAGCAAGGCTATTTTACATTCAAAAGTACCTAATTCTGCTCACCTCCAAAATTTACTTCTTCGGCACTTCATCATGTCCGTGCCCACCCCAAGGGTTGCAACTTGCTATTCGCTTAATGCTAAGCCAACTTCCTTTTATGGGGCCCCAAACTTGAATTGCTTCCACGGCATAAGCAGAGCAGGTTGGTGTGTACCGGCACGTAGGTGGTAGCCAAGGCGAAATTGCACCTTGGTAAAACCGTATGGGTAAAATGAGTAGGAACGAAATAACTCTATTTACCACGAGTATTAAAGTCCAAGACTTCTGCGGATATCCGAAGGCAAAGCATCTTTATGGACATAGATATTCATTGTCTTGTAGCGTGCATAGGCTAACGAAGCGTAGAAAAATCCATCCAATTGATTGCGGTCGGTGCCCCAGCTATTTTTTACGATAAAATACTTATCTCCATTTTGGTCCTTCACCATGCCTGTTACGTGCATGCCGTGGTCATCGGTAGTTTGATAGTTGTCAAAGGCTGCTTGGCGTTCCTCTTGGCTCACCCAACGTTGTTTAACGGGTGTTTCGAATGCATTGCTTTTCTTTTCCGCTCCAGCGTCATTAAAGAGTTTGCTGTCTTTTCCAGTTTTTTTGATGGTGCTTTCATCTTCTGGCAACAATGCCAAACCTTCGCGGTAAGCGAATCCATTTTCCGACACATCGGCACCCCAAGCAAACGTGTGGCCTTTAAGCAGCGCATGTTCCATAATTTGTACAAGCTCGTCTAGCGGAACATTATAGCACTGACCAAAAGCCCAATTGTCCGGAATTTCTATCACAAATGGTTTGTAATAGGGATGATGTGAATACGATGTGATTGCCACATAATCATCCATATTTAATCCTAAAAAATCGGAGAATGAGCGGGGATTGTATTCCTTTCCTTGATAGGTAAATGATTTGGGTTCGTCACCTAAATAGGCATCCAAAACGCCACTTACAGCCTTTTTCCACGATGGAGTTAGGTTCTCTTGTGGGTTATCTTTAATTACCCCAACGGTTGCTTTCAGAATCAAATTCAACTCTTCATGATTGTGGTCTTTTTCGCCATAATTCAATCCATCATAAGCCGAAAGTGGTACTATTCCATGTCTGCGAATCACGTATGGAATATCATGAAAAGCCCCACCTGCATCGAAATTTGACAAACCGTGCATCCTCACATAGTTTTCGGCCTTGCCTTCGTAGGCTTTTCTTACCACGTACATTTCACTGAGCAAATGCTTGCCTTTTCCTTTTCTAATTAACTCGGATTCGAAATATGATAATGCGGAAAAACTCCAGCACGTGCCCGTTTGGTTCTGGTTTTCTACTGGATTCGCATCGTGACTCACTATCACCTCAAATCTATAATCGCTGCCTTTTTTGTTGGTTAATGTGTCTTGTGCCAAGAGCGAATGGCTCATGTAAACTATGCATGACAGCAGAAGGATGGTCTTTTTCATTGTTTTAAAGAAGAATTGGAAATGATTTGATTTAGATGTAAGTGGATTCAGTTATTCGTCCCAAAGATTGGCAACGGTATAGCTAGAATTTGGATAAGCCCAAAATGTGCCATCAATAAACCGATAATGGCGGTCAACATGCGCAACCATCTGCATATCGGCATCTGAAAGTTGCAATTTCTGTGCATCAAAATTTTGCTGTATCCGCTCTGGGTTTACGCTTTTAGGAATAACCGAAGTGCCCCGCTGTATCGCCCATTTAGTAAGCACTTGCGCCTCAGAGGCTCCATACTTTGCCGCGATTTCTTTTATGATGGGATGGTCAAACAAATTTGGCTCGTCAGCTCCTTTTAAGGCAGCACTGCGGTCAAAAGAGCCAAGCGGAGAATATGCGGTAAGATGGATGTTTTCTTGCTTGCAGAATTGCAACATTTCGTTCTGCGCCAACAAAGGATGCAGCTCAATTTGATTCATTTCTGGCTTCACTTTGGCTTCAGCGATTAGGTTTTTCAGCTTTTTCACGCTAAAATTAGAAACGCCAATATGTTTGGCCAATCCCAAAGTTTGCGCTGTTTCCATTCCACGCCAAGTGCCAATAAGGGGCAGTTCTGTGAGTGGAACAAAATCATCAGCATCTTTTGGTCCTAAAATGTCACTTTTGAATGCGATAGGCCAATGCACGAGATATAGGTCAAGATAATCGAGCTTTAAATCAGCTAAAGTTTTGCGAAGGGCGGGCAAAACCTGATTTTCGGAATGGGCGTTATTCCACAGTTTGGAAGTAATCCATAAATCTTCACGTTTCACATCGCCATCTGCAAATGCATCTTGAAATGCCTTTCCAATTTCAGGCTCGTTCATGTAAATAGCTGCGCAGTCAATGTGGCGATAGCCTATTTTAATGGCTTGTCGAACTGCGGCATATACCTCACCTGGCTTCGATTTCCAGGTTCCCAATCCGAAAATTGGCATGATGTCTCCGTTGGCAAATGTTAATGCTGTCATACGTGGTTTTGCTAAAATTTTGAATGCGGCCAAAAGTACATACAGGATTTCGCCAGTTTAGTCAGATTCATTTTGCTTTTCTGCTGTCTGCCCGTTGCTTCAACGTTCTATCTTTGCGCGCTTATTAAAAAACTACCATTTTGAGCAACATCACAATCACGCTACCCGATGGCGCCCAACGGCAATATGCCGCTGGAGTTACTGCGATGGACGTGGCCCTGAGCATCAGCGAAGGATTGGCACGCAATGTTTTATCCGCCAAAGTAAATGGCAAAACAGTGGAGTCGTCTACACCAATTACACAAGATGCGCATCTTACGTTGTATACCTTTAACGATAGAGAAGGGAAAACGGCATTTTGGCATTCGAGCGCTCACGTGCTTGCCCAAACTTTAGAGCATCTGTATCCAGGAGTTAAACTCACGATTGGTCCTGCAATAGAAAGTGGGTTTTATTATGATGTGGATTTAGGGGTTGGTCGCTCCATTTCAGATGCGGATTTCCCTACAATTGAACAGAAGTTCCTCGAGTTTGCCCGTCAAAAGGCAGAGTTCAAAATGAAACCTGTGAGCAAAGCCGAAGCTTTGAAATTATATCGTGATGCAAGCAATGAGTTCAAAGTAGAGCTTATTGAGAACTTAACCGATGGCGAAATCACATTTTGTGATCATAGCGATTTTACCGATTTGTGCCGAGGTGGGCATATTCCGAACACTGGAGTTATCAAAGCCATCAAAATAATGAATGTGGCTGGTGCCTATTGGCGAGGAGATGAGACCAAGAAACAGCTTACTCGTGTGTATGGCATTTCGTTTCCGAAGGAGAAAGATTTGAAGGAATATCTCGAACTACTTGAAGAGGCCAAGAAACGTGACCACCGTAAATTGGGCAAGGAACTGGAGTTGTTCACCTTCTCTCAAAAGGTAGGGCAAGGATTACCACTTTGGTTACCCAAAGGAGCCGATTTGCGCAAGCGATTGGAAAATTTCCTTCAGAAGCAGCAAGTAGAAGCTGGCTATGAGATGGTGATTACACCCCATATTGGCAGCAAAGAATTGTATGTGACTTCTGGGCATTATGCCAAGTATGGCAAGGACAGCTTTCAGCCGATAAACACGCCTAATGAAGGCGAGGAATTCTTGTTGAAACCGATGAACTGCCCGCATCACTGCGAAATTTATAAGTTCAAACCACGATCGTATAAGGATTTGCCTGTGCGATTGGCCGAGTTTGGTACGGTATATCGCTATGAGCAAAGTGGCGAATTGCACGGCCTCACTCGCGTGCGGGGTTTTACACAAGACGATGCTCACATTTTCTGCCGTCCTGATCAGGTGAAAGAGGAATTTGTGAAAGTAATCGACTTGGTTCTATATGTGCTGAATGCGCTTCATTTCAAGGAGTTCACGGCACAAATTTCCTTGCGTGACCCAAATAGTAAGGAGAAGTATATTGGTTCTGATGAAAATTGGGCGAAAGCGGAAGCCGCAATTGTTGAAGCGGTTGGAGAGCGCGATATTAAAACCGTTACCGAATACGGTGAAGCTGCGTTTTACGGGCCAAAACTCGACTTTATGGTTCGCGATGCTATTGGTCGCAGCTGGCAGTTGGGCACCATTCAAGTGGATTACAACCTACCCGAACGCTTTGAATTGGAATATGTGGGTAGCGACAATGCAAAACATCGCCCCGTAATGATTCATCGCGCTCCTTTTGGCAGTATGGAGCGATTCGTGGCTGTGTTGTTGGAGCATTGTGCAGGCAAATTTCCCCTATGGTTAACCTACGAACAGGCAGCAATACTGCCTATTTCAGACAAATTTAACGAAGAGGCAAAAAAACTCTCACAGTTGCTGAATAATTACGAAATTCGCGGCCTTGTTGACGAAAGAAGTGAGAAGGTAGGAAAGAAGATTCGCGATGCCGAATTGAGAAAAGTTCCTTACATGATTATTCTTGGTGAACAGGAAGCCACTTCGGGTCAACTTTCTATAAGGAAACAAGGAGAAGGCGATTTGGGAAGTTTCTCAATTGAGGAGTTTACCAAACTTATTAAGAGTGAGATTGAAGCAGATTTAGTAGTGAGTTAAGTTATAAATCAAGTAAGACACAAAGGATAACAATTGGCGATAAGAAGACCTAGACCAGCGCGGAGAGTGATGCGTGCAGAAGATCCCCACAGGATCAATGAACGGATTACAACACCAGAGGTTCGCCTAGTAGGCGAAGGAGTAGAGGGTATCTATCCAATTAGAAGAGCCTTGGAGTTGGCGGAAGAGCAAGAGTTGGATCTTGTTGAGATTTCACCATCTGCGGTTCCTCCGGTTTGTAAAATACTTGATTACAAAAAGTTTCTGTTCGAACAGAAGAAGAAACAAAAGGAATTGAAGTCGAAAGCCGCCAAAGTGGTGGTAAAGGAAATCAGATTCGGCCCTAATACGGACGACCACGATTTCAACTTCAAATTGAAGCATGCTAGAGAGTTTTTAAAGGAAGGTTCTAAGGTTAGAGCTTTCGTTTTTTTCCGAGGCAGAGCTATTGTGTATAAAGATCAAGGGGAAATTCTCCTATTGAAATTCGCCAATGAGTTGGAGGATGTAGGTAAGGTAGAAATGTTGCCAAAATTGGAGGGTAAAAAGATGTTTATCATTCTTGCACCTTCCAAAAAGTAAGTTTTTTTAATTCGAATTCATCAGTAATTACTAACAATAACCAATTCTAAACGCTATGCCAAAGGTTAAAACCAATTCCAGCGCCAAGAAGAGATTCTCTATCACAGGCTCTGGAAAGATTAAAAGGAAGCACGCGTTCAAAAGTCACATCTTGACCAAGATGTCAACCAAGCGTAAGAGAAATCTTACTAAGGCTGGCTTGGTGAGCGATGCAGACATGAACAACGTGAAGTACCTCCTAAAAATCTGAAGTTTTTTATTAACCCGGCCACAGGCTTCAAGTTTTCGTTTGTTCGAAACGCCTCACGCCAAAAACAATTGAAGAAATGCCAAGATCAGTAAATTCAGTCGCGTCTAAGGCGCGCAGAAAAAAAGTTCTGAAACAAGCCAAAGGCTATTTCGGAAGAAGAAAAAATGTTTGGACCGTAGCGAAAAATGCGGTTGAAAAAGGTCTAGTTTATCAATATCGTGACCGCAGACAACGCAAACGTGCTTTCCGTGCTTTGTGGATTATGCGTATCAACGCTGGAGCACGTCAATACGGACTTTCATATTCTGCTTTCATGGGAAAATTGCACAAAAGCGGAATTGAATTAAACCGTAAAGTGCTTGCCGACCTAGCTATGAATAGCCCAGAGGCGTTCAAAGCTGTGGTTTCTCAAGTGAAAAAATAAAGTTCTTTTTTAAAGGAATTTCACAAGAAGGCCGTTCGGATTCCGAGCGGCCTTTCTGCGTTAATTTTCGGAAACAGAGTACGCCTTTTCGTTCCTCAAGCTGTACCTTCGGACGCGGAATGAAATACGTTTTTCTCGTCCTAATTGGCTTGTCGTTTGTACTAGAAACAAAGGCGCAATGTGCGGATAGTTTATCTTTTCCAGTTACCAATCCGCCTTGTTATCCTGATTTTATTCCAGTGTGCGGATGTGACGGAACCACCTATGTCAATTTCTGCTATTGGCAATATGCTGCGCTCAACCAATATAGTGAAGGTCCATGCGAGCAAGTTGCCTTTAATTTCTATCCCAATCCTGTGGTGGAATACATCAATCTGCGCATAGCCACGCGCTTTGAGACGGATGTGAATCTTTATGTATTTGACCGAAATGGCAATATTATGTATTACGACTTTTTGCAACAAATGACCAACGAGCAGCTCATTATTCCTGTTTATGGCTTTCGTCAAGGCATATATTTCATTCTAGCTGAAACTAATGGGGAAACGTTTTCTCGAAAATTTGTAAAGTGGGAGATTTGATTTTTATTGTCGGAAACTCGTTCGAAATTGGTGTATAACCCAAATTTTTGAATTCAATTTCCTCGCTCTATTTCCCTAATTTTGAGTTTTAGTACTACTTGAATGACAGAAGTACCTTCTGAGCTTTACGATACGGTGAAAGAAATCTTTTCCAATTATTTGGGAGAGAAAGGGCACAGGAAAACACCCGAGCGTTTTGCCATTCTAAATGAGATTTATACTAGTGGTGGTCATTTCGATATAGAATCGCTCTATGTTCAAATGAAGAACAAAAACTACCGTGTAAGTAGGGCTACGCTGTACAACACCATTGAGATTCTGCTCAATTGCAAGTTGGTAACTAAGCATCAGTTTGGGAAGAATATCGCCCATTTTGAGCGTTCCCACAAGTATCAACAGCATGATCATATTATTTGCCAAGATTGCGGAAAGGTGATGGAGTTTTGCGATCCACGCATCCAGCAAATTCAAAACATGGTAGAATCCATGCTCGATTTTAAGGTGGTTAGTCACTCGTTGAATTTTTCTGGGCAATGCAACGAGTTAGCAAAAACTGGCAGTTGCGCCCGTAAAGACACACGAAACTGAGATGGCTTTCCAGTACGAATTTTCGTTAATCAATGGCATGCGTCTTATTTCCTTAATGGGAAGGCTCACTGAAAAAGAGCAGTCTGAGGAGTTGATTGCCGCGTTTGAAGAGATGTTGTCTAAAGGTGAAAATTCAGTATTGCTCGAATTGAGTGCGCTTGAATATGTGAATAGTTCAGGGCTCAATTTGCTTATTGGCATGCTAACAAAGGCCAGAAATGTAGGTGGCGAACTTGCTATTTGTGGAGTTTCTGATAAGGTGCGTCAATTGTTGATAATGACGCGCCTCGATTCGATTTTTAAGATTTATGGTTCGGTAGAAACCGCTAGCGAACATTTTACATTTAAATAAATAGCAAATTGGAAAAAGTGGATGTACTACTCGGTCTTCAATGGGGAGACGAGGGAAAGGGAAAAATTGTGGATGTTTTAACTCCACAATATCATGTAATTGCTCGTTTTCAGGGCGGTCCAAATGCTGGGCACACCTTAGAATTTGAAGGAATAAAACATGTGTTGCACACTATTCCTTCGGGCATTTTCCGTAAAGATGCTATCAACGTGGTGGGCAATGGTGTTGTGATTGATCCCATTATTTTTAAGAAAGAAATTGATAGCCTAGAAGCGCGTGGAGTGTTTGCTGCCGATAGACTCAAAATTTCGAAGAAAGCCCACCTTATTTTGCCAACACACCGCTTGTTGGATGCAGCATCCGAAAAGGCAAAAGGTAAGAGTAAAATTGGAAGCACGTTGAAAGGTATTGGCCCAACATACATGGATAAAACCGGAAGAAATGGGCTTCGTGTGGGTGATGTGCTAAGTGACCAATTTGAGGAGAAATACAATTTTCTAAAGCACAAACACGAACTTTTGCTGGCTCAGCAAGGCGAAGACGGTGTAGATGCCGAAATGGAAAAGCAATGGCTAGATAGTTTGGCTACATTGAAACGCTTTGAGCTAATTGATAGCGAGCATTATTTAAATCAACAATTGAAGGACGGCAAAAAAATGTTAGCCGAAGGAGCGCAAGGTTCCCTTCTCGACATTGATTTTGGCTCGTATCCATTTGTAACCTCTTCTAGCACTATTTGCGCTGGAGCTTGCACTGGGCTTGGCATTGCACCCAATAGAATTGGAAGAGTTATCGGCATTTTCAAGGCCTATTGTACTCGGGTTGGTTCTGGCCCGTTCCCTACCGAATTGAACGATGAAGTGGGCGAGCAATTCTGCAAAATTGGCAACGAATTCGGCTCTACTACTGGTAGGAGAAGACGCACAGGTTGGTTGGATTTGCCAGCGCTCAACTACGCCATTATGATAAATGGTGTTACCGAATTGAACATGATGAAAGCAGATGTGATGGACACATTTGAAACCATTCGTGTGTGTACCCATTATCGTGTGAATGGTGTGTTGACTGACCGCATGCCGTATGATATTACCGAGGAAGTGGAACCTGTTTATGTCGATTTCAAAGGTTGGCAGTGCAATTTAACAGCAGCACTTCAAAGCGATGATTTGCCGAAAGAGCTGATGGAGTACATCGCTTTTATCGAAAAGCAAACTGAGGTTCCAGTTACATTGGTTTCCGTTGGCCCTAATCGTACGCAAACTATTTTTCGTGAGGCTACACCCGTGGCTTCAGCTTAATTTTGTGACATTAAATAATTGAAAAGCACACCTCTATGGAAGTCGTTATAGCAGCAATATTCTTAATGGGTATTGCATTTGCTGGCATCGCCATCAAGATTTTGGTTAAAAAAGACGGTCAATTTGCTGGCACTTGCGCTAGTCAAAACCCGATGCTGAATAAGGATGGACAGCCTTGCGGAATGTGTGGTGCGATGCCTGCGGAGCAATGCAAAAAGCCTGATTAAACGCGGCTTTAAAACTAAACGGTAGAAGAGAAAACGCTGCCTTTTGGCTCGTTGCGCCACAGGCGCGCATCCAATGCCATGCAGATATTTCGAATAAAAGGACGGCCTTTTTCGGTTACGTCAATTCCGTAATCAGTTAGCATTACCAACCCGTCTTTGATGGGCTCGCGCAATCGGTTGGTAAGTTCATTTTTATCAATTGGAAATGCATCACTTGCATTCCAACGTGTGGTGTGGCGACACATTATATCCAGAATATGTTGCCGCAATCGTTTGTCTTCATCCGTAAGGATATGGCCTCGAAATACTGGCATTTCATCCTTTTCTACCCGAGCGATGTAGTCTTCGACAACCTTTTCGTTTTGTGCAAATGCGCCCCAAGCATCACTAATGGCCGACACTCCAAGTCCCAACATTAGGTGGGTGCTTTTGGTAGTATATCCCATGAAATTCCGATGCAAGAGCCCGTTGTGGTCTGCTATGCTTAATGCGTCATTTGGAAGCGCAAAATGATCCATTCCAATCTCAACATATCCTGCCTCTAACAGCATTTCTTTCCCAGCTTCGTACAGCTCTCTTTTTTGTTCATCAGTTGGTAAATCAGCCTCAGAATAGCCGCGTTGGCCTGGCGAAACCCAAGGCACATGTGCGTAGCTGTAGAAAGCAATCCGGTCGGGCATCAAACTCAAAGTACGCTCAATAGTGTCTTGCACGCTTAGAAGAGTTTGTTTGGGCAAACCATAAATCAAATCGAAGTTAATCGAGGTGTAGCCAATACCACGAGCCCAATCGGTAACGCGCTTCACATTTTCGAATGGCTGTATGCGATGAATGGCCGATTGAACTGCCAAATCAAAATCTTGAACTCCAAGACTTAATCGTTTAAATCCAAGGAAATACAATTCTTCTAAATGGGCCTGAGTGGTATTGTTGGGATGAGCTTCAAAACTTAAATCGGCTTTGGCTACTCGCGTAGAACTATTGGCCAAACCATTCATCAACATCCGCAGGTTTTGAGGCGAAAAGAACGTGGGTGTGCCGCCTCCAAGGTGCAATTCGCTAATGCGTGGGGTAGAAGTGAATTTGCTTTGATAGTGTTTCCATTCGCGCAACACCGCTTCTATGTACGGTTGTTCTACCCCGTGGTTTTTGGTAATACGTTTATTGCAGCCGCAGTAGGTACAGAGACTTTCGCAATACGGTAAATGGATATAAAGGCTAATCCCCTCGGTTGCATTGGTAGTGTCGAAGGCATGAATGAGCTGACTTTGCCACTTTTCTGGGCTAAAGCTAGAGTCGTCCCAATAAGGCACCGTGGGATAGCTTGTGTACCTTGGCCCTGCAACATTATATTTTCTAATTAATGCCGTGTCCATTCTGGAAAGTTCAATTGGCTGCGATTCGGAGATTAACATGGGCTAATTAACTACATGACATTGTTCTACACCACCAGTTCGCACGTCCATTTTGGGGCTAACAAATGGAATGCCCAGCCCCATTCCACGAAGGATAAACAACAACCCCATAACCGCGAATGAATACGGTAAAATGGCACGAATGCGACTGCGAAGATTGATGGAAATGAGATTACCAGCCAAGTGAATTGCCAGCATCATGGGCAATGTGCCTAATCCGAAAGCGGCCATGAAAAGTGCACTTTCAGCTGCACCACCCACTACTAAAGCTCCTGCCAATCCAATATAAACCGTTCCGCAGGGAAGCAGTCCATTCATAATTCCTAAGCCTAGTGGGCCTACAAGCGACCGCGAGCGAAGTGCGTTGCCAAAAAGCGATTTGGCTTTCATCAATACGATAGCAATTTTGGATGCTGGGTCTATTTTTTTACTGTACTGACGTGGCAAAAGCACACCCAGAAGAATGAGCAAGCCCACAGTGATAGACAGTATTTGCTGATAGCCACCAAGGGCAAGGCGCTGGCCCAATAAACCCACCATCAATCCAAGGAAGGAGTAGGTGAGGATACGACCAAGGTTATAAACCAAACCACGCAGAATGCTTTCCCAACCACCTGTTCTACCCAAAGGAACAGCCATAGCAATAGGGCCACACATGCCTATGCAATGAAAACTGCCAAGTGCACCAATGATGAAAGCTGGTAAAAACATGGCTTTATCGCACTATTACTGTTTCTTCCTGATAATAAGTTTCTCCATCGGCTTGCCATTCCACTTTGGCGATGTACTTGCCAGCAGTTAACGTATTCAACGGGAAAGTGAATGTGGAATCTACTCTGACGGATGTTTCTTTCAAATCCAATTTTTCATCAGAAGGCCGAAAGAAGTGAAGTTTAACTTGCGATGCTACCGTGGGAAATGCAACTGCCATTTGTTCGCCCTCCTGATTGAAGGAAACCACATAGGCTTTCTGGCGAGCCTTGTCCATTTGATCTATCCGGCCTTGGTAGGCAATTTCTTGGGCATAGTAATCATCAGCTACCAAATCAAATTTTTGCTGAAAAGCCAATACCACCAAGCCAACCATGAAGGCTACAAAACCAATGTATGCCAAGGCCAGCTTATGTCCCCAGTTTAAATGAAACCAGCTTTTAGATTGCTCTTCGTTAAGAGAAGAAGATGAAGTATTTTCGTTTTTCATGGCTTAGTCTTTTTGTGCGTCTTTTTCCTCTTCGTTTTCGTCATCCTCTGATTCAAGCCCGTCTTTGATATCCATTTTTTCGCGGTCTTCTTTGGCAATACTTCCTGGAATTGGACCCGAGAAACTGGTTTTTACTTTTCGAACCAATTTGTCTCCAGCAAAAATCCCAACCGTCACAGAGGTGTTTTTTCCTCCCAGTTCACTGCGTGGAATGTCAATAAACATTGCACCTTCTGCAACACCGGCTGGTGGTGCGGTTGGTACGCTGCCTATCATGCGCAATTGGCCTTTATCATCCAGTAGTTGGAAATGAAGGGCCATTTCCTTGCCTGTTTTATTGATAACCTTGTAGTTGTAGAGATTGCTAATCATACCTTCATTTTCCTGGTACAACATGCCTGGTGTGCGTAGAATTGTAGCTCCAACATCGGCTCGTGTGGCTATTAAAGCGGTCATTACACCAACTAGAATAACGAGTACAACAGTGTAGGCTTTCATTCGCGTGGTGAAGGTGAATTTCACGCGGGTGTTTATGCTCACTTCACTTTTGTAGCCAATTAAGGCCGTTGGAAGTCCCACTTTGTTCATCACATTGTCGCAGGCATCCATGCAGGCAGTGCAGTTTATGCACTCCAGTTGTGTACCATTTCGAATGTCTATTCCAGTTGGGCACACATCCACGCATTGGTGGCAATCAATGCAATCGCCTTTGCCTACAGACTTTCTGTTTTCATCTTTATGCCATGTAAAACGCTGTTCGCCACGATGATGGTCGTAGGCAACAACCATCGAATTTCTATCCAATAGCACACCTTGCAATCTGCCATAAGGGCAAATGTTCGTGCACACTTGTTCGCGCATTTTTGCAAACACGCCATAAAATACTCCGGTAAAAACCAATATGGCCATGAAGCCCGCTAGGTGCGCGCTGGGTGGCGATGTGACGATTTTTATCAGCTCATCGCTTCCAATAATGTAAGCCAAAAAGGTGTTGGCAATAAGGAATGATATGCCAAAGAAAAGGCTGTGTTTCAGCGCTTTTTTGCGAATTTTCTCGGCATCCCATTTTTGGGCATCTAGCTTTTGTTGATGTTTCCAATCGCCTTCAATCCAATACTCAATCTTGCGAAAAAGCATTTCCATAAATATGGTTTGTGGACAAACCCAGCCACAAAACAGCCTGCCGAACACAACGGTAAACAGAATAACGAAAACCACCATCGTTACCATAGCAAGCCCGAAGAGATAAAAATCTTGCGGCCAAAAGATTTTACCGAAGATGACGAACTTGCGTTGAATGATGTTCACCATCAATAGCGGTTCGCCACCAATACGCAAGAATGGGCCTGCAAAAAGCATTACCAGCAGCGCATAGCTTAGCCATGTGCGTGCATTAAAGTACTTGCCAAAAACTTTCTTTGGATAAATCCACTTCCGTTTTCCTTGGTCGTCAAGCGTGGAGAGGCGATCTCGAAATTTCGCCTCTCCGCTTGCCGATATGGAAGGGTCTGAGTTGGATGGAGAATCAGATTTTGTGCTCATTTGATTGGAATTGACGGGTTTTGAGTGAATGAGCTCGATAGAAGTTTGGTTTTATTTACTCACGGCTACTGCAGTAGTATCTGTAGGAACTGAAGCGCTATCGGATGCAGAAGGAACAATTCCAGCATCCACCCATTTATCGCCTTGGGGCTCTTTGCCACCAGCAGGGGCAGAGCCTTGAAGCGACCAAATCCAGCTGCCTACTTGTTGCATCTGTGAGGGGCTAAGTTGCGCCTCCCACGAAATCATGCCTTTTTCTGGAACACCGTATTTTACAGTTTTGAAGATGTTTTTGATGCCGCCTCCATGTATCCAAAACTCATCCGTAAGGTTTGGTCCAACTGAGTTTGGTGCACCAGCTGCATTTGCCGAATGGCAGGCAACACATAGGCTTTTAAACGTTTCGGCACCCTTAGCCAAGCTAGCCGCATCGGTTAGCAAGGTCACACTGTTTTCGTCAACAGCATTGGCCGATGTGGCTAAGAAATGAGCTTTGGCACTGTCTGCTTCGACCATTGCCAAATTGTATTGATCAATTTGGGTTCCTTTTTCTACTGGGCCAAGCAAAATGAGCTTATCCAACCCTGGAATTGGGCTTACTTGGAAGTGATAGAGATACACCACAGCAAAGAAAATAGTGGCGTAAAACATATATACCCACCAAGGTGGAAGGCGATTGTCCAACTCGCGAATGCCGTCATAGCTGTGGTCGGTCATAATGTCGGCTTCCCGTTCTATTGGCACCGAAGCGGTAAGTACTTTCTCCAGTTTTTCGAAAATGGTAGCCTCTTGCACTTCCGATGCTGGACGCAACGCTTGAATAAGCAAATTCAAATTGTAGAGCATCAAGAATAGAATGCCTGCCAAGAACATGTTGAGGAAGAGCATTATCCAAAACAACCCGTCTGACATTTCGAACCATGGTGTAGCTACCTCGGTTGTAGTTCCAGCAGCTAAGGCTGCGCTTGGGAAAGAGAATAAACTTCCCATTGCCACAAGTCCAATCACTGCATTTGCGTTCCATTTGTTTTTCCAAATGGTGCTATCGGAGGTTAGTCCTTTGGTAACTCCAGATACTACCCAAATAAGAATGAGTAGAAGCACTGCAAAGGCTGCCAACACATAAAATATAAATGTGTCATCGGCACTTACCACGTTTTTCCAAGGAGGAGTGGGACCCTTTTCTTGTGCCAAGGCCACAACTGGAGATGCCAATATGGCTAGCATCAAGGCGGCCATTCGATTTTTAAAGGCGCTTGTCATCGGTTTAGTTTTTAGAAGGGTTAGTAAGTTGTCCATCTTCCATAGGTAGCATTCCCATGTGGTCGAAGTGCGATTTGCGCTGCCAAATAACATAGGCAGTAACTCCGATAAACATGGCGAAGAATATGAGGAACGATATAATAGGGTATATCTCTATACCGCTGATGGTTTCCATGTGATGCTTTACAAACTTGAGCATGGCTAGTATAAGTTCAAGGGTGGATTAAATGATTTGTGTTAAATTTCCCTAAAGGGTTATTTCGTTTTAATGTCGGTGCCTAAGCGTTGCAGATAGGCAATAAGCGCCACCATTTCGGTTTCGGGAATCACTTCAATGCCCTCCGTTTTCAGTTTTGCTGCTATTGCATTAGCCTGCGTTTGCATATCGGCCACAGCTTGGTTTTCATAACCTTCGGCATAAGGAACTCCAAGACTGCGCATGGCGTTTATTTTCTTAGGCGTCATAGCGCTGTCCACCGTTTTGTCTATCAGCCATGGGTAGCTAGGCATGATGGTTCCGGGAGAAATGCTTCCTGGGTCGTACATGTGATTGTAGTGCCAGCTATCGTTGTATTTACCTCCAATGCGGTGCAAATCTGGACCAGTACGTTTAGAGCCCCAAAGGTGTGGATGGTCATACACAAACTCGCCTGCTTTGCTGTATTCACCATAGCGCTCGGTTTCTGAGCGGAATGGGCGAATCATTTGTGAATGGCAGTTGTTGCAACCTTCTTTGATATACACATCTCGGCCTTCCAATTCTAACGGAGTGTAGGGTTTCACGGATGAAATAGTGGGGATATTGCTTTCGATAAGCATGGTTGGCACAATCTCGATAAGCCCACCAATACTTACAGCTACAAGGCTAAATACCAACATTTGAATTGGTCTGCGCTCCATAGTGCGGTGCCAGCTTTCGCCTTTGATGCTGATGTTTTTCTCCAATGGTGCAGCTTCTGCTGGCTCGTTGGCTTGAAACACACCGCTTTTTGCAGTTTTAATGAGGTTGTAAATCATTACAAACACTCCAGAAAGGTATAGCAGACCGCCAAAGGCACGCAAGGCATACAGTGGTTTAAGCTGCGTTACAGTTTCCAAAAAGTTAGGGTAAGCAAGGTAACCCTCAGCAGTAAACTCTTTCCACATCAAGCTTTGGGTAAATCCAGCCCAATACATCGGCAAGGCGTAGAAAAGGATGCCCATAGTGCCCAACCAGAAGTGAGTATTAGCCAAGCCCGAAGAGTGAAGTTTGGTATTCCACATGCGTGGGAATAGCCAGTAGAGCATTCCGAAGGTTAAAAATCCGTTCCAACCCAAGGCACCAATGTGCACGTGAGCAACAGTCCAGTCGGTGTAGTGGCTAATGGCATTCACGTTTTTGAGCGAAAGCATTGGGCCTTCAAATGTTGACATACCATAAGCGGTAACAGCTACCACCATGAATTTAAGGGTGGCATCTTCGCGCACTCTGTCCCAAGCACCGCGCAAGGTGAGCAAGCCATTGAGCATACCTCCCCAAGATGGTGCTAACAGCATTATGCTAAATGCCGTGCCGAGCGACTGTGCCCAATCTGGTAGGGCAGTGTAGAGCAAATGGTGCGGTCCGGCCCAGATGTAAAGGAAAATCAGCGCCCAGAAGTGAATAACAGACAGACGATAGGAATATACAGGACGGTTGGCCGCCTTTGGAATGAAATAGTACATCAAACCCAAATAAGGAGTGGTTAAGAAAAACGCCACTGCATTGTGGCCATACCACCATTGCACCAACGCATCTTGAACGCCTGCATAGCCCGAGTAACTCTTAAGGAAGCTTATTGGCAACTCGAACGAGTTGAAAATATGCAACATCGCCACCGTTACAAAAGTGCCGATATAGAACCAAATGGCTACATACAAGTGGCGTTCTCTGCGGTTAAAAATGGTCATGAACATATTTACACCCCATACCACCCAGATAAGGGCAATGGCAATGTCAATGGGCCATTCCAACTCAGCATATTCCTTGCTGGTGGTGATGCCAAACGGAAGTGTGAGCACTGCCGAAAGGATAATGAGCTGCCAGCCCCAAAAGTTGATGTTGCTCAGCTTATCGCTCCACATACGCGTTTTCAGCAAGCGCTGAAGGGAGTAATGCACTCCCATAAAAATGCCGTTGCCCACAAACGCGAAAATCACCGCGTTGGTGTGCAGTGGTCTAATTCTACCGAACGTAAGGTATTCGGTTAGAAAATTGAACATAGGCGAGGTCATTTGCAGTGCGACAATAAGTCCCACCAGCATGCCCACCGCGCCCCATACCATAGTGGCAATGGCGAACTTGCGCACTATGCCGTTGTCGTAGTTGAAACTTTCCTTTTGCATGGATTAGATATTGATGATTGGTTAGCGATTATTGCGTTTTGATAGCTGAATCGGTTGGTTCAACTATCGTTTTTGAAGTACTATTTTGAATTGGAGGATTGGCTTTGGTCACAACCATTTTATCATCAAACAGCATGCGAACTGCTGGAGTATGGTCGTCTTCAAACTGGCGGTCGTTCATGGCCCATAGAAATGCGCCTAAAAAACCGAAGGCAAACACTAAGCTTACACCGATAAGAAGAAAAAGGGCACTCATTGCTTTACTGGGTTTTGATGCACCAAAGGAATAGGGGTGCATCAGCCACAATGGTGAGCGTGGTCAGAGAGAAAACTGATTATTGTCAGTTTAGCTTAATCGATTCAATAGAGTTTTTTTGTGCTACCGCTTATTGCCTTAAGCACAAAATCTCGGTTTTATTTCTCCTTAGTCATCTCGATCTTGGCAAGTTGTCCTTTTAATGGGGAGCGATAAAGTGGTCTGTAAGTTCTGAAACGGTAAATGCTGGCGAGGCCAAAGAACCATCTATAACTTTTATTAACCCTACACCCCGAGCATAGTAGAGCGTATCGCTATCCCAAGGACCAGAACCGCCCCAATGACCATATTCAATTTTAAAGGTTTGCGTTATTTGCATTACATCAAAATACAATCGCCCCTGAACTGTCAAGGTGTCAAAATGGTTGGAGTACTTTCGAGTTGTTCTGTTATAACTGTGGCTGTTGTCGTCCGAATCTTGATTAGCGAAATAACCAGTATTAAAAAACGTATCACCTAGGTTTATGCCAATAATCTGAGAATAATGTGTAGTGGCAAAATTGCTATAGGAACTTACATTAAAGATATTGGAAATCACACCAAAATTTCCATGAGGAAGTATGTGCATATCCTCATTTACGGTCACACAGTTGCCTACTTTAGTAGTGAGAGCTATGGACACTGCTTTCCATTCAGTGCATGTTTTTGTAGTTCCATTTGAATAACTCCACCAAGAACCAGGGTAATACATTAGATATTCCGAAGGATATATCGTATCGAAGCTATAGTTCAGAATAAAGGTAGTGTCACAAGGCTCAACCACTTCAGGCTCTTCCTCTTCAACTATTGGAATTTCTTCTTCTTCGCATGCCATTATTCCAACAAGACAACACCAAATGGAAAATCCCAATATTTTCTTAAAGTTGTTGTTCATGGTTTGGATTTTGAACGGTTGCTTTTGCAATATAATGCCAAACAAATCTAATTGAATTATTTACGCTTGTCTTAAAGCGGGTTTATTGTGTGTACGGAGGTATTTAGGTTGCAATTTGATGCTCTATTTTACGCAACTATACAGACCCTCACATTGCTCCAATTGCCATTGCGCTCGGCATTGGTGGCATTTACCCAACGAAAAAACGCATAGATGCGCAGGCCACAACTGGCTTGCCCCAACCCTAGGGTAAAAATGGCTTTGGTGCTAATGGCATTTAAAGGGCACTCCATAGCGGTAAGTGGAGGTTCGGGCCAAATCAAGCCGTTCGGACCCATGCCAGTGGGTGGTACCAGCACG
>Ga0247843_1002778_pt1 | contig 30570 bp, 30 predicted proteins | sample LaCruzMarch2017__FD_192420 | JGI IMG/M metagenome (GOLD analysis project Ga0247843, IMG submission 192420) | Freshwater microbial communities from meromictic Lake La Cruz, Castile-La Mancha, Spain - LaCruzMarch2017_8m | ecosystem: Environmental > Aquatic > Freshwater > Lake | place: Spain... | reverse complement strand
AGAAGCAGAAGAGGCGCCCGAGAGCGCATATTGAGAGTCCAGCGATGGCGTTGGGGATTTTTGAGAGGATCTTAGATTTTGAGGATATTTTTTCGGAGCGAAGTATAAGTGCGGCTGGCGAAAAATGGAGTGAGGATTGGCGGGCGTTCTGGCATGGCCAAGTGCCGGAAATTTATCATCGATCAAAAAAGTTTGTGAGAGAAAAGTATAAGTATCAAGTGGCATAGAGGCAAATACAATTTCAATGAAGGAACTAGATACCTACGCTTATGCATAAAAGATCCTAGAATCCACGAGATGCCATAAAAATCAAATCAATATCAAGCAAAAACACTGTCGCGCGCGCTCAGTTTTTGCCTTTTTCATACCCACTTCGCGGCCCACAGTTAAAAATATGGGCTACGACTGAGGGTAATAAACAAGTTTTTGGGACTTTTCATCCCACAGTTTTAACTTCAAACAATGAAACACCATCGAGGGACTTAAATTGACCTTCTTGGGGTTTTGCAATTCAGGAATGGCGTTCATCGCTTCAGGTAATCGATAAAAGGGTATGCGGTGATTTAAATGGTGAATGTGATGATAGCCAATGTTGGCTGAAAACCATCTGAATATCGGGCCACTCACCATCATACTGGAAGAATTTAGTGCAGCATATTCATGTGACCACGAATCCCCATTGCGAAACGTTGCGGTAGGAAAATTGTGCTGAATGTAAAACAAATAAACGCCGGTCGCGCAGGTGATCAAGAACGGAAGAAAGAAGCTAAACAAAAATACATCCGCCCCCAGTGTCCAAGCGAAGTAGCCTATTGCAATATGAGTTGTTAACGCTATAGCCGATTGAATCTTCAAATTATTGTCTTTAAAAAATAACTTTTTCACTGCCTCAAGCAAGAAGCAAGTGATGTATCCAAAGACAATGACTAAAGGATTGCGAATGATTCGGTAAATCAGCTGCGATTTAGGGCTCATCGCTTGATACTCGGCAACACTCATGAGTTTAAAACTTCCCACTTCACTCGATTCAAACTGGCAGTTATGCTGGTGATGGTAATTGTGCGACCTGCGCCAATCATAAGGACTTCGGAGAAGTAAAGTTCCCAAAATAGGCATCACAATTTTTGCAAGTTTTGACTCGCGCAAAATCGCTCCGTGCTGGTAGTCGTGATAGATCACAAAAATTCTCATCATTACTAGCCCGGCAATAACAGAGGCAAGAAATCGCCAAACGAAAGAAAGTTCAGATTGAGCGCTCATCCAAACACTGAAGATGAAAGGCGGAAAACTAACCGCAAGTTCAGCCCAAGAACGCAGCGGAAAATCGTGCGCAAATTTTTGAGTTTCCCGAATGAGATTTGTTTTTAAAGTCGACTGATTTGACATCGTCCGAATTGTATCTTTGTTAGGGGGATTCTCCGAGTCTCAGCGCATCATGTTTTTATAATGCTTTTTTTACCCACCGCAAAAAAATTTCCCAATCAAGAACTGAAACGGCGCCATCCCTTCGGTTAGGAATAGCCAAAAATGGTGGTCAGAGGCGGAATCGAACCGCCGACACGAGGATTTTCAGTCCTCTGCTCTACCGACTGAGCTACCTGACCACAATCTGGCTTAAAGAGCTAATCCCACCCAACTCACGCGTCAAGCAAGGCTCTAAAAAAAAACAACGCGCTATTTGATTAAATACTTACATTTAAGAGATTTTTTGAAGTTCGGCTTCGCTCTGCTGCTTTGGTTTAAAAACCGACATCGTTTTTAACGAATGTAAGTGCATCGCGATTCCGGCTATGACAGTCAGCACACAAAGCACCTGCCCCATCGAGAGACTTGAAAGAACAAAACCGAGCTGGGCATCAGGTTCCCTAAAAAATTCCGTCCCAAATCGCAGTGCGCCATAACCCATTAAAAACATCGCTCCGACCAAGCCATGTCGAAGTCTACCCGTTTTGATTAAATATCGTTGGTAGAAAAACAAAACTAAAAAAAGAACAATTCCTTCCGTGATGCCTTGGTAAAGTTGCGAAGGATGCCTTGGAATTTGTTCTTTGTCTGTGGGAAAAATCATTGCCCATGGAACGTCAGTAGCTCTTCCATAGAGTTCGGCATTAAAAAAATTACCCATTCTCCCAAAAAATAAACCAGGCGCTGCGCAATATCCTAATGAGTCTGTCACTTCATAAACACGTAATTTGTTTTTTCGGGCAAAAAAAGCACACGCAACCATCATCCCTAAGGCGGCACCATGAAAAGACAAGCCTCCTTCCCAAATGCGAATGATATGCAACGGATTTACCGAATAGTAGTCCCAATTGTAAACCAATGCGTAAACAAGCCTTGCGCCAAGCAACATGCCAATAATGATGTGCGTGATCATACTCTCGCAAGCTGCATATCGGATTCGTATCAAGCCTTGCCGCGCACGTTTCTGTAAAAGCTTAAATCCAATGACGTAACCCACAACATACATCAATCCATACCAACGAACACTGAGAGGACCTATGCTAAAAATTTCGGGTTTGATATTTGGATAAGGAATCATTGATCGTTGATTCTATGGAGCTTTCAGGGCTTTGTCGAGGCTTTGATGTAAAGACAAGAAGACCTGTGCATGTTTTTTAAACAAAACGGCTTCCTCGTATTGCTGCGTTTGAATTTGCGAAACGAAAAAACTCAGTACCTCAATCTGTTTTCGCATCACATTTATCTCCCAAGTTTTCTTGGAACTTAGCGACGCTAGGCTTCTTTTTTTCTTAAGCACTGAGTAGGCTTCTATGTCCCAATCCAAATTTCCCTCATTTAGATAGCGCTGATACAACTGTCCTGCCAATGCACTCAAATAGAAACCTTTTAGCAAACCTTCAACTTCGTGTTTAAATTTCTTAAAATCCTTTTCCGGTAAAGTATTTTTGTGGCTAAATAAAACTTGAAGTCCTTCAACGTAAAGAGCTCGCAAATCATTTGCAAAAGTTTCGTCCACTCCTGACTTTGATAAAAGTTGTTTATCCCACGGTGGAAGCTGCGTAATTTCTTTTAGGAATTCAGATGACAAACTGTGAGACTGGGCCAAGCTAAAGCCCAGGTCCTTTTGAGCACAATTTCCCAAATTATCTTTCAGTGCTGAAGAGTCAAATTTTGAGGATTGGTAGAACGATTTTAGCACCGCACATATTTCGAGTTCCTTAAAATTTTGATTAGCGAGTTCTGTCACAAAATTTGCTAGCTGTACAAAACGATGGCTTCGACTCAAGTCGTAGTTTTGAGTGAGGACTTCAATGGATCGTAATCTTTCGGCCATCTTGGCAGAATTATCAGACTCCCATTGCTCAAGAGTATACCAAAGCCTTATGAGCATTCGTCGTTGTTCTTCCCCTCGCCACATTTGCGCGAGCTGGGCATGTGGTAAAAGAGTTAGTCGCTCGCGTTTCAACTTTTTGGCATTCAAACCTTGAACAAGTATTTCTAGCTTGCGATCACACGACTGCTGCCAATCAGTAGGGACCTCGGGCAGCAACTGACCTACTTTTAATTCGCGCCGGTCCGACCTAGGTGGCAGAGTAAAGTCTTCAGACCCCTTTACACAGTTTGATCGGTAAAAAATAAGAGCCATCTTTTTCGTATTCAAAGTTAATGGGACCAGCTGCACATAGGTTTCGCTCTTTAATGGATCAATTTTTTCTAGATTCCACTTCATCAAATCAGCTATTTTTTCGGAAAAATTGTATCGCAATCGGCGCAAAGTAGTGATGGCCTCTAATGATTCTGGCAAAACTTGTAAGCTGTGACTTAGCTCAAGCTGTTCCAAGCTACTCAATTTGATGTAGGCGCTCAAAAATTCTTCATCATTTTTTGATGCAAAACTTTTTAGAACCTCTGTTTTTTCATCCGAAGGATAGGCTTCAAAAAGTGCGCGTTCCTCGCTTTGCGAAAAAATGGGCTTCCAAAAAAATAGGCAAATGCCCAAGCTTGCCCACAGGAGGTAAATGCTAGCCTTCTTCACCTTCTCTTTTCGGCAGTTGAGAGAGAAACTGTGCAGCCAAAAAGGGCAATTTGCGTCAAATAAATGTTACTTCTTTAATGAGGGAGGCGGAGGGAAGCGAGTGCGAATCGATTTGCTCTCAAATGCGGGCACGTACCCCTCAGGAGCTTGGGCAGCCACAACAGCATTCCGAGATTTCTTTTTAGCGTCGTATAATGCGTCATCAGCCATTTTGATGATGGTGTCCATTTCGGCACCATGGCTAGGGTATTCTGAAACTCCCACGGATATTGTCACCCTGCCTAAGGGTTGTGTGTGTTCATTTGGAAAGGCAGTTTCTTCCACTTTCTTACGAAAGGCTTCAGCTTTTTCCAATGCATCCACAAATGCGATGTGGGGAAGCAAGACAACAAATTCTTCGCCGCCATACCGTGCCAAGACGTCCGTTGTGCGAAAACTTTTCCGCATGAGGTCTGCGACTTGTTTCAAAACCACATCCCCTGCGGGATGCCCGTGAGCATCATTATATTTTTTAAAGTGATCCACATCAAAAAACAAAAAACTCACGGGATGCGAAACGCGTCTGGAAGCCAGAAGTTCTTGGGTGAATCGTTCTTTAAAATATCGCACATTGTACAGACCCGTCATCGAATCCCGAATCGCAGTTTGCACAACTTTCGCGTGTAAAAGGGCATTTTCAAAAGTTGTTGAAATATTTTGAACATATCTTAAAAAAAGAAGCGGAGATTCTTGTTCGTGCCACTCCGAGGGCAAAAGTGCAAAAACTCCTCTGGGTATGTCGCGTGTAAGTAGGGGCAAAATTCGCCAAGAATTAGAAGACTCGGAAGACGTCGCAATTTTTTTTAAGATCTCCGGGGGCGTGAGTTCCATCCCTTGCTCCACAAACAACAGAAACTCTGGATTTTGATTGAGCGCTTTAATGGATTTGAACAAAAGATCAGAACTTGCAAGAGAAGTCTCGGCAATGGGAAAGGTGAGCTGGGTCCCACCAAAAAGCTGCGCATCCGATCTCGTCGTTACCATCAGAGTTTTTTGACTTGGAACATACTGAAAAAAAGCACAAACACCGTCGCCGAATGCTTTAGCGAGATAGTGCACACCGATTTCTAAAGTCTGTGTGAGGTCAAGTGTGTGCGATAATTTTTCAGCCATTTCAGAATGCAACAAGATTTCGCGATTTCGACGTTCTAATTCTTTTACAAGATAATCATTGTAATAGCGTAAATAAATTCGTTCACAAACGTGAACCAATGTTGTCCGAACATCATCAATATTATCGAAGGGCTTTGTGATATAATCAAATACCCCGATACGCATTGCCTGCACAGCAGTTTCAAAAGTCCCATGCGAAGTCATAATCACGACTTCGACTTCGTCACTCATTTTTTTTACATTTTCCGCGAGTTCAATTCCATTCATATCACCCATTCGAATATCCGTTAGCAAAACATGGGGCATATTCCCGGCATCGATGTATTCCAATGCGGCCTCTGCATTTGGCGCAGTCGCCACCTGAAATCCCCACCCGCCTAAGGCCTGGGCAAGCATACTTCTAATGGCTTCTTCATCGTCACAAACCAGGACAATATAATCAGAGGGATTGATGTGAATTTTAGACATTATTTTTTAACCTTTGGCTTGGGAATGATAAAAGGCGCGGGTTTGATGGAATCGCTCGGCACTGAATCAGTTTTTGCACTCACTGTATGGCCATCTTCAGATTTCTTTTTTTCAACGGTAGGAGCACCAAAACTTGCAGGGCGAGGAGCCTTGGGAATTCCTGAAAAAGTTTTTACCGATTTTTGATCTGCAAATGTGCCACCAGAAACTTCAATATTTTTGGAAGATTCACTTTCTGTAGATGTAGGAGTAGACGGCGGGAGATCTTTTTTTGCGATATTGACGTCGGTAGAAAGTTGTTCGCCACCCGAGCGATGATGGGTGATTTCTTTCAAAGCATCTATCACGATTTGGGTTCGGGCTTTGACAGCCATAAAATCAATAAAAAACGTCGTCCCTTTTCCAGGTGCACTGGTGAGAGACAATCGAGCTTTGTGATCCGACAAAATTTGCATCGTGACCGCCAAACCGAGTCCAGTTCCCACCCCTTTGGGCTTCGTTGTGAAAAAGGGTTCAAAGATCTTTTTTTGAACTTCAGGCGTCATTCCATCCCCTGAATCCGTGACAAAAATTCGCATGATTGGCCCTTTAAAATCAGCAGGCGTATAGGAAGTCAGTTCGCCTGAGCTTGCTTCACTCACATCTTTGAAAAAATTTGTGCCAATTTTTAAAGAGCCACCTTTTGGCATTGCATGTCCTGCATTTTGCATCATATTCAATAGCACTTGTTCTATTTGATTAGAATTTCCTCGGATCATCCAAGCATCAGGCGAAAATATCTTTTCTATTTTAACTTTTGCGAGATTTAAAGGGTGTTCATTGAGACCGATAGCTTCCCACGCACACATTTCTAAATCCATATGCTCAAATTCGCTTGCGGATTTAGCGCCATCGTTGCGAGAAAACTTCATGAGATTATCAATAATCCCGCGACAGCGCTTTGTTTCTTTTTGAATGGTCTCAATATGTTTTAGCAATACTTCTTGATTGGGAATACCGAGTTTTTTAATCGCTTGAGAGGTCATATCAGCATGGCCCAAAATTCCTGCTAAGGGATTTTTTACTTCATGGGCCAGACCGGCAGATAAGGTCCCTAAGGCGGCCAACTTTTCGTTTTGGATTAACGCGATATTTGCAGCTTGTAATTCTTTATCACGCAGCTCAAGCGTCGCACCCATGTGGTTAAACGCCGCACCTAAGTCACCCAGTTCGTCCCCTCGACTTTGGTCCACTCGAACTCCGAAATCACCTTTTTCTAAAACCGAAGCGGCCGATACAATGGATTCGATCGGTTTAGACATTCGACGTCCCATCACACTGGCTACAATAGTACCGAATCCCATCACCAAAAAAACCCAGAAAGCGAGCTCTACTTTTTTTCTAAAAAATGCCTTTAGAATTTCCGACTGGTTAACAAACGTAATTGCGACGATGTTTTTTTCGGTTCCAATCAAGGGCACACTAGCCCACGAGACCAAAACATTTGATTGATCATTGGAATTTACAAACAACCGAGAATTCGGCTTAGAAGGCTGCGCAATACCCTTTACAAGATCAGGAACAGCTAAAATCAATTGCGTAAAATTTTCGAGTGCATCGGCTTCGGCGCCCCAGACAATTTTTTTAAAATCCTCCGCGCTTCCCAATTTTTTCACATCTAGACTTGAAGCATCAACCACAAGACCTCGAATAGGACCAGTGGAAATTCTTTCAATTTCCCCTGTAATGTATACAAGACTCACTTGGGCTTGAATTAACAGGATGCGTTCTTGAGAACCTTGAACAATGCGCAAGGGTTCCTCTAAAATGATGTCTTTGCGATTTTGAGGATGAAGCTGGGCTTGAAAAAATTTTTTCTCGTTTGATTTAAAAATTTCGTGCTGCGCACTTAGAATTTTTGTGCTTTCAAAGGACTTGGAATTCCAAACTTTCGTTTCGACTCGCAACCAGCGCCACTGAGCTTCATCCAATTGTAAAGCCCCACGCTCGGTATCCAAAAGACGTAGGGCGTTTTCTCGCATTTCTTGGCGAGTTTTGACAATGCGATCACCCAGATCTCTCGAAAAATCCGAAGCCTTAAGGGTTTGAATGTCGCGAATCGCGCCAATTTTATCTTGCTCTAAAACACTAAATGTCGACTGAAACGAAACTACAGCTACTATCAATACAAAGAACACCAAAAGTACGGTGATCTGAACGCGCAAGGGTATTCGAAGTTTTTTCTTTGAGGAACGCGGAGCTTTAGAATTTTCGGGATTTTCCAAACTTCGTTCCTCCTTTAGTGTTTACTGTTTTATCGAAAGCTTAAGACTTCCAACTCGAGTTTGAACCTTCAATGAAAGCGATTTTCCGGCCAAATCAAATACGTCAAAGTCCACCAAAAAAAGTCGCAGATAGGGAAACGCAAAAGGGTAGTGTTGTTCAATAACGCCAGAGTGAGAAATTTCTTTTACAGAAACTGCTTTTCTTTCATCCAAAAAAAAACCGAGTTCGTCAATTTGCAAAGCTTCTCGTCCGCTGATCTCAATGCCTACAAGCAATTGTGTTGCATGTTTGTTTAACTCAATGGAATGGCCAGGACTTAGCTTTTCTTGTTCGCTTTTCAATGCTTCATTTGCCATCAAGGCTCTCACGCGTAGCATCAGCCGGGCGCGATCAAAAAGTTCCGCTTCACTCACTTTGCGCTCGACGTAACTTCGATATTGGCGAGAAGGGCTATCAAAATAAGCGCCCAAAGTGCTGCACGAACTGAGATTTAAAGAAGCAAACGAAATGATCAAACTTAAAAATAAAAATCTACGCATAGTCTCGACTTTCAGTGTAACCGAAAGTCTTGAGAAATTAAGCGTTTCCCAAAAGTTTTAAGAGAAATTTTGCTAAAGTTCACTCAACTTTGTCAAGGTGATGACGGGCACCGAAAGTTTGCTACTCAGATACTCGACGCCTCCCGCTTCACGATCCACAAGCGCCAAAATTCCACGCAACTTGTATCCTTCGGCCATTAGAAATTCACATGCTTTATAAGAAGACGCACCAGAAGTGATAACATCTTCGACTAAAATCACGCCATAATTTTGACGTGGCGGGAATCCATCCACCGCTTTCCCCTGAGATGCGCCATGGGACTTGGGTTCTTTGCGTATCAAAAGTCCTTCGAGTGAAGTCCCATTTTTTTCGGCTTCTAAAATCACTGCGGCTACCAAGGGGTCGCCCCCGACAGAAACTCCTGCGACATAAAAATGGCTTTCATTCAAAGAGTTTGAATCTGCATGAAAATTCGAAATCATTTTCTGCAATGCCTGAAACAGAAATTCCCCTATCACCTTGAGCGAGGGGCCATGCAATGTAGAAAGTTTGCAATCGACATAAACATTGGATTGCGCGCCGCTGGCTAATTTTATGTCAACATTTTTACGCACAGACCGTGAACTCAAAACTTTTTGCAACTGAGATGTCATGAAGTCGTTATACCGAATTCATTTCAGCAGTGATAGACTAAGCATGATTTATGAAAAATTTTTGGAGAATTACAAACGCTCTTTGCCTCAGTGCGACGATCCTCTTTTCCACGGTACACAGCCATGCCCAATCTTCTAGCGCTTCAGTGAACCTCAGCCCGTATACTTTTGAAATAGAACCCATTTTGGGGGTTTTACTCCCTCGAGATATTTGGGGTACTCCTGGCACTCTCAATACTGTGGGTGCCCGTGCTTCATATGTTTTATCGCCGCCGGATGGTGCCATTGAAGTTAGCGCTCTATATCATTATGCGGGTTCCCGTGATCCAGAGGATTCGGCTATTGGATTTGACGCCTCTTGGCGACAAGAGTTTCAAAATGAATTGCTCATGGCCTATTTCAATGTAGGCATGCATTACTCCAAATGGACAATGGACATTGATTATGACGCCGACAACAATTGCGTACTCGAAAACTGCGGCAATGACTCAGGGACACACACAGGATTTCGAATAGGTGCAGGGGTAATTATCCCCTTAGGTCCCACGACGCCGCTCAAGTTAGGGATGACTTTTATGAAAGGACCTCAGTTACTTTTGCTTTTAGAATCGGGAATTGGAATTCGTTTCTAATTTTCGCTGATATTTCGATTGTCTCTTCCCAAAGACACGTCTAAAAGTTTTTTATTCATGAAGGGCGAAACTTCGAGATTAACTAAAACTACACAGTTTGGAATCGTCGGGGGTGGACAGTTGGCACAAATGCTAGCATTTGCAGCACAAGACTTAAATACCAGCTTGGCAGTTGCTCATAATTCCGCTTCTAACCCAGCGGCTTTTAGTCCAGCAAAAAATATCTATTGCACAATGGACGAAGAGGATAAGTTCAAAGATTTTCTTTCCCAATGCGAATTTATTACTTTTGAAAATGAGTTTGTCGATTGTCATCGGCTTACAGAACTCCTGCAGTCGATCGATCCCGACAAACGACCACATGTATTTCCTTCAGTAGCGGTCCTCCAAAAACTTCGCGACAAAGTTGAACAAAAAAAAATTCTCAGTTTTCTTCAAATTCCCAGCGGTCGCTGGGAATTTTTTGATACTTCAAAACACGCTGATTCTATGAGTTGGCGCAAAAATCTCGCTGAGGTTTTTGGGGAACAGTGCGTCCTCAAATGGTCTTGTTTTGGATATGACGGCAAAGGAACTTTTTTTTTAAATTCCAAAACTCACCAAAGTGACTTTGAAAGCTTTATCCATGAGGGGCAAAAAAAAGGAGCCCAAATATTTGCCGAGGAGCATATTCATTTTGAACAAGAACTTGCCCAGAGCATGGCGAGAAGTCTTGGCAATCAAAAACTTTTTTTTCCACTGGTCACCAGTCGTCAAGTAGAGGGTATTTGCAATGAAGTCAAAGGCCCGGCTGGAAATTTTTATATCTCTCAAAAAATCATCGGTGAATGTCAGAATGCAATTTCCAAAATTGCAGATCACCTCAACTACGAAGGCCTTTTAAGCGTAGAATTTTTTATTAATAAAAATCAACAACTCTTTGTAAACGAAATCGCCCCCCGAGTTCACAATACAGCTCATTATTCCCAGGACGTTTGCCAGATTTCACAATTTTCCGCTCACCTTCGAGCGGCTCTCGAGAATCTTCCTCCAGCAATTGATTCTGTATTAGCTTTTCCGTTTTTTGGGATGATCAATATTTTAGGTCCCAAGAATCTTGAATTCGAAAGAAGCCATTTGATTCCTCATGTTGGTTCGCAAGAAAATATTTTTGTACATTGGTACGGAAAAGCAAAAATTGCACCTCGTCGGAAATTAGGACATATTAATTTTTGTGCCGAAAACCACACTGCATTTGAACAACAACAAAAGCGCGCCACCGAAATTCTTCAAAAAATTTTCGCTTCACTTTTTTTTGAAGCCGAAAATCTACGAAAGGCCCCCTTATGAAAAAAAAACCTCTCGTTGCTATCATTATGGGCAGTGAATCCGATTATCCTGTGATGAAAGAGGCAGAAGAGTCCCTTGTTGTTTTTGGGATTCCCTTCGAAACTCAAATCATTTCCGCGCACAGAACTCCGATTGAAATGAGCAACTTTGCGCAAAAAGCCCATTTGCGAGGATTAAAAGTGATTATTGCGGGTGCTGGAGGCGCTGCTCATCTCCCAGGCATGGTGGCAGCCTTAACACCTTTGCCCGTTGTCGGCGTACCAGTTCCCAATGGTCCGCTTCAAGGACAAGATGCTCTTTTATCCATCGTTCAGATGCCCAAAGGAGTGCCAGTTGCAACCGTTGCCATTGGTAATGCCTTCAATGCCGGAATTGTTGCGGCCCAAATTATCGCAGTGTCTGAGGGCACCAAAAGCAAAACTCTTCAAAAAATTTTGGAATACAAAAGTTCCCTGCGTCTTAAAGTGAAAAAAATGAAACTCAAAAAACGTTAGATGAGGGGATTTTTAAAAAAGAGATTTTGGCGCACCGCAAAAACCACAAGGTATAGAATAAACCAAAGTAAAGTTTCCTTTTCAAACTTTAGGGCATGAAAAATACTATAAGTCCGAGCTGATCGATTACTCCCTGGAAGCGAAGAAGGAATCCAACGCCTCACTCGTCTTGCATACCTTAAATAGGGTCCCCCGACTTTTATCAAAATATCTCTTTCATAAGCCTTTGAAGTAAAGCTCAAAAACACGAAGGCAACAATCAATGCGAAGGTTAAATAAGGCATCGAAAGTCCTAAAACTATTCCGAATCCTAAATAAGCGGCCATAGACCCAAGTTCCACGGGATTTCGCACATATCGATAGGGACCATCGAGGACAAATCCGTCGGCTCTGGAAAAGCCTCTTGCCCAAAATCTTAAAACTAAGCCTCCCAATACGGGAAAGGTCCCCAACAAAAGATAAATTGGAAAGCTTTCAGATTTAGATCCACGCATGGCTTCAGGGCCAACCAAGAAAAGTAGCAAAATGGGCCAACCAAATTGGGGGCTGATTTTTTGAAACGCTCGTGCAACGCGCACAAATAGTCCTTCTTCCAAGTGGAGACCTTGCGAAGCCTGCTGATCTATGAGAGTTTCTTGTTCTTGGTTTGTCGTATCCATAAACGGCTTTAGGATTTTTGCCTCACAATGAGTCAGCGATCCCAATACTCAAAGAATAACTTCGATAGGGAGTCTACACAATGACCCGAAAACTACCTTTTACATTTTCTTTTTCAAAAGTGAAAAGTTTGAGCTTGTCTCAAGCAAAGACCTTCGAAACCCTAGTCCTTGGCGTGGGAAGCGAATCCGACGAGGCCATTATTCCCAAATCCGTCAAAGGCAACAAGGAACTTGATAAGACTTATGCGATTTTGACTAAAATTTTGCATTTTTCAGGGAAACATGAATCCAGCGTCACATTGCTGCATCATAGTCATGGTCTTGAAGGAATGGGATCTTACAAACATCTTATTGGAATTGGTATTGGCACAACCAAGCATTGTTACCCCCAAGCACTTTTAAGTTTGGGAGGCAAAATTGCCCATGACCTCAGACACATCAAAGCACCTTCAGCACACATATTCCTCGATTCCCTCTATTTGCCTGCTACTTCGGTAAATGGAGCGGATGCGCCCAAAGATTTTGCCGGTCGCCCTTGGCTTGGGTCCATCACCACTCGCGAAGAAGCGCTCGAAAACATTGCACTCGGCATGTGTTTGGCTGCCTACACTTTTGACCGATACAAAAAGAAAAAATCAACAAACAAAAAAGCCAATGAAAAAGCCAACGAAAAAGAAGAAGCCCTCCAGATTCATTTTTCTTCCAGCTATCTCGATTCCAAAAAAGTTGAAAAGATTTTTGAAAAAGTTCAGGCACTCGCCAATGCAGTTTTTTTGACACGCGATCTTCAAACTACCCCAGGCGGAGATCTTCCCCCTGCTGAAATTGCGCGGGCCGCGCAAAGTGCAGGCCACGAAGCAGGTTTTGACGTGAATGTCTGGGATGAGAAAAAATTAAAGCAAGAAGGCATGGGCGGAATTTTAGCAGTTGGCCAAGGATCTGCTCATCCCCCTCGCTTTATTATTTGCGAACACAACAAAGGAAAAAAGAATCTCCCGACTGTTGTCCTTATCGGTAAAGGCGTATCCTTTGATACAGGTGGAATTTCCATTAAGCCCGCGCCTGGCATGGAAGATATGAAGTACGACATGAGCGGTGCAGCCGCTGTCATTGGGGCAATGTGGGCGCTTGCAAAATTGAATGCACCGGTACACGCGGTTGCTCTGATTCCTTCGGCCGAAAACATGCCCTCAGGAACCGCGCTGCGCCCTGGAGACATCTACACCGCTTTTGATGGTCAAACGGTAAAGGTTTTAAATACTGATGCTGAAGGCCGATTGATTTTAGCGGACGCTTTGTCATACGCCGCACAATATAAACCCGATTGCGTGATCGACGTTGCCACTCTAACGGGCGCAGTGGTGATCGGACTCGGTCATCTTTGCTCGGGAATCATGGGCAATAACGCGCAACTGATGGATGGATTTAAAAACGCTTCAACTCATTGTGGTGAAAGAGTTTGGGAACTTCCCCTCTATAAGGAATATGAAGAAGAAATGCGCGGCAAAATTTCGGACATTCGAAATATCGGAACTGACCGCTCTGCGGGTTCACAAAAAGGTGGCACTTTTTTAAATATGTTTGTGAAGGATCAGTATCCATGGATTCATGTGGACATTGCAGGAACAAGCGATCATTCCAAATCGCAAGGGGCGCATTGTCCGCCAAATGTTGGCACAGGAGTTCCCACTCGATCACTTGTTGAATTTGCGATGAACGTGAAAGATTATTTTAAAACTCGCAAAGCCTAAAATTTTGCAAAAAGACAGGTTACTTTAGCAAACCTACATATTTGCTAAAGTAACTTGTAAAATCTAAAACGCTGGTATTTAGCATTGGCAATCCCACATCGCTGCGAATGATCAATGCGCCATTTTCAATTGCCGCTTCAAAATATCCGGCTCCTACGAGTAAAGGCAATTCCGCGCGATCGGCATAAAGTAAATTTGCAAGTTGCGGGTGCGTGAACTCCTCTGTTGGTGGCAAACTAAAAAATACCGCTATTTTCTCTTGGTCTTGTGCACTGAAAACAAAACTCGTTCCGCTTGAGTCCACCAAATATTTATTTGATTGTGGTCGCTTTATCGCACCGGCAATCTCTTCAACTTTGCCCAAATGGAGTTCGGGATCAATTTTCAATTTAGAAAGTAGTTCCTGACTCGTCAAACTCTGTGCCTTGAGCAAATTCACTAAACTTTTTGCATTGGGCAGCTGAAGATATTTTTCAAGTTTAATCGATTTCAGCCTTGTATCACTCAGAGCCGCTTGGAAGCGCCTCTGACAAGCCGGACAATTATCCAATCCTCTAAGCTCTCCCACCAGTGTATGTGTTTCCGCATGTGAAACCGCATAGCCGGCACGCTCTGCTAGATTTTGCTCCCACTCGGCGCGACTGATGTAATGCGCATTGAAAGCTTCATCTGGTATATGTTCGGGCGTAAGATGTCTCCAGTGCCGAAAAGCTAAAGATTCGCGATGCACTTTTCCTGGGTAAATTTTTTCATAAGGATAAATCAGCTGAATCGGAAAGTCTTCAGGGCCATAGATGCCATTCAAACTTTGCATAAAAACTCCGAGCGAAGGTCCACAATTTGCAAAAATTGCTAGGTTTTGATCACTACTTGGCGCTCTAAACTGAGATTGTTCATTCGAGAACTTTTCAGTAGAAGAACAAGAAATTAGTAAAAGACTAACAACGAAAATAGTGCCGAATTGCGGGAGCTGCATGGATAAAGATTATCGCAGACTTTGCATTCCTTCGAAAGGCAGATTACTGACACAATTGAAAAGTCAAAATACTTACATCTGTCGTTTATCCAAGACAACCTCTAAAATAACACCTCATGAACCGTTTTCTATTTTTGTTGTGCTTGATTGATTTGATATTTTGCGGAAACGTCCAAGCTACAGAAGTGCAAAAATCTCCTTATGACAAAATTTATCGCGACACCCTCAATGGACTCGAAGCCATGAGAGACAAAGATACTAGCATTATGCCTGACAAAGTGAATTGGATTCGCGAGTCAAAAGGGGCAGCTCCCCGCAGAGAACTCACCAATCTATTTATGCCCACTAATCAGGCTATTGATTTGATGTTACTTCTCAACCAAAACACCAAAGAGTCGCAAAAAAAAGTTACTCAAATTGTTGATCAGCTCAGCAATATGGAAAGATTTTCAAAAGACGAATCAAAGTTTTTTTATCTGCAGTATCTTAAAAATGATTCTAAAGGATACACCAAAAGCAACAGGGAAGTTTCATCAGTCGACAATCTCCACTTAGCCGTTGCTCTCTGGTATGCATCCGAAAAAAGCGACAATCCCAAAACTCAAAGCGCAGCCAAAGAACTATTTAAATCGATGAAGTTTGATCCGTTTATCAATGAAACAACGGGACTAGCTCATTTAGCTTATGTTTCTGTCAACAACGCGCCTCACATTCGCCACGGGCAGCCTTACGATTTTTGGGGCGCAGAAACTCGAAGCATTTACGCCTTGGGCGTGGCTTTGCAACTTTCAGATTCTCAAAAAAATCCTCGTGAGTATGCTAAAAAACTTATCCCGCATCTCAAAATCGAATGCCGCGATATTCCAGGCATTGGTCCCATTGTTCAAACTTGGGATGGCGGCGCCTTTCAATTTATGCTGCCTGAAATACTATTCAACGAAAGCGATTTTTCGCCTACAATGAAACAAAGTTTTCAAAACTACTCAAAGTTTCAACAGGCCGAAGAAAAACGCAGAGGCCACGGTTTTGCCCCAAGCATTTCAGCCTCCCAAACTTGCATGCCGCGTGACTTTTATTTTAAAGGAGCTAAAGAGGAATACTGCGGAAAAATAGGTTTTGTTGCCCTAAGTGCAGACCAATTGCGAAACGAAAAAGTCGAGGGTACTGATTCCCGCGAGCATGCTTATACGCCTCATGCTCTTATTTTAAACGCAAGTCTTGATCCCAATGCTTTTCGTGATGATGTTAAAAATCTGATGCGGGTAAATGGGAAAAATGCCAGTCTCTACGACCCAAATATTGGTTTCATGGACGCTTACCATGTGGAAGGTCGTTACAAAGATTTAGTAGTTCCAAGTCAGCTCAGTCTTGATCAAGGAATGATTGCGCTCGCCACTGAAAAAATACTTTCACCCGACAACATGACAGGCATTGCTCGTTTGATTCATTCCAAGCCCGAAATGAAAAGTCGCTTGAAAGAATTTTATGCTGAAATGGATCTGGCGATTGAAAATAAATGTCTCGAGGCCAGTAAAAAATCAAAAGCAACTGCGGAAGAACCTGCCAAGCAAGTTCCTCCGCCCTTTCATAACTAAATATCGGATTCGCCTGCTTCTAATTCAAAAATCGCAGCAGGATCAGAATCAACTGTGCTTGATGGAGTATAGGTACCACTCGTCAACGCACACAAAGATTGGACTTGTTCCGCAGTAACAGGAGAATAATAAGATGTTGTGGCGGTGGTTCCGCTAGTCGAGTTGGCACATCTTCCTGTGCGATTAGTCGAAGAGCACGCTGTAGTTGCAGAAAAAGTTCCAGATGAGCTATCGCAGCTCTCTTGAGCAGTGGCTGCGGTAAACCCCGTGGTGTAATCAATACAAAGAGAAGTACCTTCGCCAGCAATAGTACAAGACATTCCCGCCGCAGCTGCGGTTTCTGTTTTCTTACAAGCGGAACTTAAAATAACAACGGACGCGACTAACAAAATATTTTTGAAATTCATGATTTGTTTCTCCTAAAAAGTAAAGACAATGGAAGTTGCCAGACGATTATAGGAAGCTTTCAAAAAAAATCAAATTGTGGAGAAAAACTATTTCTTTTGATCTATTCTCTTTGATCAGGAGGAAGCTCTTCAGCAGCCGTGACATCGACGTCACGAACATCCCAACCTTCAGGCAGGCGAACTTTCATTTCGGCGATTTCGCGAAGCGCAATCACAGCAGCCTTGTTATTGGGGGCATCCACCTGAGGGCGTGATCCCTTCATAATTTGCTTTGTTCTCTTTGCAGCCAAATGAACCAGCGCAAAACGATTGGGAACCATATTGAGACAATCTTCAACTGTAACTCGTGCCATAGTTTTATTGTTGCTAACCTACGATTTCAGGACTTTCAAGCCAAAGAGTCATCAGGGTCAACAAAGTCACCCACCGGTGTCACGCCACTGAGTTTCATAATATTATGGGGATAAATTTTAAACTGTTCCTCAGTGAGGAACTTAAAAACGATGTTCTGATAGGGCTTTGAATGTCCCTTCAAATTGACATGAATCGAGCCAAACGCCGCACTTGGATCTCGCTCTTTCGAAAAAACTTCTATCTTTTCAATGCTTTTGAAAGGACAAAGGCCTTCTCGGGCACTGAGTTTGGCAAACAAGGGAAGATGATAAAAACGTAATACTTGATCAGTTCGATCAAACTCTAAATCTAGCTTTTCTTGCCGAAAAATGTAGATGCTTAGGTAAATCAGCGCTCCAATACCAGACAAAACATAGGTCAATACAAGCTGGAGGTTTTGGGCTGTCGGAATGTGGGTCAAAAGGCCTTTTTCCAAAAGAAAAGTCATCGGCTGTTTGTTTAAAGTCAAAATCAGGCCGCAAAGCAAAAATGCCATCCCCATGAGACGGCCTCGTATGGGTCCAAATTTTAAAAAAAATCTTAGAAATGGAGGCAAAGATTTCTCGAGCTTCAATACAAATGTGCCGCGCTCAAAGTGAGTTCCAACAATTTCAAACATGCAAAGTTTTCTAAACTCGAAACCCAGTCCATGCAAGGGTGTAGAATTCTCTTCAGTTGACGCCGTATTCTGAGGAAGTCTAGAACTCCCACAAATGATTAGCGACCAGACAGGACTCGAACGTGGAGACAACATTCTCATTCCTGAAGTTCACCGTGGATTTTCGTATCAGCTAGCTGCCGCACTCACTCGTTTGGGCCGAAAAGTCGTGGGGCTGATTGAAGACGCCTCAATTGCACAAAGCCTGACAGTTTTAAACGCGCGATACCTCAAATATCATTTTAGAGAATCTCAAGATTGGAACGCGCATCCTCTTTTAAGTTTTGATTACACCATTAACGCTTTTGTTTTAAGCTTTCACAATTCCCTCACCGAAGGGAAAATACCCTCTCCCGAGGAATGGAAAAACGCTCTTGAACTTTGTAAGGCTTTAAGCGCAAGTTCAAAGAATCCGCAATTCATTGGAATTTTTCCACAAAATTTTTCACAAAATTCGCTAGAAGAATTCTATTCAATTTCTCCGCAAACTACGACTCTCTTTTTAACTCCGCTAGTTTTTGGATTTCGCGATGAATTTCTTTTTGATTATTTGTTTGAAATTCCGACAAACGAACGCATTCAACTTGGCAAAAAACTCAAAAACGCCCAGCCACAGGAACTCCCCTTCGTTTTTGTAGGGGACCTGGTAGGATTTATTCTTAGCACACTGGGAGATCAAAAATATTTTGGGAAAGTCGTCAATGTTCCTGCGACTTTTAAAAGTCCTCTCGAATTTGCAAACGAATTTTTAAAATCAAACGCTGAAGAGCTTTCGGCGTTTGATCGTCTCAAAAATCTCAGTCATTTTTTACAAAAAAATCCCCTGAGTGATTTTTTAGATCGTAGGCTCGCATCGTTAAAATTCTCACAAAATCTTGGGCTCCATGAAGATGGTAGGTCAATCGCCAAAGCACTTCCCCGTGCGAATGAGGCATTGGAAATCTTTCCCACCTTGCTTTCAAGTCCTGAAAGAATTTTTCAGAGTAGTCGCGGTCAACACGAACGAGATCCTTTGTTAAAGAGCCATTTCCCACCCGGTAGAGCACTTTGAAAAAACTTAAAAGCACCAAACACCGGATCACTTTGCTTGATGGGCGCGAACTGCAATTTCATCCACCCTTTCAAAAAGACGCCTCCCTTCTGCTCAGTGAATTTATTCCAGAAGAGTGGGAGCATGCACCGCTGGAAGTCGAAATAGGCCCCGGGAAAGGGGAATTTCTTGCTCGACGAGCCCCCACCGTTCCACAAAACTTTCTCCTCGGAATCGACAAGCGCCAAGATCGGGTGGACCTCACTCAAAACAAGATTTCCGGCCGCGCACCCATCACTCAAAGCGGGCCAATGATTTTAAGTGCAAACTCACGCGTGATTCGCGAAGATGCCCGGCGCTTTTCACTTGAACGCCTGCCGCCCTTTTTTATTCTTCACATTTACCATCCCGATCCGTGGCCAAAAGCGAAGCACCATAAAAATCGTTTTTTCAGAAGTCCCATGGCAAAAGAATGGACCAAAAATCTCATAAGCGGCGGGGAGTTACGAGTTGCCACTGATCACCCACAATATTTTGAAGAAATTGTCGATATCCTGAGTTCTTGGAGTGAACTTGGCTCAATTCAGGTAATTTATTCTAAGTATCAATTCTGCAGCGAACCCTGCACTCATTTTGAAAAACTTTTTTTAAACAAAGGGCAGGCTGTTTATAAGCTTCTCTTTAGGCGAAACTAGTCCTATTTCCCCTGGCTTTTCTTCTTTGGTCTGGGCGCAAATGTGCTAAAGGGTTTGGGAGCTGCAACTTCCACAGGACCCGAAACTTTGGCTTGGCAAGCAAGTCTTGTATTGGGATCAAAGCAAAATCGGTAATCCAAACAAATGCGCTCTTTGATTTCTTTGGGACTTAAAGACTGCTCACCCTCTAAGACTTCCACTCGGCAAGTAGAACAAAGTCCGTTTCCAAAACATAGATGCATGAGCCCAGCTCCAATATCGTCTGCGGCTTCCAAAAGCGTCCTTCCAGTACTCACAAGGCCCGAAATACCATTGATGGTCACTTTTACTTCTTCTGTAGTCACTGTTACGCTGGGTTCAACTTGCTTTTCGTGTGTACTCATATTTTCGAATTTAACGGCAAGCCAATGTCTTGTCACCAGTCCGAGCCAGTGATTTTTGGCAATTTTTTCAAATTTCTGGGGATTTTTTGGCATTTGTTAAAGTTATGCAAAGAAGCTCCGAAAAGTCCTATGATGAAGACGAACACATTCCGCGCAAAAACGCTGGGAACCATTGTTGCTTTTGCCATTGTTTATTTTAGCACCTTGGGACCGACCGCTCAGACTTGGGCCAAAAAAAACTTAGATTGGATTTCGCTTTATAATGGCCAAGAAACGCAGTTTAGCCAAAATGACCGCACCCGAGTATCCCAAGCACTCACCGCAATGGGTATTCAATTTCAAGAAGCTGGTCCACAGGGGCAGATTCTCGTTCCCGCGAGTCAAAGAATGCTCATTCAAGACTTAGTCGCTAAAATCTTTACCCAATCTTCACGTGTCAAGAATCATCAGTCCCGATAGTCTTCAGGCCTAGGAGCCACAGGTTCGGACTTAAAAGGAGAGTTGAAATGTCAAACATCAAAAAGCAAAGCACTGCAAAGGTTCACTACTGCAAAGAACTCGATTGCTCACAAACCGCTCAACTCAAAGGGATGTGCCGCCTTCATTATCTAAAAATGATAGCAGCCCAAAATAAGCCCGTGAAAGCCAAAAAAGATGAAGAAAGCGATGACGCACAAGAATCCGAAAAGGCGGAGCGCTGGGATCGCCGGCGTTCTAACCGTATGGGAGCCTTTGAAAGTACATCTGACGGAGAAAACAGTCCGGCCCGCGACGCTAGAATTGAACACTTAGGCGCGCTGGATGCTGATCTGACCACTTTTTTAGATTCCGAAGACTTGGATCCCTTTAAGAAAACCGGTTGATCCGCCTCCTGAATTGCTCTAACCCCTCTGTAGCAATATGAAGGGACTCTTTATTCAAACCTACGGCTGTCAGATGAACAGCTCCGATTCAGAACGCATGAAAGCCGTTCTTGCTCCCGTGGGATATGAATCGGTTTCAACTCCCGAGCAAGCAGATCTTATTTTGATCAATACTTGTTCGATTCGAGACAAAGCTGAGTTGAAGACCGAACATTTTTCAGCCGAAATCAAAGGGCTCAAACGCACGCAACCTGATCTCAAAATTGGAGTTACCGGTTGTGTTGCCCAACAGGAAAAAGAAAAAATTTTAGAAAAACTTCCTTGGGTGGATCTGGTTTTAGGGCCTGATAACATCGATGAACTCCCTTGGCTGATTGACGAACTTGCCATCGATAAAAATCGAAAAATTTCGCGGGCAGTTTTTGACCAAGGCGATGAACGGGTTTGGAATACCGAAACGAAAATTTTAAATCCCGGCCCAATAGCCTTTGTCAATGTGATGAAAGGCTGCGATCATTTTTGTAGTTATTGTATCGTCCCTTACACTCGTGGGCGCGAAAAATCTCGCCCCATTGCTGACATTGTACGAGATGTAAAAACTCTTTGCGCACAAGGTGTTCGTGAAATCACTTTTCTTGGCCAGAATATCAACACCTATGGCAAGCGCAACGATGAAACATTGCATGAACTTTTTCATCGAGTTCACGAAATCGAAGATCTCAAGCGCATTCGTTTTACGACCTCTCACCCGGGTGACTTAAAAGACGAACTCATTCGCTGCTATGAAGAACTTCCCAAACTTAGCAGCTATTTTCACTTACCCGTGCAAAGTGGCTCGAATCGAATACTCCGGGCCATGCGCCGATTTTATACCAAGGAACAATATCTTGATCGTGTAAAGGCACTCCGCCAAGCACGCCCGGACATTGCTTTTTCAACCGACATTATCATTGGATTTCCGGGCGAGAGTGAAGAAGATTTTTTGGAAACCATGGAACTGGCCGACACTGTCAAATTTGATAATTCTTACAGCTTTATTTTTTCTCCCCGTCCGGGAACATCAGCCGCAACTTTAAAAGACACTCTTACAGAAGCCCAAAAATCTGATCGACTGACTCGAATGCAAAATCGTTTACGATACTGGTCTAAGACAATGCATGAACAAGAAATTGGCAAAATCAAAGAAATTTTGATTGAAGGACCCTCCAAAAAAGATCCCTCTCGTTTCACGGGACGCACAAGTCAAAATGTTCCAGTGCATTTTTTGCCTCAATCGAAAATTCAAAAAGGCGATCTCATTAATCTTTTTATCGAAAGTGCAACACTCACACATCTCAAAGGGGTTGATCGTGTTGCAGCTGAGGCGCTTTGTGACCCCGCAGGAGTTCCGAATAGCCCCATAGAACTATAATCAATGCCGCCCAAGAAACTGGTGCCGGACTGCCAATTGTTGAAAGAAACACCCCCAAGGTCCACGCCAAGGCAGAAACCACAAAAAATCTCGCTTTCGGCGCCGTAACAAAAAGCACCCTTTGATATCCCTTGAAGGGCGAACAAAAGCTTCCCATCAAAACTCCATCCATGAGTAAAGCCCAACTTAACGCCGACGACCAATGTCCCTCACTTGGTGGAAACAAAAATGCAAAAGCTAAAGTCGCAATCGCCAAACTCATCCAGCGACTCCCTAAAAAAAACGACAACAAAAATCCCGCAAAAAAAACCTTTAATTTTAACAATGCCGAACTTGCACCAATCGAAAACACTGCCAACACCCACGACCAACCGCCGGAAAAAATAAACAACAGTGGGAATGCTGCAAGAGCCAACCACTTCATGGGAGAAATTTTGAGCATATAATTATTTTCTTGTTCAAGATCCAAATATCCTGGATTCAGAAAGCTAAAAAACAAATGGGAGAACAAAAGATAACGAAAAAGCATGCTACCAAAATAAAGTTTCCACCAGCTAACTTCCACGCCCCATCCTGCCACACTAGAAAAGACATACAATAAAAAGGGTTCAAACAAAAAACTTAGTAAGAGATTCATTTTCCCCGAATGCCAAGCTAGGATTCTTTTCCGAAAATAAACTGCAAAAATAGCCAAAGAAAAAGAAAGCAATGCACAAGCTTCAAGCAAAGTGCCCATGTCAAAACTACTCCACTGAGAAGTTCCTATACGAGTACTGAGTTCGCGAAAAAAAGTACTCATCGATTTATAAAATATGTTTGGAAGTGCAATGAAATTCCAATCGGATTTCCAAAACGCTGTTAAAAACAGCACCGCTCCTAAAGACCAATTCCAATTTCGTTGAAGCAAAAAAACAAGTACACCAAGCCAAAATCCCAAAAGTATCCCGTTATTCACAAATCTCTCGGAAGATTCCCAACTGGTCCACACACCTGGCTTTTGGGGCAACTCAACATCAATCCTTGCATGAAGAAATTTGCTACTTTCAAAAAAAATCCGCACCCGAGGAAATTCACCAATTTCCACGAGCTTAAAATCTCGCCCTAATTGATTTTTAAAGGTGCTTTCTAAAAGAGACTTTTCACGTTGAGTTTCGAAGCGAATAGAAGAACCTAAAGGCATCTCGCTCAATGGCGATTGAAAACGCATCTGACGGTAGATTTCCGTCACCGCCTGGCGTTGCAACACTTCTAGGTCTAAGCCCGTTTTTAGTAAAAAAGGTCCCAACGCCAAGAGCACCATGAATAACCAAATTTTGAATGGCGAATTTGGGGGAGGAGTCATAAAATCTTCTTAATAGATTTCATAATAATCTACTTCCGACGTTTCGGGCTGGGTATTCAGAGGCGCAACTTTCATTTTTGCCAGAAGTTTTTTGCCATTTCGATAAACAATAAGTTCTACTTCTTGGCCTGGAGGCATAGACTCAATCCAATCTTTAAGCTCCCAAGGTGACTGAAGCGGACGCTGTTCTCCATCTTTCAAATAACTGCTGACAAAATCCCCCTCTTGCAAATTTATCGAAGCAGCTGGAGACCCTGAAAAAACATGTGTAATCAACACTCCTGTACGTGAGCTCGCAAAATCCGAGGCATTCACTTTGTAAAAATTTGCAAGAGCCGGGCTCAATCGTTCCACAGAGAGTCCAAGCCACGAACGAGCAGGCTTTTGCCCTTTCTGTAGCGAGGGTATGAGTTTTTTTAAAGTGTCAGAGGGAATAGCAAACCCAATTCCATGAGCATCAGCCCGCACGAGTGTATTCATCCCAATCACTTCGCCCACCTTATTGAATAAGGGACCTCCCGAATTTCCAAAATTAATTGCGGCATCGGTTTGCAAATATCTGTCAATCCGTCCGATGCCTAAACTGCGATCTTTGGCCGAGATGATTCCAGAAGTCACAGTGTGCCCCAGCCCAAAAGGATTTCCAATTGCAAAAACTCCTTCGCCAACTTTGATTTTGGTAGAATCTGCCAGTGGCAGCGCGCGAATATCGATAGGAAGCCGAGCGATCAATACTGCCACATCACTGACAGAATCACTACCTACCACTCTCGATTCAAATCGAAAGCTAGAACCTGCAATCAAAACTTCGATGTCTTTGGCCCCTTCTATAACATGATGATTGGTCAGGATGTAGACTTCTTGCAGCTCTACTCCCTGACTTTGACTTTTCCCTTCGCCCTTCAACACTACAAATCCACTTCCAAGAGCGATTTGCTTTTGTTGCGAAGGGCTTTTGAGATCCACTTTCTTTTTACTTTGAGGAGCTAAAATAAATTGATCGAGGTAGCGGCTGTATGCTGCATTTTTTTCAGTGACAAAACTTGTGGACTGTACGCTCACAACACTCGGACTCACGAGGCCTACTAAATCTGACAAATCCATCATCGCCACTGCTGCGGCGCTGGATAAAACCGAAGATAAACATGCCATCCCAATAGAAATCTTTATGAGTCCCATTTCAACCTCAAATCTTCCCAACTTTTTTATATAATTCGATTCACGCATCAAAAGATTATCACGTAACAAAATAAAAAAAAGAATCTTCTATCATAAATACTGACTCCCACTCGGCAGCTATGTTATTGATAAAACCATGACAAGTTATATTTGTTCCCCCAAACGCAGTGCCATTGGCTCGTTTTTAGGTTCACTTTCGACTTTTTCAGCCCCTCAACTTGGAGCGGAGATCATCAAGGCTTCCATTCTTGACGCACAACTGGCTCCGGACAAAATCGACGAAGTTTACATGGGTTGTGTCCTCACAGCGGGAATTGGTCAGGCACCTGCTCGGCAGGCAGCTCTTTTTGCAGGAATCAGCAATCAAACTCCTTGTACCACAATCGGAAAAGTCTGTGGATCCGGTTTAAAAGCTGTCATGTTAGCGGATTCCGCCATTCGAGCTGGGGACATTTCAGTCGCGGTAGCCGGCGGAATGGAATCGATGTCTCAGTCCCCCTACTTGCTTCAAAAAGCAAGGTCAGGATTTCGAATGGGATCCGGAGAATTGGTAGATTCTATGATCAAAGATGGTCTTTGGGATGTGTATAACAATTTCCACATGGGCAATGCGGCGGAAATGCTCAACAAAGAACACCACATTGATAGAGAAGCTCAAGATGCTTTTGCCATTGCAAGTTATCAGAAGGCTATAAAGTCCATCGAAAGTGGATTTTTTAAAAATGAAATCGTTTCTATCGTGATTGAGTCTAAAAAAGGGAAAATCGAATTTGCCACCGATGAAGAACCTTTTAAAAGTGATCTTTCAAAAATTCCACAATTGAAACCCGTGTTCACAAAAGATGGAACTATCACTGCCGCCAATGCCTCAAGCATCAATGATGGCGCGGCGGCAATGATTGTTGCTCACGAAAAATCTCTTTCCCAAAATTCCTTGCGTCCCATGGCACGCATTGTGGCGCAGGCTCAAAGTGCGCAGGCACCAGAATGGTTTACGACTGCGCCGGCTTCGGCCATTAAGAAGTGTTTAGGTAAAGCGGGTCTAAACGCAAAAGATATCGATCTTTGGGAGATCAACGAAGCCTTTTCATCCGTCGCAATTGCCAATATGAAAATTTTAGAAATCGATCCCACCAAGGTCAATGCTTTCGGTGGATCGGTGGCATTGGGCCATCCCATTGGTGCCAGTGGCGCAAGAATTCTCACAACTTTACTCTGCAGTTTAAAGCGCGAAAAAAAGAAGTACGGATGCGCAAGTCTGTGCATCGGCGGCGGAGAAGCGGTCGCTCTCATAGTGGAGAACCTCGAATTCTAAAATGGATCACCGCGAACTCAAAATCAGTCCTTTAAGATTTATTCACGCAGGGCTTGCAACATACAGTGCTGCCGATGTCGCTGAACTTTTTCTTTCGCCTACGATTGCGCAAGAGTTGCTTAACCAAGCCACTCTCGAAGATGGCCCAAGTCTTTGGATCGTCAATCGCTCGGACGTCTACTCCGAGACATTGCGAAAACTTTGCAAACATCCTTTAGAAAATATTTCCAAACGGGCTTCTGAAAAACTTTCCTTGCGGCAAAACCAACTGACCTTTTACTCCCCGCCTGAAATTCCAGATTCTCTTGATGAAATTCCTGAGTTTATGATTGAAGATTTGCTGGGGCACCCTTTAGTGCCGTTGCAAGTTCCTCTCTATTTTTTAGAACATCTCAACGAAGACTACCGATCAAGTGCGGCACTCAGCTTGACTCGTCGTTTGCTCGAGCATCCGCCGAATTTTAATTTTGATTTACTTTTTAAGGAAAAAATTGTGAGCGCATTTTTCCATTATTTAAAATCCGATTTAAGCCCTATGGTTCGAGCCTACATAGCTCGAATCCCTTTTTTTTCGAAAGAGCAAATTACTGAAGCCTACCACCAGGAAGTTCACCCCCTCGTTCGCGCGCGATTGCTTCAAAACTCAAAGAGCAGCGAAGATTTATTTTGCTTAGAAAGCGCCATAAAATCCTTCAAAAATCCCGATGCGGCAAGGGAGTGTCAGGTGCTCGCTCTTGATGAACGATTTCCCCATGAAGACAGACAAAAATTATTCGAGATTTCGTTAGCGGAAACCAGTGACAAACTTAGTCTTGCGATTCACGCTTGGTATTTGCAAGCTCCAAAACCTGTGGCCTAAAACCTTGGCCCACAATATAAATTTCTCTTGAGCCTTGGCGTATCGAATCAGGTTTGTTGACTGAAGCTTTTGCAAATAGTCTTTTGAACTGCACATAAAAAGGCGTAAATCCCGGACCTTCAAAAACTTTTGCGATAAATGTGCCGCCCGTTTTTAACTTTCCCGAGCGCGCAAGATTTAAACCATGTTCCACAAGTTCCAAACTTCTGGCACAATCCGAATCGGGAATTCCAGAGGTTTTTACCATCGCATCACTCTGAAAAAGGTCAAAATTATCCCAAGATTCAAAAATTTTAGAATCTGAATGAAGTTCGGTGAGATCGCCTAAAACAGTCACGACATTTTGCAAATCAACTCGCACTGGGGCGATATCGATTCCCAAGATTTTACCCGCCGTCCCAATTTTTGGACTAGCGTACTGCAACCAGCTGCCAGGAGCACATCCCAAATCAAGTATTTTCATACCTTTACGATAGAGTTTATGCTTCTTATCGAGCTCTTCCAATTTTATGGCAGATCTCGCAACAAATCCACGCTCTTTGGCTACAAAATAGACACTATCCTTTGGAATATAGTTTTGCGATTGTTTCTTTCTTTTCACGATCTTACACCTCTCCAATCGAAAAAAGTGTCATTGTAAAGAACATTTCACTAACGGCTTAGTGCCAAAATGGATTAGATGTGATTCCACGATGAAAAAACCAGTGGAAAATCAAAAACAACTTCAATCATTTCTTCGCAATTCAGATCTCGGGACCGCTTCTTTCTTTGCTGTTCTCGCGTTAAGCTTTAACGCGTTCGCACAGGACTTCAGTGCAAGCGCAACCATGAAAAGCTTGGTCATTGACCAAGGCGTAGATTTTTCGCACTCCCAATTAAAAAATAATGTCAATTTCAACAGCATTGAACAAAACGGTAAAAGCGGCGTCGATGACGATAAAAATTCCTTTGTAGATGACATCGCAGGTTGGAATTCCGTCTCCAACGATGGAGTTTATTTTCCCGCTCATGTTTTAGAAAAATTCACACGTAACACCACGCAAGTTCAAAAACTTTTAGATCTTTATACCGCAGTTGAAAATGGTGATGCTCAAGCTCGCCGAACAATAGGTTCTAATCCTTCACTCATTCAGCAAATCAGCGAACTGCTCGAGTACTCGCACGGAACCCACGTAGGTGGTCTCGTTAACAAAGGCGCACTCGGCACCGCGCGATTGCAAAGCGTCAACGTTTTTGAAGGCAGCAAACCTCAAGGCGACAACAGTGAAAATCCCATCGAAGGAATGAATCGCAAAGCATTTTCCAATGCACTTCGAATGCTCGACAATCTCCCTGAGGAAATTGCCGCTAACACTACGACGCCTTTAGATGTGGTTCCTGCAGCACGAGAGTCTTTCCTCGATGACACTCAAGGCATCAAAGATTTTATTGTTCAAATGGATCAGCAAAATGCAGCAGAATATTCTGCGATGTCTAAGTACCTCCAAGCTTCACAATCCAAAGTTGCAAACTTGAGCCTTGGTGTTGCTAAGAAAAATATTCGCGATCGTTTAGATCAAATGTGGCAGGAAGAACTTGCGCAAGCAGGTCTCCCCGAAAATACCGCAATGACAGCGGCGCAAGAATCCAACTATCACTTGCTGATCGATGGCATTTACGATTCTTCAGCGCGAGGATGGGGCACCCTTTTCGCTCTTAACCCCGACGTACTTTTTGTGATTGCAGCGGGCAACGATGGCGAAGCAGAATTGCCAGATGCCGGCAATATTGATCTCAATCCCGTAACACCAGCGGACCAGTCCGCCGTATATCCAAACGTCCTTACTGTTGCAGCAACAGACCAAGAAGGCGTCATCACTGATTTTAGCTGCTTCAGTCCCTCCAAAGTGAATGTTGGTGCATGGGGCAAAGCAGTTCCCTCACTCGCACCTGGTGAACACACAGTTGCTATGAGCGGAACTTCGATGGCATCTCCACTTGTTGCGGGACTTGCAACAAAAGTGAGATCTATCAATCCCAAATTGAGTGCCGTTCAAACTCGAAAATTAATCGAGAATACCGTTCGAAAAGTCGCTTCCCTCAGCGGAAAAGTGAGTACAGGCGGAATGATCGATTCTCAAGCTGCAGTTTTGGCTGCTCAAAATTCCTTAAACAATCCCTTTCATATTGCACTTGAGAAAAGCTTAAGCTCACGATCCTTCGAACGAAACGGAAGAGCGACCACAATTTTAAATATTGATGGCTCAGTTTTAGTTCTTGATCTTGATATGACACGGGAAGGTCAAGTTTCTGAAACTCCAGACCTCGTGAAAAGCATCATGAAAACAGCTGGTCTTTTCTAGCCAGCTGTTTTTAGGAATCAATTTTAAGCAAATCCAGGCTAAGATTCACAAAATCGTCAGTATGGGAAATTCCGAAGAGTTTTGGGCGATCCTCTGTCAACCATTGCAATAGCAGAGATCGCCAAATTTGAAAAAGCATCTGCGAAAGAGTCTCCGGATTTGATTGAGACCGAATAATTTGCCGATTTTTTTGCTCTTCAACATAGTTTTGCAAATGTCTAATTCCTGCATGAAGACGACTTTCGCGAACAAACAACTCCCCTAGAAAAAGTTTAAAAGCTTCTGTATCGTCCGCGCAAAACTGGCAGAGATTTGCAAAAAATTTGGTTAAGAACTGCCTCATTTCCAAGCGATTTTTTGGCAAATTTAAATCTTCGCTTCTGATTTCAAAATGCTTTTTTAAAAAGCTTTCTAAATTTTGAGAATAGCTCCATAAAAGTTCCTCATAAATTTCATCTTTGTTGGTAAAATATTGATAGAGCGTTCCTTTTGAAATCAGGCCACTGAGTGCAAGATCTTCCATTCGGCAGTTCCCCAAGCCGCGTTTACGGAATTCCACTAGCGCGATCCTCAAAATTCTTTCTCGAGTCGCAGTCCCCTTGAGTTTCAGTGGGCGCGCTGACTGTAAATTAAGTGTTTTAAAGGACTGACTTTTTGACACTTCCCCAACCTGTCAAAAAGAAATCGTCTTGTCTAGCAAAGCTCAATCATGCTACGATGTTTCAGTTTTCAGACTTCGAGAGTTAGCGAGCATGGTGCCCCTAGTCTCTTCATTTAGTAAGTCGAACGAGCCACTAGGAGGTTTTCGTAATGGCAAAGAAATTATACGTCGGCAATTTACCCTTTTCCGTGTCAGATCAAGATTTGCAGGATTTGTTTTCGGCACACGGAGCGGTTGATTCCGCGCGAGTGATCACAGATCGACACACAGGTCGAAGCAAAGGCTTTGGCTTTGTAGAAATGCCTACAGATGACGAAGCAACTCGTGCAATTGAGACATTAAATTCCAAAGACTTTCAAGGTCGTCAAATCACTGTCAGTGAAGCGCGTCCCATGGAGCCCCGCACCGGCGGTGGTGGTGGTGGCGGTCGTGGCTTTGGCGGTGGAGGCGGCGGTGGTGGTCGTGGTGGCTTCGGCGGTGGAGGCGGTGGAGGCGGCGGCGGTGGTCGTGGTGGCTTC
>Ga0247843_1002777_pt1 | contig 30583 bp, 27 predicted proteins | sample LaCruzMarch2017__FD_192420 | JGI IMG/M metagenome (GOLD analysis project Ga0247843, IMG submission 192420) | Freshwater microbial communities from meromictic Lake La Cruz, Castile-La Mancha, Spain - LaCruzMarch2017_8m | ecosystem: Environmental > Aquatic > Freshwater > Lake | place: Spain... | reverse complement strand
AAAGGAAAGGAGGATGAAATCTACGGTAAAGCTTCTGCACCGATTTGGTTAGTCCGAATTCTTTTCATGATTATTGAGGTGGCTCCTGTAATTTTCAAATTCATGTTGAACAAGTCTTCATATGATTGGATGCAACAAAATGTTGAACAAATTCTTGAAGCTAAGCAAGGAATTTCCTTGCATGAAGTAATTGATGAGAACAATAACATGCACAGATATCGTGAAAACTATAATGCCATGCGTATTGCCGAGGTTGCAAAACATCAAAATGATTTGGAAAAGGAAAATGCGAAACATGCGATGAGCCTGTATGCCGCCAAAGAAAAGGAGGAAATTGATAAGGACCCAAATAAATTTGTGAAGAACGATTAAGCGAAGTCATCCCTATATTTTGATTAAATGACTGGTCCTCATATCGTCTACGGTAAGTTTAGAGGTAACTTTAAAACTAAACAACGTGGGTTCTTAGGACGGGCAGATAGCCCGCCAACCGATAACACCCATACGGTACAAGTATATCAAGGAACCCTTGATGCTTCAGAGTTTTTTACTGAATTCAAACCTCATGATTATCGGAAACTCAAAAGTTTTGTGCTCTCTAATGTCCCAAACGTTACAATAAACCCAGGGCAACATGGCCCGTTCATTGGAAATCAACTTTTTACCTTTACTCAATTAATCTTGGTAGAACCTAAGATTATCAAAACCTACGACATCGATGGCGAAACCTATGGGGAGGTAGAATCGATGGCTTATGGTAAAACCTATGCTTCGCCACAACTAAAGAAACTTAAGCCAGATCCATTTAACGATTCAGGATATAGCGACAATCAACCCTGGTATCATTCGAATAATGGATGCGTAAACAGCGGTATTAATGGTTGTGGAACGATGTATCAGGGGTGTAAAACGAATTTTTGGAAAATCCTGGGGTTACTTCTCCTGTTGCTTTTGCTTTTGGGGTTGATTCGTGCATGCAATCACATTGCAAATGATCAGCAGGCCTGTGTTAATGCTGATCTTGCCAAAAAGGAAAGAATAGAAAAGGAAAAAGAAGTTAAAGAAACAAAACAGCAATATGATTTGAATCTAAAAAATGCCTTAGCAAATGTATCTACCATTTATTTTTATAGAAATTCAACCGATATCCATATTAATTCCACAGGAATGAACGGCACCGTAGATCGTCTAGAAGAAGTTATTGAAACCTATGACGATAAATCTTTTGTGTTAGAAGGTCATCAAGATGACAAATCTATTGAATCAACAGGATTGGATATTAAACGTGCTGAAAAAATTAAACATATTCTGACCTTAAAAGGTATTGATGAACAACGAATTACTGTCGTTGGAAGACAAAACAAAGATGCAATCCCCATGCCCTTGTACAAATTTATGGATGATAGGGGAACCCGTGAATACAATCAGAACATGAAAGTTACCATCAGAGTAAGAAAGCAATAAGCATGGGAATAGGAGCATATAAATATCTAGTTAAAGGTGCATTTGAAGGAACATTTACGACCCTTCAAGAAGAACCATTGACTACTTCATCAATCATCCCCGCTGGTAACGAGCATAAAATCACGATTCATAGAGGAATCATTTCTCATTCCACACAAATTACTGAAGAAGAATACCAACAAGCATTGAGCTCATTGAACTTCAATGAAGTAAAAAACATAGAAATTCAACGCTCACCCTATTGGCCTTTAACGAATGATGCCATCTTTTCGCTACACGGCATGAAACTAGCGGATGTTGAGGTTAGCCAAGTAACTCGGATGAATGATAAAACCATTGCTACGCTCAAAGGAACTGTTTTCTCAAAAGTGAGTCAAATGGACTTTGACGAATCCGTTGGTACGCGCGATGAGCCCGAGGAAAATAGATATGCTAAAAATCAGTGGAACGATCAAAAGTGGTCAAAGAATGGCGGGTGTAATCGAGGGTTAGGGAAGGGCATCCAAAACTCCCTTAGCGGATGTTCTCCGGGAGGTTGTAATACACCTTCTGGGTGCTTAAAATGGTTGCTTTACTTATTACTATTGCTGCTACTATTGGGATTGCTCGGACAGTGCACTCAATTCGGGCGTACCTTACATTGTTACTACGATGCTTGGAAAGAAAAAAAAGAAATTTCAAAACTTCAGGAAAAGAAAGACAAACTCCTAGAAAAGATTGAAAAGACTAAAAAAGAAACAACACCGTGTGGTAAAATCAGTGATCCCAATGGAAAAAATACGCCTAAAACATACACCTTTGATTTAGGTCAACAGAGCGGCACCTTGCGTTTACGTTATGAAATGTATGAAATTCCGGATCGGATTGAAGTGATATATGATGGCAAACTCGTTGCCCTTACTAACGATCAGCGTTTTAATCCAATTACTGTAAATAGGAAAAAATATAATTTGGATTATTTAGTTCCCATGGGGTACGCACAAGGCAATGGTGAATTGAAATTCGATTACCATTACAATAAAAACAAACCTACTGAATTGCTAGTGCGGGTTATACCGAGTAGGGAATTCGTAACCACAGAATGGACTATTGATATTTTTTGCCCATGATCATCGGAACTTACATATTTGGCATACGGAAAGAGCTTCTAAACCATTTACCTGAAGAAGTAGCGCGCAGGCAAACATTTATCTTCAATATGTTGGGGCTGATGTTGATTGTTTTAGCGTTATTAGGTACTGCATCGGGTCTAATCTTTGGTCTTGTTTTATTCAACCATTGGGGACTGGCAATCGCCTGCGGAATTTTCTTAGGTGGTGTGTGTTTTTTATTGCTTCAATTACTTTTATTCCTTTCATTACAAACTCGATATAGAAATTTAAAAGAACAGCTTTCTGATATGGAAAGTTTATACAATGACTATAAAGGGCTAAACATGACGACCTTATCAGATGAAGAAGCGTTAGAGATTGTAAGTAATTATAGATTAACTGCCAGTGCATTTCACATTAAAACTGAACCCAATCCGTTCCATCTCTCTCAGTTATTAATTTCGGCGTCCATTGTTTCCCTTGCCTTATTGTTATCATTCATTGTTGCCAGTGCTATTGAAATTTGGATGTTCCGACACTCACTCAATGAGAAATTTCAAGAAATTAAACATTCAACTGAATTGAATCATCTAGCAAAAGACTACCAACAACAAGGAAACACAACGTTTAATGAGCAAAAAATGGAAGCTTATTGGACACTAAAGATGGTAGATAATTCAACGGGAGAAGCGTTCAAACTCATTCATTGCCATTCCTTACTTATGACATTTGATGTATTAATGGCGGGTATTGGGAACACGAAAGTATTGATCGACTTATTATTTGCTTGTGTTTTTCTAATTCCTTATATACTAGTAAAGAAAAGTGATGAAATATCAGGTGGTGAATTATTAAAACAAGTTACCATTGATGCAATTAGTACCAGCTTACTCATGCATTTGCTTTCAACCCGAGAAATACAACGGGTTAAACACAACATAGAAACGGAATACAATTACTCCGAAACCCTAGGCTTAAAATGAAAGAAAAGAAATCACTTTTCAGGTCATTGAATTTGCTCTTTTGGTTAACCTTAGGATTAATAATACTTTATGTATTCCCTATGTTCAATAACCCCTTTTTTAGTGATCAAAATTTTGATCGCTGGTATAATCGTTTTGATACTACCATTGTCGCAGTTGATTCGTTCTATATCGCAAAAGACACCTCGAATTTTATTAATGTCATTGATACCAATAAAATAACAAAAGATCCGCTTAGAAGAAAAATGAAATTCATCCATTGGAAATGGGTAGACTATAATGGGACGCGTTGCAATGTATCTTTTAGTGTTCCTGAAGAAGAACTCGAGAAGGCTAAAGGTTTTAGAGAAGGCTATATTTTTATAGGAAGGGCTCAACTTTATCGTGATTTCATTAATGCGTGTAAAATTCCCCTTTACAGACTGAATGAAGCACTGGAAAAAGAAATGAATAATCGTGGGTTAACGGGGCAAGATCGATTGGATTTTCTTGTTACAGCCATACAAACCCCAAAATATACCACGGTAACGGATATAAGTTGTGGAAATCAAGGTTCTTGTCAACCCGGTGGATGTTGCGGCTACATTCAACCGTTTGCTATTTATACACCAACAGAGTTTATTTTTGCGAGAACGGGAGATTGCGATACAAAATCACTGATCTGTTATGCATTGCTTAAAATGCAAGGGGTTCGTGCTGCAATGCTTACGGGAAAAGCGGCTAGTTCAAACAATGAAACTCCAGGCGGTCATGCCATGCTAGGGGTTGCAGGTTATCCACCTGTAATTCCTAGTAAACATCTTACCTTTCGGGGTGAAATGTATTATCCTTGGGAGACAACAAATTATTTTACCACCTGTCAACTTGGGAATATGCGCATGTGGTCGGTATGGATTAATTGGGAAGTAACTTATAATTAAAAATAAATAACTATGGAAACACTAAATGTAATAATTGCGGCACTGGTAACCATTTTCTACCTGATGTTAGCCACAAGGATTCTCTCCTCTTTTTTTCGAAAAATAACTAACCCACTCAATCACGCCACAGGAATTCTGTTAATATTTACCTTAATCGGTTTTGGAATCAACTTACATGATTTTTCAGAAATTGCCGTCAGTTCCTTCTTTTTTTATACAAGTTCAGGGAATTGGTTTAATGCCATTTCATTCTATTTACTTTTTGCCTTGATTGCCTTTGTTTTTTCGTTTCTTTTATTTCGCTTCAGTTTTCTTTTAATGAATTTGACAACACCAGAAAATGAAAAAGCTGAATTAGGAAAAAACAACATCATTTTAGCCTTAACCCATGGAGTCGTTTTTGTATTGTTGTGTTACGTGTTAAGTTCTCCAATTACGATTCTTGCTAATACGATGATCGGATATTCTGATTTATCAAATTAACGGCATTTGCTTAAATTTTATCATAAGCCTTGCCCGAACATTTTTGTTTATTCAAGTTAATTTTCATTAACGGATAGCACAGGCCTTAGTAAACGCCTGTAACATAACTTATATAGGATTTAATGTTTGTGGGTTGGCCAATCTTTTACCTACCTAATACCTTACTCCAATAATAATTAAAATCGAGTGCCCCCCAAGGCGCCATTCGCAGCATCTTGGTGTTCACAATCTTCTGATCACGCAACGCAAATTCATAGCCCATTATCGGGATATTTATTGTTTCCCGGGTGAACTTACCGGTATACCCGAAGCGCAAATCATAGGCACGCAAACTTTGTCCTTGTTCCTGAATTAAGCAAAAATCCGAAGTAAACCGATGTAAGTCCCGGTTGTGATTAGTTCCTGCCCACGATAAATGCCGGATTCTCCAAGGTCCACGGTCAATGAGCACGGGCTTATCTGTGATTTGATCATTAAAAATGGATCGGTGCATCACCACGTATTGATCATTATTCTCCCCTAACACATACCAATAAAAACACGTAAAAGGCATTGGCGTAACCATCATGCGATTCACCTTCAAGTGATGTGCTTTTACATAGGCCTGAGATTCCGTCCAAACAAACCATTTAATCAGTAGACCCAAGAACAAATAAGCGGTAGAATAAATCAAGCCGATTCGATTTAGTATTCTTCTTGTTGCGTTATTTCTATCCAATCGCATCGACCAAATGAGTAGCACCATAAATGGAACCGTGTATAAGGGGTCAATCACAAAAACCGAATTGAAGGTTATTCTTGATTCAAATGGCCACAGGAATTGAGTTCCAGAATTGGTAAACATATCCAGAATTGGGTGGGTTACAATTCCCCAAAAAAACAGCTGCGTCCACAACCAAAATCCGTGGGTTCCCTTCGTAACCCAATTTAATATCAAACCAAGCAATGGTGACACTAGCAGGGAAAAAAGCAGGGAGTGAGAAAATCCACGGTGAACCAATGCCCCCTCAATCGGATGATAGAACACGCGAAAGAATACATCTAAGTCTGGAATAGTTCCGGCGATCGCTCCCCAGAGCACAGCGCGATTCCCCATTTTTCTTCCGGCAACTAATTCCCCAATTGCACCTCCTAATACAATTTGTGTTAGTGAATCCATGATGTTCAAAAATACAATTTGTAATTCACGCCACATTGCAACATTACCTTTATTTTTGTAGAAATCCCAAGATGAGCGCTCCGTTAGAATGTACTAAAGTCAAGGAAAAGATTGCTGTTGATGAACAAATAAAAACCTTTGAAGTCACCGAAAAACAGGTGATTGTTCATTGTTCCTTACATAGCCCCGACGGCACCTATGTTCGCATTTGGAAAAGTACGTATTTGAAAACAGAAAGCGGTCAACACTGTCCCTTAGTAACATGGAATGGAATCACGCTCGCTCCCCAATGGATGCCTTCTAGGGAGGAATACACCCGATTTACCTTAATTTTCACCGGTCTTCCCTTGGATTGCAAACAATTTTCACTAATTGAAGATATTCCTGAAGACCATGGATTTGTAAAACACGGGATTCAACGTAATGGATCAGACATCTATCAGGTAGCGCTTTAAATACTAAATAGTATTCTTAAACAACTTTAAAGCGCTGATCTTTAAGCAAATCGATGAGTTGATTCGTTGTTTTATCTGACAAATCTCCCCGAAGGGTCTTGCGTTTCTCCCGACCAAGGTCGCGAAGATACAGGCCCTCAGCAAAACGGCGAATGTCATCTTCTGTTTCCAAAATTAAGCCAGGTACGGATTCATTTTCAGGGGAATTGGTCATTACCATGGTAAAAAAAGCTGTATTGGTATGTTTGATAATCCCTGTTTTAATATCCGTAGATTCAACCCTGATTCCAACAATCATGGAAGTTTCCCCGACATAGTTAACCCGTGATTTTAGGGTTAACAAATTCCCGATTTCAGCTGGCGCATGAAAATCTACCCCATCCACCGAAATGGTAACCACATAACCTCCGCAGTGCTTCACCGCTGTAGCGTATGCTACTTTATCCATTATGGAGAGAATCACTCCGCCATGCACTTTATCGCCAAAATTGGCATAGCCGGGAGTCATTAATTCGGTGAATACCGTTTCGGAATCAATGACGGTTTTAAAATGTTCCATACTGACTTTTTTGTGAAAATTAATACTAATAAACGGAATTATAGATGGATGAACATGTAAACCACACTTTAACTAAATAAATCAGAAGTATATTTATCCATTTATAGCCTAGAATTTAAACGCCACACCCGCGTTGAATTGCATATCCCAATTCTCTCCTTTCAAGATGTTTTCTGTAGACTTAAGGAATTTGGTATCGAGCCGCATGGCAATTTGATCACTTAACTGATAGGTAGGACAAAGGGTAAGCCCTCCAATTACAGTTTCTTTTGCGGTACCAATTCGGGCACAACGGTTGTCCGGGTCATAAAAAACTTCTACGCGTTGTGCCAAGCTCCAATGCGCGTTAAAGGTGTAGCGATTCATCACCTGTGCAGCACCCCAAATCTTACCAGATTCTATGCCCAGGTCAAGCGTTCCCCATGTTTCCCATTTCCCGTTCTTCCAAGCCACATTTACATGCTGATAAAACCGATTTATTGATAAACTATCTGGATAAATTGACCCATAAAAAGCGCCATACATGAGCGAAAGATTTTCTTTGATGGTATATTTATAATGCGCTCCGAAACTCGGTTTAACGATAGATGGATCCCATCCTATACGCTGCCAACCATTTAATACATGCAACCCTGCCTCATGTTTTTTATTATCACTAACATATACAATACGTGTTCCACTCAAATAATAGGGCGAGTTCTCAGCAACCATACTGCGCGTTAAGGTTGGACAATCCGATGAAATAGAAGATTCAATTCCGATGTATGAACTGTAAACCCCAGCATCCCACCAAATATTTTTTGTTTTTGAAAGTTTGAATCCTAGAAAAGCCTCGTTCAAGGGTTTAGCCCATTTCGGCTCTGCAGCTAAATTATATTGACTATAATCCCCCGTCATTAAGGCAAGGGTTGCCCGGATACGCGTTGTTGTCAATTCTCCTTTAAGCAGCAAAAGATTGGTGCGCAACGCATTATTTACCTTGTGATTATAAAAAAAGGATTCTTTTTTATTGGATCCGCCCCATTGCTTACCGAGATATAAATCACCATATCCTGAAAGCTTGAAACTGGATTTCTTGTTTTTAGAGGCTATCGTTAATCCTTGGGAATACAAATTAAACGCTGTAAAAAGCACTATAAAGCCAAGGGTATTTCTAATCATCATTCATAATTTCCCCAAAAGTGCAAAAAAAAACCCTGACGCTGCGGTCAGGGTTTGATATAAAGGGGTTAAATCTATCTTTTGTGAAGTGGCTCGTCAGAAACGGTTAATTTCTTTCTGCCTTTTTTGCGACGTGCAGCTAATAAACGACGACCATTTTTGGAAGCCATTCTACTTCGGAAACCATGTTTGTTTCTTCGTTTTCTTTGTGAAGGTTGAAATGTTCTTTTCATCGTCTTATCTTTAAATATCTACCGAAAAACGGAGTGCAAATATACGATATTTTTCGCCAATTCAAATTGTTTTGATAAAAAAAATGAAATTATTCCTCACTCCCTTAAAAGTAGGTATTTTTGTATTGCAATCCATAAAAGTAGAACGCCTTGTCATCGAATCCAAAAAACACCAAGAAGATTAGCGCTTCAAAGAAACTACGCTTTTTACTTTCCTATTTAAAACCCTACCTCTTTACCTACAGCATTGGGTGGATTTTTCTTGTGCTTTCAACCCTTGCTGGACTTGTATTTCCATATTTGATGGGTGGATTACTGGGTGCAGATTCTGGAGGAAGCTCCGTGGATACCATTGGACAAGTCTTATCTAAAAACTCCGTCAACGGAATAGCCTTTGCGCTGTTTATTCTTTTCGGAATTCAATCGCTTTTCTCTTTTTTCAGGGTAGTATTATTTAACAACGTTACAGAAAACGCGTTACGAGATTTGCGTAATGATGCATTTGAGCGCATGATATACATGCCCATGGATTTTTTCAATACCCACAAAGTAGGTGAATTAACCAGCCGCATTGCTTCAGACATCACACAAATCCAAGAAACCATGCGCACCACCATTGCTGAATTTTTTAGGCAATTGGTAATTGTTGTTGGTGGAATCACGTTTTTAGTATTCATCTCATGGAAGCTTTCCCTAATCATGCTTGGGACGGTTCCTGTAATGGCAATTATCGCTGTGATTTTTGGACGTTACATTCGTAAATTAAGCAAGAATGCACAAGATTTCACCGCCGAATCCAATTCAATCATTGAAGAAGCCCTAAGTGGCATCGCCAATGTTAAAGCCTTCACGAATGAAGTATTCAACCTAAATCGCTTTAGAGTAAATACCCAAAAAATGCGCGACCTGAATGTTAAGAGTGGCGTTTGGCGGGGAGTCTTTGTATCCTTTATCATTTTCTGTCTGTTCGGAGCCATTGTGTTTATCATCTGGCAAGGAATGATCATGACACAAGGAGCGCATCCTACGCTACCCAAAGAAGGCTTTTATCAGTTTATTCTATTTACCATTTTGATGGGGGCGAGTATCGGTTCCCTGCCGGAATTATATGCAAACATTCAAAAGGCTCTAGGTGCAGTAGAAAACCTAGTTGAGATAATGAATACAGCCACTGAAAGAGAATTAGTTGACGGGACGAAAAAACCAACGTTATCAGGTAATATCCGCTTGGAAGATGTTCATTTCCAATACCCTCAACGCTTAGATGTGCCCGTACTCAGTGGAATAAATTTCAGCATTGGCAGAAACCAAACCCTTGCTGTAGTTGGAGGCTCCGGTGCTGGGAAATCAACCTTAGCCAGCTTACTACTTCGGTATTATGAACCCCAATCCGGTGCTGTGTTTTTCGATGATACGAACACCCGTGAGATTGACTTAGAATATTTACGTGCACACATTGCAATCGTACCCCAAGAAGTTATGCTTTTTGCGGATACCATTCAAGAGAACATTCGCTTTGGCAGACCCGAAGCAAGCACCCAAGAGATTGAGGATGCCGCAAAAGCCGCCAATGCCTTAGAATTCATACAAAGTTTTCCGGAAGGCATGAATACCCAAGTGGGAGATCGCGGAATACAATTATCTGGTGGACAAAAACAACGCATCGCAATTGCTAGGGCAATTTTGAAAAATCCGGCTATTCTTATACTCGATGAAGCTACCTCTGCACTCGATTCTGAATCTGAAAAATTGGTTCAAGATGCCCTTGATCGGTTAATGACCAATCGTACCGCAATCGTTATCGCACATAGACTTTCTACCATTCGTAAAGCGGATAAAATCATCGTGCTTCAAGAGGGGAAGATCATGGAAGAAGGTAACCATGAATCGTTGATTGCGCTCAACGGTGCCTATGCACGATTTGTAGAGTTACAAAACCTTTCCGAGGCATGATTCCCTTAAAACGGTACCTGCTGCCCAGAACAGATGTCGATGGGTTTGGAACTGCGATTGAACAATGGTCTAGCCAAAACACACACACATTTTTGAATGGAGAAGTCTCAAGGGCTAGCCTTCTTGAACAATGTAACACTAAATCAATCAACTATTCAAGCGAGCATAGAAAAATCCTTTATTCGCACCTAAACGATCATTATTCGAAAAGTTCCACCACCGAACCACAAGAAATAAACCTGGCACTCCTTGCCAAAGACAACACATTTACGATCACCACAGGTCATCAACTTTCCCTAGGACTTGGCCCACTTTTCTTGATCTACAAAGCGCTGCATATAATTAATCTCTGCGAACAACTGAATAAGGAACAAACCGATTTCCAACTTGTTCCTGTTTTTTGGTTGGCCTCCGAAGACCACGATTTTGAAGAGATCAAATCCACCCAGTTTTTTCATAAAGATTTTGCTTGGGAATCGAATCAAACAGGTCCGGTAGGTAGATTTGAAACCTCAGGCTTAACAGAGACCTACCAGGCAATGCTATCGCTGTTCCAAGAGGAGGTTCGGGGAGAATTAATAGACCTCTTTCAAGTCGGAGAAGGTAGGTATGTAGAACACTATAAAACCCTTTTAAACAAAGTGTTTGGGTCCTATGGCTTGCTCATTATGGACGGCGATAATCCGGAGCTTAAGCGGATATTTATCCCTTTAATGCAAAAAGAACTCGAACATCAATTCGTTTTTGAGCACGTGAATACAACGAATCAAGCCTTACTGGATGCTGGTCAAAAAGTACAAGCCCATGTACGACCAATTAACCTGTTTTACGTGACCGAGGGCAAAAGGTCGCGAATTATCCCCTCATCAGAGGGGTTTCTTATTGATGAAATAGCATGGAAGAAAGATGTATTATTTAAGGAATTAACACTGTTCCCGGAACGATTTTCTCCGAATGTGCTGTTCCGACCTTTATATCAAGAGGGTATTTTGCCCAACATTTGCTATGTAGGTGGAAGTGGCGAAATGGCCTATTGGGCTCAACTCAAAGCAACATTTTCAGCTGCAAATGTGGAATTTCCCTTGATCCAAACAAGAGTTAGTGCATTTGTAACTCCCGACAACATCGAGGAATCGGATTTGCCTTCTTATTTCAGCGACTTATCAACCCAAATCGAAGGACTCCTTTCAAAGCAATCAAATCGCGATGCGGTCTTTAATGAAATCGACAAAGAAGTTATAAGCCTAAAACATCGCATGTCAGAAGGAATTTCATCCTTTGGTAACGAAGCGAATAAATGGTGTGGAGCACAACAGGCAAGCATTGATTCAAGCATAAGCCATTACAAGCAACGTTGGCAAAAAGAAGAAAAACAACACTTGGATTCACAAATTAAGCGGCTTGAACGGATTCATCGGGAATTGTATCCCAATAAGGTACCTCAAGAACGACAAATGAACGTGCTTCATTTTTGTGGAAAACATAGCATTCACGAATGGGTTGAAGCACTAAAACAACAAATCGATCCCTTTTCTCAGGATATTCATATTTTTGTAAAGGCCCATGAAACAGCATAACATACGTGCCATTTTAGAAAAACATCCGATCATTCCGGTGGTTACCTTCCATGAATTATCTGAGGTGGTACCCCAATTGGAAAAACTGGAATCGCAAGGCGTAACCTGCATCGAAATCACCCTACGAACTCCCATTTCTTTTGACGCAATCGCGGAGGCTAAACGCGCTTTCGGACAGCGCATGGACATTGGTGTGGGAACCCTAGTTAACAATGAACAAATTGAGAAAGCAGCCGAATTAGGCGTTGATTTCATGGTAAGTCCTGGAATAAGTAAAGCCCTTGCCCCTACCTTTGAATCCTGTGGAATTCCATTTATCCCGGGCGTAGCTACACCCAGTGAAATTATTACCGGACTTGAACTTGGTTGGGATACCTTTAAGTTTTTTCCCGCCCATCTCTTTGGTGGATTAGATGCCCTAAAAACATACGGACAAGTGTTCCCACAGGTGAAGTTTTGTCCAACCGGAGGTATTAACGCAGAAACCTACGAACAATATCTCAGCCTATCCAATGTTATCACTGTGGGTGGTTCTTGGCTGCAGTAATTAGCCTACTTATTCGATAAATTCGCTGATACCCATTGAACTTTATAACACCAACGCTTCCATTTCATATATTCGTATTCTTGGGTTTTTGACCTATGATTTGGATCGCTACAATCTTCCACGATCAACTCAATGCTAGGTGTAACAATTATAAACTCCAGAAATACCCAAGGTAATGAGCCTGTTTAAGGACCCTCAACGGACCCCTGATTTTAATATGCTAAGGGCGACAATTTTATTTATCCGCTATACACCTAACGGCATAGCCGATTTTATTTTCAATATTCGGAATATATCTCCGTTGGTCTTCCACACTTACCTTACCGCTTTTGTAAGTGGCTATATTTTCATTCGAAACGGTTGTATATGGAAGCAGAAACACTCGATTAATATAATCACGATCATTAGCATATCCGGGGTCGTAGCCACTAAAGCTGTAAGCCAAACATAGTATTTGTTTCAATTCTTGTTTTCGGTTAATAAACGGTAAATAAATTTCTGATATTTTGAAGTTGATTTTATCTCCACCGATAAGAATTTTATTTGTTGCATTTAAGCCTAATAAGTATTCATCCGTTGGCAAACTTGTTTCAATTGACTTTACTAATTTAACCATTGATTTTACATCTTTACTTATTAATCCGTTTAAATTCAAGTCGTTAGATTTTCGATTGAGTTTTAACTGATTTTTTTTATCAAACATAATAACGTCTCTTTGATCAGGAGATAATGTTTTAACCAATTCAATTAAATCGGTTTCGTTCGGCACATGAAATCCAGCAGGACAAACATTACGACTATCCACTAGCGCTGCTTGATTGTAGTACTTATTTCCTTCATGGAAAAAGTATGCACTTGTTGACAGGGCCGACCAAGTATTCCAATCCTCGTGTTTCGGAATTACTACCTTGTTAGCATACTCGTCCGTTGATAAATTTTCAGCCATCCACAATTGATTTCCTATAGTTACAACAGGGATAAGGGTTTTTGTGCCATTATTCTGAGCCATTATTTTAAAACGTTTTGAGAAGGCATTCACTAATCCTAAATCACTTGGCTCAAAAAAAGAAGCTGATGGAGTGGTAGAATATTCTACTTCTCCTGTTGACAGGGATAGGTAGGGTGTATATTTGATTTCTTTTATCTCATTTTGAAGCTCACTCAAAACATACTCGTTACTTTTTGTAAGTGAGTTTGGTAAGGATTTTAATTCAACGGTAATTCCGTTTTCGTAATTATAAAATTCCCCAGACGCATAAAGATTAGATTCAATATAAACACTAAACTTGGATGTAGTATATTGAACTAGTAAAATTGAATCTTCTGTTGCATTAACCATTGATTTCAGAAACTTTGTTGAGTCATTCGGGTCAATAAATTTTTTCCTTAAAATTTGATATTCCAATATACCTCCACTCGCTGTATAGTCATCACATTTTTCCCATCGGGATGTATCAAGTGCAAATTTTCCGGGAATTCTTGAAAAACAATAATTTTTTAGATAAATGTCACCCAACTCACCTCTTACCCAACTACCTCGAAACGCATATTTACTTCCATCCTCCGTTTCGCCTAACAAATAAACATTGTTGTCGTCCTGAGCTAAAAAGGAAGTCATTTGAACCATTATGATAGCCAAAATAATTATTCTAACATTTTTCATGTTTTTAAATCTAAAATTTTACACTTATCTCGCAAAGATAGTGGAATTTATATATAACAATAATTTTCATGATAAATAACCGTGTGCCCCTGATCATCTTTATGTAATTGTAGATGCCCTAAAAACCTACGGACACGTGTTCCCACAGGTGAAGTTTTGTCAAACCGGAGGTATTAACGCAGAAACCTACGAACCATACCTAAAGTTACAAAATATAATATCATTAGGCGGTACTTGGTTGCCGTAAGATAGAGTTACTTGATTATATATGAGACGCACCTTACTTGTGTCGCATTTTTCATTGGATCACCTTTGTAATTATCCCAGCCATTAAGCAATTCATGTTCACTCTTCGTTTTTCCAATTCCCCAAACGGCAGGATAACCATACCAATTATAACTTATTCCTGTTACTACTCCATTCTTCATCATTTGATTTTCAGGGTGTTTAATATTATTTTCGATGCTTAGATTAAAATTAAATTGATTTGAAAACTCCTGCTTTGCACCTCCAGATAAGAGAAGGGTTAAGACAGGTTGATAATTGAATTTTATGGTCATTGTTTTTGATGTAAATTTTTGATTGGGGTAATCCTCTTTATCAATCCCACGATTAATGTCACGATAAGGCGTAATGGCCATGAATCTTTCATAGTTCAAACTTCCCTCATCAAATAAGAAGGTGGTTAATCTAAACTTGAAATCTAAGGTAGGGAAGGCATTATAGGTAAGGCGGTAATCGGCATCACCAACATTTCTAGCCATTCTTGCTTTTGTCTCATTTGAATTTAATTCTATCAGAGAAGAATCCGCGTTAATAAATGCCAATGTAAATTCGTTCCAATATTTTTTCGGAATAAAATTGGTTTGTTCCCATTTCCCTTTTTTGTTCAGTTTAAGTGAGTATCCCAAGGTATCCATGAAAACGGAATTAGATTTGGCCCGAGCTACGGCATTCTTACGATATTTATTTTTAGTAGTCCAACCCGTTAGAGGTCCTAGAATAAATAAATCTGCGGCTGTCCAGGGTAAGAGATAGGATAAATCTGTGGCAACGGCCCCAGCAACAGCAACACCAGCAGCCGTACTTTCTAATGCCCACCAAGTTAAATGTATAATTGATGAAACGGGAATAACTATTGGAGCAAGCCATGGAGCATATACGCGCTTTTTAACCCCATTCATAGTGATTTTCACCTGTTCATCATAAGGCGTTATTTCATTATACAAACGCGCAATATCTTTTTCCGATGGAACCCAAAAACCTTGAGGACAAATATTTTTATTCTCATCAGTCAATACATAAAAATTATAATAATATCCTTCTGAATTTTTATCAATAATTCCCGCTCCAGGAGTATTTGCCCATTGCGTAGCATTTAAATTCATCAATGCAGTTCCATCATTGAAAGAATCCGATCTTAGATTTTCAGCCATCCAAACTTGGTCGCCGATTGTTATGGTTGTGTAAATATTACCAGACACATCCCCTATTTCATTAGATTTTAATGGCCTTTTTACTATGCTATCCTCCAGTGTAGTTAGTTCATTGGTTTCCAGATTAATCTCGTTGTGAACACGTAATTCTTGGACTTCATTATTACGAAAGCGTTTAATAACATTGGATTGAGAATAGATCGGTGTCAACTCAAATGCACCTTCACCTGAAAATGGCTGGTATGAAACATTGTAAGATTCGTTTACAATATTCAATTCTTCATTTAGTTGAATGGATAAAGTAATGTAAACTTCACCTTCCTTTGACTCTGTCAATTTGTATTCAACGGTATAGTAGATACCATCCGATACTACCATATTGATGTACCCCTCATTTTTGAGGTCTAATATCTTCACCCCTTTGAGGTATTGACAAAAACGCACATTCTCTAAATGAATCGTCTTGTCAGGATGTAGAACCTTATCAAACGTTAATAAATATTGTGGATGACGAAAATACATTTTCCCCAAATTCGCCTGACCAAAACCGTGCAGACAAAGTAACATAAAAACCCAAAAAACTTGTTTCATAAGACGTTCCATTAATTTTATGTAAATATAAACTTTTCTCGGACACCTAGCACCTTGTTTTATTTAGCTAGTGCCATAGGACCAATAAAAACGATGGAATTACCTATTAATCCGCAGGTAATTTAGGAATCTTTGCCTCACTGTATTTTATGAGCGAAAATTGTACCCCAAAATTGACATTAAATTGGTTATACAGGAACATCTGTGATGCCCGATCACTAGCGTTCATGGTGGTGCGGATATCAGGCATGTGGATGAATCCCATTTTTGCTTCCCCCTGAACAAAGAAATACTTAAAAAAATTAAATTGTACAGACATAACGCCATTTACCCCATACCCAGCCAGGTGAAATTCATCATACCTTGAATTTGCCAACAAGGTAGTATTGGTTTTTGGTAAGAGCATCCCTACCCCTCCGCCGAATAAAAACGTAGATTGAAAATGTTTCACTCCTAACATTCTCATAGACTTCCGAAGTTCCGCATTGATATAATTTAAACCATCCGTATGTTCAAATTTCAAAAAATCCTGTGCAATCGTAATTGGCTCATTGTCATAAACCCCATCATAGACAGTGTTGCTGTTGTAGATATACCCATTAATCGTGCTGGGTTGGTCGTGCAACATCACGTATTTCATGTGGTCGACACCGAAGGAAATCTGTAAGTCATTTTTGAAATAATACCCCATCCTAACATTGTATTGCGGAATGGTCATACTTTTTGGATTCAAGTAAAGGTCAGCTGAGAACGGAGATTGGCGGTCTACGGCAACAACATCATACAATTGAAAATCATAGGTGTTACCGCTGAAATGAATTGTTGATGGAGAATAAAAAGATCGATTCCAGCCCCAGTAGAAATAAAAAGAACCTTTGTTAAACGCGTTCGATTTTCGCTGAGCCACTAAAGAAGAGGTAACAAAAATGAAAAGTAGTATTCTAGTGATATGCATGGCTCAATTTTCGTGCTGTAAAGATGATGATATTTACGTAATCGGCCGTAAAGACCACAAACTTTTAATATCTTTAAGCCATGAAAAGCACACTCTTCCTTCTGTCTTTTGCGATAATTTCTAGCCTTACTGCTCAGAACACGGTTACCATTGATTCGGCAATTCAACGCAACATTCTCATTGAACACAATAAGGAGCGTAAATTATTGAATATTCCCAACCTTATATGGAATGATGAGATTGCTGCATACGCCGAAGAATGGGCGCTTCAACTGGCAGAAGAAGATAACAGCATACATCACCGCAGTGGTGATAATTATGGGGAAAACATCTCTTGGATCTCCAATATGCCGGATGATATTTCTGAGGGCGTTTCCATGTGGAATGAAGAGAAAGTCTATTTCAAATATAAACCCATTGGAAACGACTGGGCAAAAGCAGGACATTACACACAAGTAATTTGGAAAAACACCACCCAAGTGGGCTGTGGCTGTGCAATCAGTCAGTCAGGAGCCTTTTTCTTCGTCTGTAATTATGACCCTCCCGGAAATTTTATGGGACAAAAACCCTATTGATATGAAATATATAGTAATAATTTTCCTACTTTCGCTGTGTCTCTTTGCATGTAAGTCCTCCAGTGGATGCAATTGTGCAAAAGCAAAAATTTCTTTAAATAACTAATTAACATGCCCATTTATTACATTTTAGGAGGGATACTTGTTGTCATTCTTAGCGGCCTATACACCGTAAACCAAGGTACTATCGTGGTTATTACCCTCTTTGGAAAATATAAACGAACTGCAGCCCCAGGTTTACGCTTAAAAATTCCGTTTATAGAAAAAGTGTACAAGCGCATTTCTTCACAAAATCAAAGCATTGAAATGGAATTTCAAGCGGTTACTATTGACCAAGCCAATGTGTATTTCAAGAGTATGCTTCTGTATTCAGTCATGGATGAAAAAGAAGAGACCATAAAAAAAGTTGCCTTCAAGTTTATTAGCAACAAGGACTTAATGCAAGCACTCATTCGTACTATCGAAGGATCCATTCGCTCGTATGTCGCAAGTCAAAAACAATCCGAAATCCTGGGTCGACGCCATGAATTGGTAGATAGTGTTAAAGGTCAAATTGACCAAACCTTAGAAACATGGGGTTATCACTTATTGGACTTACAAATAAACGATATCACCTTTGATGCAGCAATCATGGAAAGCATGAGCAAGGTGGTTGCATCCAATAACCTGAAGGCAGCAGCGGAGAATGAAGGTCAGGCGCTACTTATCACTAAAACAAAGTCCGCCGAGGCAGAAGGAAATGCGATTAAAATTGCGGCCATGGCAGAAAAAGAAGCAGCAATGCTCCGTGGACAAGGAGTAGCCTTGTTCCGTCAAGAAGTGGCAAAGGGTATGACCGAAGCAGCAGAACAAATGCAGCAAGCCAACCTCGATACCAATGTTATCTTGTTTTCCATGTGGACCGAAGCCATTAAGAACTTTGCAGAATACGGTAAAGGAAATACTATATTTCTAGACGGTAGCCCACAGGGCATGGAAAATACCATGCGTCAGATTCAAGCGATGATGACTGATAAAAGTCAAAAAATCAGCTAGCACTCTTGTTTTTTAAAAAAATTCGATAAAATTTAGGCTTTTTTCACACCTGTTTTAAACAACTGTTTAATATATGTGTTTAACTTTGCATCGCGAAATGCAAAGATGAACCAGTCCACAGAAGAAAAAATTAAACAGGCAGCGCTAAGCGTCTTTATCCAAAAAGGCTCAGCCAACTGCACCTCACGCGAGATTGCGCGTGAAGCAGGGATGAATGTAGCCTTGGTGAATTACTATTTTCGTTCGAAAAGTAAATTATTTGCCCTGATTTTTGAATCGGTGATGCAGGATTTCTTGAAATCTATGGTTCAAGTATTCAGCTCAGAATTACCCATTCGCGAAAAAATAAAAATTCTTATTGAGCGTGAATTCGAGTTCTTAGGAAAACACCCTGATATCCCAAATTTTGTAATCAACGAATTGGCTCGAAATCCGGAAGCGATTCACGGCATTATTCCCGTATTGCAGATGGTCAATGAATCGGGTGTTTTTGACGAAGCCAAAAAACTTCAAGAGCAAGGCGACATGCGGCAGATGGATATCGTACAAATCACCCTACTGATCATGTCTAATTGCCAATACCCATTTATGGCCCAACCTTTAATGAAGGTAATTCATGGGGTTAGCAATGAAACCTATAAAGAACATCTCATCGCCCACAAAGACCATGCAGTAGCCATGGTCCTTGGATATCTTTTCCCAAACGATCAATTATAACTCCTCATGAATAAAACATTCCTGTTTCTCTTCTTATTTCTTTCAACCTGGGTAAACGCACAGGTATATTCCCTAGCAGACCTATTGAAAATGGCGGATACAGCGAACCTTACACTAAAAAATGCTAGGCTGGATGTTACCTCTAACATCAATCAACGCAAGGCCTTCCTGGCTAGTCAATACCCCAAAATAACAGCGAACGGTGATTACCGATATAATGCTATTATTCCGGGACAAATCATTCCCGCAGACTTTTTCGGTGGCCCTCCAGGCACCTTTGCCGAAGTTAAATTTGGTGTTCCCATCAACCTGAGTAATACCGTGCAACTCACTCAATTTATTTTCAACCCGCAGTTAAATTATGGTCTAAATGCCTTAGCAATTAATGCGCAAATCGTTGAAATCCAAGAGAAAATGGCATTCCAAGAGGTTCACTATCAAGTATCAAATACATTTTTCGGATTACAGGCCATCAACCAACAGTTAGCTTACCTCCAGAAAAATGAAAAAAACATGAATGAACTCATCCGTAACATGGAATTGATGCAGCAACAAGGCTTGATCATCCCCACGGAAGTTGATAAACTAAAAATTAACCGGAATAGCATTACCAATGGCATCATTAAACTTGAAAATACTCGGTTACAATTGAATCAACTGCTTTCAATCTTGGTTGGTTTTCCAGAGGGAACCACACTAACCATTGCAAGCGATGAAATTATTTCTAACCCCACCATTACTGAGCAGACTAATGCGCTTCGTCCTGAATTAGAATTAATTCAGCTGCAAAAACAAATGAACGTCGAAGAACGCAAAGGCACCAACATGGCCTACCTGCCTACCCTCTCTTTCTATGGTGCTTACAATTACAATTACAACATGAAACCTGAAGACGATTTCAGAACGGGAATTCCATCCGCATTTCTTGGACTTCGATTGGATTGGACCCTATTCGATGGGTTTGAAAAAAAGAATAAGCTAAAAGTTAACGCCTACAACAAAGAGAAAATCCAAAATCAAGAATTGTTAGCTACGCAGCAATTGAATTTAGCTTCGGCCAACGCGAAACGTGAGGCGGAATTACAAACCGCTAATTTGGAAATGAACAAGGAACAATTAAGGCTATCGGAGCGAGTTTATGATGCAGCAAAAGCCCAATTCAAAGCCGGTACGATTAGCACCAACGAATTGCTCCAAGCTGATAATGGACTTCAACAAGCCCAATCAAGTCTGGTTGGCGCATACCTTTCGCTGCGTCAAGCCGAATTAAGTTATTTAAAATCTATAAGTCAACTCAAATAAGTACCCATGAAAATAAACAAAAGCATCCTTACAGGAATTGGAATTGCACTCTTTTTAATTGCATTTATTGTAGTAAAATTGATGTCAAACAAAAAATCAGTAGAAGAAAAAATTTACATTCCAAACATTGACGCGCCAGTCTTGGTGGAAGTAGTAAGTCCTACCATGCACACCTTTGAAGACGAGTTTTCCTACCTAGGAACCTTTGAACCCTTTCGTCAGAATTTAATTGGCGCAGAAGGAAACGGTCGCGTAATTTCCATGAATGTTTCAGAAGGAGACCAAGTTGGTCAGGGCAGTGTAATCGCGAAACTGGATGACGAAATGATCAAACTTCAAATTGAAAATTTAGAGGTCAGCATTGAAGGTCAAGAAAAAGATGACGACCGCTACACGACACTTTCTAATCAAAATGCAGCACCAGCGGTACAAGCTGAAAAAGCAAAACTGGGCATAAAAGCAGCAAAAATCCAGAAAAAACAACTCGAAAAACAACTGAGAGCCACCGTAATAAAAGCCCCGTTTGCTGGAGTAATTACGAAAAAATTAATCGACTTAGGGTCCGTTATTGGTGCGGGATCACCCGTTGTTGAAATTACAGATATTTCAAAACTGAAACTTACGGTGAATATCCCTGAGCGCGATATCCAAAAATTCAAATTGAATCAAGCAATAAGCATTAGCAGTGACCAAGCAACTTCCTCCCTTAGTGGGAAAATTGCCAATATTTCAGTGCAAGCAGACAAATCTCACAATTTCAAGGTGCAAATTACCGTGAATAACGCAAACAAAGCCCTTCGGGCAGGCATGTATGGCTCAGCCGTTATTCAAAGTGATTATAGCGTAGCCAACCTATCAATACCAAGAAAAGCCATTGTTGGATCCCTCAAAAACCCACAAGTATATGTGGTGCGAGATGGAAAAGCCAAACTCGTTTCATTCGCCATTGGACTTTCGGAAGGAGACGTGATCGAAGTGCGCAGTGGATTACGCGCAGGAGATAAAATTGTCGTTCGTGGTCAAATCAACTTAAGAGACAACAAAAACGTTAAAATCGCTCAATAACATGACACTTACCGAATTATCGATCAAAAGACCTTCTTTCATAATCGTAATATTCACGATTCTGATTGGGGGTGGAATGTTAAGTTATCAGCAGTTGAGCTACGAATTAATGCCCGACTTTTCTCCTCCTGTACTCACGGTAACCACCACGTATCCTGGAGCTTCTCCTGCCACCGTTGAATCTCAAGTGTCTAAACCCCTCGAGGATGGGCTTAGTGGTATTGAAAACCTGTCAGAGGTAACGACCTTCTCTCTAGAAAATGCCTCCATTGTACTTCTTGAATTCAAAGACGGAGTAGACATCAACTTGGCTTTGCAAGAGGCGCAGCGAAAAATCAATACCATTGAATCGGTCCTACCCGATAATTCCACAAGACCTGTTTTAGCCAAAATTGAACCCAATGCCACCCCGGTATTGCAAGTAATTGCAACGGCTAAGAACATGGGAGGCAAGGAATTCATGACCTTGATGGATGACCAAATTCTTCCGCAAATCAAACAAGTAAAAGGCGTAGCCGAAGTGCAGGTAATTGGTGGGGAAAAACGAGAAATCCGAGTAAATGTAGACAAAGAAAAATTAAAGTCATACGGGTTATCCCTCTCCAATGTAAACCAAGCGATTGCATCATCCAATGTTGAGTTTCCTACAGGCAAGGTTAAAAGTACCGAGGAGCAGATGACCGTTCGTCTTTCTGGTAAGTTTAAATCTGTAGACGAAATTAAGAACCTGATTTTATTCTCCAACGGGACATCCGTGGTTCGCTTGGCGGATGTTGCAGAGGTCGCCGATGGCTCTACGGACCAGCTCTCCTTATGCCGCTTAAACGGGAAGGAAGGGATCGGACTACGAATTAAAAAACAAAGCGATGCCAATGCGGTTGAAATGTCAGAACTTACGCGCAAACGCATTGAGGAATTAGAAGATAAATACAAGAAGGAAGGAATCGAATTTACGGTGGCAACCGACACTTCCACGGTAACCCTAGATTCTGTTCATGCCGTACTTCATGACCTCGAGTTGGCTATCGCCTTAGTTGCGATTGTTATGCTCTTATTCTTACACACGCTGCGCAATGCCATGATCGTATTGATCGCTATTCCAGCCTCCTTGGTATCTACGTTTATTGTCATGTATGCCTTAGGCTACACCCTCAACTTAATGACGCTACTCGCGATGTCGCTGGTAATCGGAATCCTCGTAGATGACTCCATCGTGGTACTAGAGAACATCTACAGGCACCTTCAAATGGGAAAAAACAGAAAACAAGCAGCCTTAGATGGCCGGAATGAAATCGGTTTTACAGCCCTTGCAATTACCTTGGTTGATGTGGTGGTATTCTCCCCTGTTGTATTCATTGAAGGAGTTATTTCTGATATCCTTGAGCAATTTTCTATTGTGGTAGTGATTTCTACCTTGATGTCGCTTTTTGTCAGTTTTACACTTACACCATGGCTCGCTTCACGTATGGCAAAAGAAGTTAAACTGGAAGAGAAAAAAGGAATTTTCTATAGGTTTTTACATTGGTTTGAAATACGCCTTTCCCGATTTACCGAGGGCTATGTTTCTCTAGTAAATTGGTCACTTCGACATAAAATTATCACAGGACTATCTATTTTGGTTCTTTTCATTGCAAGCTTCGGAACCATGGCCCTGGGCATTGTCGGACAAGAATTTGTGGCGCAAGGAGATCAAGGGAAGTTCATGCTTAAATTGAAATTTGACAAAAGCACAACCATTGAGGAAAATAACCGGGTAACCCTGGCCATTGAAGACATGCTTAACGGTCAAAAAGAAGTGAATTCGGTAGTATTCTCCAATGTAGGTGGACCAAGTTCGGGTATGGGGGCATTGTCTTTTGGATCTGAATATCGCTCAGAGATTACTATAAAGATGAAACCCGGCATGCAAGAACGCTACCCAACCATCAAATTCATGACCAAAATCCGAGAGAACATTGAACAAACCTATCCGGGACTTGAGGTTAGGGCCATGAACATTGGAATGATTGAATCGGAAGAAGCACCCATTGAAATTTTCCTTTCATCAGACGATAATGAATTACTCATCAATGAAGCAAGAAGGCTAAAAACATACATGGAAAGTATCAAAGGAGCTAAGGATGCTTACATCTCCACCGATGATGTGACCCCAGAAATCCGAATTGAACTAGACCGCGACAAAATGGGACAACTCGGACTTCCAGTTGCTGTCATTGGAATGCAACTTCAAAATGCCTTAACCGGAAATGATGATGTGAAATTCGATGATAACGGGAATGAATACGGAATCCGCGTAATGGCAGATAAATACGACCGAAAAAGTATTGAAGATGTGGAATCTATGGCATTTACAACAAACGACGGCAAATTGGTTCGATTGGAAGAATTTGGCACGGTTACTATGGAAAATGGAAACGGAACCCTCGAGCGAAAAAATCGGGCAAATAATACTACCCTCAGATGTTGGGTACTCGGAAGAGCCGCTGGAAATGTCGCACAGGATATTGACACCTATTTGGCCGACAACCCACTGAACGACCAAGTACGCATGAAATGGGGAGGTGAAGTTAAACGCCAAAAAGAATCCATGGGCGCACTTGGGACAGCCATGGGCATTGGACTAATTTTAGTGTACCTCATTATGGTGGTCTTGTATGATAATTTTGTTTATCCCTTCGTGGTGTTATTCTCGATTCTCGTATCGTTAATCGGAGCGATACTCGCCTTAAGCTTATCGGCGTCAAATATGGGGATTTTTACGATGCTTGGAATGCTTATGCTCTTGGGATTGGTCGCAAAAAATGCCATACTCATTGTCGACTTTACCAACCATCTAAAAACCACTGGGGTAAAAACTCGAGAAGCCTTATTAGAAGCCGTTAGAACACGGATGCGTCCAATATTAATGACAACGATAGCGATGGTATTTGGGATGATTCCAATCGCCATAGGCAAAGGATCCGGAGCAGAATGGAAAAATGGATTGGCGTGGGTATTAATCGGTGGGTTAACCTCATCGATGTTCCTTACCATCATCGTAGTTCCGATCATGTATAGCATGGTGGATTCGATAAAAGAGTGGTTTTCGAATCGAAAAATAGCGAAACGCCTGTCTGAAGAATTTAATGAAGGTTAGTTTAACAGCAATGTGATGGGTTTAATAAATCCATCACATTTTTTACCGGACTAAACACATTGGAAGGGATTTCAACGAACACCGTATTCCAATGATACATCGAACCATTCCATAATCCGGGTTTTTCAAGATAGTATACGGTTTTACCTAAATGATTCTTTTTTACAGCCATGGAAAGGTCTTCCCGAACATACTGGGTGAGATCTAATTTATTTCCCATTAAGTCGTATGGTGATATTGCCATTATGACCGGGTTAAAATGAGAACTTTCAGTAAGTTTAGCCAAGTGAACTGAATCGATCTGCGACTTCTCTATAATTTGTTTGGTCCTTATTCCTTTATGAGAAACCCAAAAAGGACCTCCCCCAGGCATACCCTCATTCTTTACCATACCACACACACGAAACGGTCGCTGAAGCATAGTTGATATATCTTCCCAAGGTATCATACCAACGGATTCATCAAGCAATTGAAAATCATTACAAATCCGAATAAACTCAGGCATATCCTTTGCTGAATATGCATTTAAAAGCTTTGCGCGCAGAATCACCAATACCCCACCAAGTAATCCCCATGTTTGATTCACAAGTTCATCTTGCATAGGACATTGAATGTTGTCAATGTTCTTAATAAAAACAACATCTGATCCTAAGCCATTCAGATTTGAAAGAATCGCGCCATGGCCTGCAGGACGCCTCACATACGAACCCGATTGATTACTCAGGGGTTGCATGAACTCGTCAAACACATACGAATCCGTATCAGATGCTTGTGTAGAAAAATCGATTTCACCAACGAACGAATCTCTTAAGCCCTCGCGTTGGGAGATTAATTGATTTAAATGTTCTTGCTGTAAGGTGAAATGAAAGCGTTCAATGGACTTCCCTGCATTAAATCCTTGTCTTAGGTGGCCTTCAAAAGGAGTGATATTCCGTCCTGACATCCGATGAAAGGGGAACAAGGCTTTGGGAGTCCCTGAAAAATCCAACCCTTGTGGCCCCAGTAAATAATCACATAAGGCTAATAAATCCACCGAAGGATCCATTAATAATTGACGCCATTCTTCATTCGCTTCATGGTAGAATGCAAAGGACTCGATGTTACTTAAAAATAAACGGACCTCATCCCCTTGCTCACGTCCCATGGAACCCAGGAATTGCTGAAGAAAATCAAACATGCGTGAACCAACTCCTGAGGCGGGAATAAAGAACGAAATCGAACCATTGTAAACAACAAATGCTTCTTGGAATTTCTTGATTTCTTCCGGAGCAAATTGTAGGATTCCATGTCCAACCGTGCAAGCCTCTACGATGTTTGGAGACGCCAAGGAAGAGAACAAACGGTTACGCTGTTTATCAATCGCTTCTTGAATATCCTTCTTCATCCGAGATAAATAGTTTTACTTTGCAGTGTGAATCTAATTGTCGAAGGTATAAAATATCACTTACACGCCAAAAAACGGCAAGGAATTCATTCTCCCTTTGTTTATCGACTGGCTGATAACGGACTTCAATTAAACATTGAAAAGGAACACCAACATATGTTATTTTCCTTCGATCAAAAACAACGAAAGGACCGAAGGATGTTAAACATTACCGATTTAGGAGCTGGCTCAAAAACCTTAGGTAAACAACGTTCAATCAAGCAAATTCATAAGACCAGCAGCTCGGGAACACGCTATGGCACCTTACTCTATCGCCTGTGCAAACACTTCGAACCCGCACGAATCCTTGAATTAGGAACCTCCCTAGGCAGAGGAACCTTGGCCATGCATCTTGGATATCAAAAGGCAGAAATAATCAGCATTGAAGGTTCCCCTGAAATTGCGGCTATTGCACGTGAAAACATGAATGAATTTGCCACGAATCCCAGCAGCATTGACTTGGTAGTAAGTTCATTCAGTACCTATTTATCAAATTTGGATAACAAGACCTTTGATCTCGTTTATATTGATGGCCATCATAAAGGGGAAGCGCTATGCGGCTATCTTGACCAAATAATGCCCCACACCCATGAGCAAACCCTTTTTCTATTAGATGACATCCGATGGAATGACGATATGTTCAAAGCCTGGAATAAACTCATCGCAGATGAGCGGTTTCATGTGAGCATTGATTTTTTTAGAATGGGGGTGTTAAGTCGGCGACCAACACAGGCAAAGGAACATTTTATGTTGACCTTTTAATAAACCGGCTTAATCTGTTTTAACATGAATGAGGTATTCAGGCGTTTTGAATCCGATTTATTTTGTTTTTTCATCAATACTTCAGCTAACACTACCTGTTCCGACGCTAAATTTTTATCCTTGGATGTCCACATATACGTATTGCTTTTTGGTGCATTGCTCGCAACATTATCCTCTACTGGCACGGCAGCATCATCGGATCTTGAACCTCTAACCCTTTCCGGCTTTGCATCTTCCATTTCAATCGAGGCAATAGCCGCAGGTTCATCCATCAATATTTCAGACGGTAACTCACAATCCAACGCGGTACGAGATGAGGGAATTGGATCCATCGCTGCCACTTGTGGCGTTTGCTTTTGTTCCGAAGTACGTGGTAAGTTTGATTGATTGTTTTTCTTTTTTTGTTCCTTCTTTTCAACTGTAGCAACTTGTTTTTGAGGTGCATTGTCTGTCCCAAAGAAATAAATCGTCAAGAAAATTAACACCGAAGCAGCAACGGCAGAGGCAGTGAATAAATTGAACATCTTTGGACGCATCCGCTGCACCGATGGTTGAGAATACGTTTGATCAAACGTTTGATTTAGCGCTTCCAACAAATGCGCTGGAGGATTTACCGGTAATACATCCATGCTTCGAGTTACAAGGACCTTAACCTGCTGAAAACTATCTTCATCAGAACATAGGTCCCCCAGGAAAGATTGCTCACTTGGCGTCAAATCGCTGTAATGTGCGTTTAAAAATAAATCGTCTATCTGCTTCATCGTTCTACGAGTTCAAACATTTTTAATTCTGTGGCTAATTTCTTTATGGCATAAAATAAGCGTGACTTAACGGTACCTTCATTGATTCCAACGATCTCTGAAATTTCCTTAATTGACAAGCCATCCATATGCTTCAAAACAAAAACCTCCCGGTGTTTATCATCTAACTTTAATAGTTCCCGATCTAAGGCCGCTTTAAATTCCCAATCCGTTACCGTCTGCGCTACATCATCAGCTCCACTCAACTGGTAATGATTATCTAATCCATTGCTGGTATTCTTTCTAACTTCATTTCGCTTAAACTCATTCTTGCATAAATTAGAGGCAATGGTATAAACCCATGTTTTAAAACTCCGATTGGTATCAAACAAATGGGGTTGCGTAATGATCTTGGTAAACAAATCCTGTAATAAATCTTGCGCACGAACTTCGTTATACCAGAGTAGCTTTAGTATATATCCATACAGCTTACCCGAATAGCGCTGATACAATTCATTAAAGGCAGTCTTCTCCCCTTGACGAATCGCTAACATGAGCTCTTCATCGGAGAAATGAGAAAAACCTGACTTCAACCCACGCATCCTAATGCTACTTTTTTTGTTTGATTTTAATTTTTCTACTTTCGATTTTGGATCGTTTTTCCTTGCTTTTATCGGTACTTAAGGTCTCTACCGTTAAAATCATTGGCATATAATTTTGCTTGAGCCCTGCGAGCGATTCATCCGGTTCAACTCCACAATCCATGTAGGAAAATGAATCCATAAATTTCTCGTTCGTTTGGAGAATCTGCTCATTACTTCGGCTGTTTGGGTATAAGAAAACCAATCCATTGGGTGCCAAATCCTCTTCGAATTGAACCAAGTAATCGCTAGGGATTGTCATCGAAAAGGCAAAACGTTTTGATGGATTCACTCGAATTAAATCTCCGAGATAAGTCACATCTACGATGGATTGGACAGGAATGGTAAACCCTTTTTTCAATAATAGGGCTCGATACTGCTCACTTTGCAATAAATCCAAGGAAATAATATCAAAGGAATTTCTACGCAGAGCAACTTGTTCTTGAATCGCGCTGTACGTGTCTAGTGTTCCGTGTGTAATAAGCGTAGTGTTCTCGGGAACCGATTTGATTAGGTCGACGGCATAACAGGTCATTGCATCGGGAATCAAACCCAGTGCTTTTATCTTATTTAAGGCATTCAAAACCATTAAGGTATCACCCGTAACCAATGAATTGGCTAACAATAAGTTCAAGCCTTCCGGATGATTTGGATTTAAGCGCAAGGACTCCATTAATTGAGGTGCTCGATCGGCGTTGTAATTGCCTTGGTCGTAATAAAGTATATTCGCTTCAATTTGCTCCGAAAGTGTTTGAGCAACTCCTTTTAATTTCGTTACGGATTGTTGTAGTTGCTTGTCCTCGGCAGGGGAAGCAGATCGCGAGGAAGAATTGCTCTTAATCCGAGCTTTACTTGACTTATAAGTATCCGCCTCTTTTTTAAAATAACTTTGTTCCTGTAACAACTTGTTATCATCCGCATCTACAGCGCTAGATTCTTCGTCCTTGTTGATAATAATCAATTGCGTACTATCCAGTAATTGAGTTGATTTTTCTACGGAATTAAAATTAATACCGTTTGAAATACTGTTGGTTTGTGGAGGCTGAGCAAATGAATGAACAGCAACCATAACTCCAAAAAAGATAAGTAAATTTATTTTCATAACGACACCCTCTACATGCATCAAAGGAAAAAGTTCATTTAACGAAGTTAAGTATTTACCTAAGATAAATAATATGTAAGTTTGTGCGTTACGTCACCTGTGAAAAATCTAATATACTTTCTTAGTACCATAGCAATACTCATTGGATTGATTCCCTTGAATAGCTGTAATAAAATGAAAGGCTTCTCAAAAGAAAACTTAAGTTTTTCGGTAGATACGGTGGTGTTTGATACTGTTTTTACCACCGTTGGGTCTACTACCAAACAATTTAAGATTTATAATCCTTCTTCAAAATCAATTCAAATTGATGAAATTGAATTAATGGGTGGTGAACAATCTCCATTTCGCTTGAACGTAGATGGTGAAAAGGGAACGTTTTTAGAAAACTTGGTTCTTGAAGGAAAAGACAGTTTATATGCGTTTGTAGAAGTTACCCTTTCGGCCAATACACAAAGCCAACCGTTGATTATTGAAGATTCTATCCGCTTTAGAACCAACGGAAAAGACCAATATGTGAAACTCGCGGTGTGGGGACAAGATGCCTATTTTCATTACAAAGACTTAAATGAAGGGACATGGCCCAATGATAAACCCCACGTGATCTATGGATATGCTGCGGTTGATTCTTCCAAATCGTTAACCATCCAAGCGGGAACAAACATTCACCTTCACAAAAATTCCATTTTATATGTGTACAAAGGTGCATTGCATGTACAAGGCATGCAAAACAATGAGGTGGTATTTCAAGGAGACCGCTTAGAGTCGATGTATAGCAATGTGGCGGGTCAGTACTATGGAATCTACTTTCACGAGGCCCTCCCTTCTACCATCGATTATGCCATTTTAAAAAATGGT
>Ga0247843_1002775_pt1 | contig 30588 bp, 23 predicted proteins | sample LaCruzMarch2017__FD_192420 | JGI IMG/M metagenome (GOLD analysis project Ga0247843, IMG submission 192420) | Freshwater microbial communities from meromictic Lake La Cruz, Castile-La Mancha, Spain - LaCruzMarch2017_8m | ecosystem: Environmental > Aquatic > Freshwater > Lake | place: Spain... | reverse complement strand
CTTTCAAAAAATATAATTAATACTCAACAAACTAAAACTTTTAAATATAAGAAATTAATTTCAGAAAAGTTAAAAAAATTTACGTTTTTAAAAACAAAAAACGTTACAAGTTTCAAAAAAGAGAAAAGAAAAAGTTTATACTGTTTTTCTAGATTAACAATTAAAAAACAATTAAATAATATTAAAACATTTTTAAAGAAATTTACAAAGTCAAATATTAATCTAATCTTTATAAATAGTTTAAGTTTTTTTAAAATTTTTTATATAAAAAAAAAAAAAAAAAAAACAGAAACGTTTTTACAAGAAAAATTTAATGTTTGACAATTATATCGTTTTTTATTTAATCGTTATAAATATACTGCAATATTTATTAACGATTTTATACATTTAGCTTTTATTACGGTTTTAATGAAGAATCCGCAAATCTTATGTAACTTTGTTGGATTTCAATTCAGACATTTACCTAAAAATAGAAAACAATTAAAATTATTAACTTTTATTGTACGTACAATAAAAATCATATGTACTTTACGACCTGAAATTTACGGATTTAAATTTATCATTAAAGGGCGTTTAAATAGAAGAACTCGTACTAAAACATATAACCATAAAAAAGGTATTTTACCGTTACAAACAGATACTACACGAATAGAATACGGATATTCAGAAGGATTTACTCGTCGAGGTCTTATTGGAATTAAATTTTGAATTTTTTATAATAAAATGTTTAAATATGAATTAAAAAAAAAATTGTTAGAATATTTTTTATATTCAAAATATAAAATCAAATTTAATTTTATATTATACATTAAAAAATATTTTTATTTAAAAGAACATTATTTAAGAAAAGAAAATAAAAATATGATTTCAAATAATAAAAAAAAAGAATGAACTGTTACATTAGATAATTTTTATACAAAAATAAATGCTAAAACCAAATCAACGTAAATTTAAAAAAAATAATAAAGGACGAAACATTACAGTTTTTGAAAATAAATCAAATATATTACAATTTGGTATTTTAGGTATTCAAGCTTTAGAAAAAGGACGAATAACTGCAAAACAAATTGAAGCTATTCGCCGAACAATCACAGGATTTACAAAACGAAAAGGAAAAGTATGAATTCGTATTTTTCCAGATTTTCCTATAAGTAAAAAACCTAGTGAAGTTCGTATGGGAAAAGGAAAAGGTAATGTATCTTATTGGGTTGCAAACGTCAAACCAGGACGTATATTATATGAAGTTGCTGGTGCGGATATTTTGGTTTTAAAAAATGCCTTAATGTTTGCTTGTAATAAGTTTCCAATCGCAGTCCAGGTAATTAAACGTTTTATTTCTTAAAAAAGTTGTATATTATATTTCATTATAGGGGATAGCTAAATGGTAAAGCATCGGCCTTTGACGTCGACATGTAAAGGTTCGAATCCTTTTCTCCTAATATTATAACAAATGCTTTTATTCTTAAACAAAAAAATAATAATCAATAAAGCGCCTTCTGTGTTAGTAGCAAATTTTTCAACTGATTCTAAAAAAAAAGTTGTAAAAAAAAAAGAAACACCAAGTTCATTAGTTAATTTAAAAAAACAAATTAACTCAAAAAAACAAACTAAAAAAATTACTATTAAACCTCTTTCTTTTGGAGTTGTTATTCGTGTTAAAGATGGGGTTGCTTTTGCACGTGATTTAGGCTTTGCTAGTTTTGGAGAGCTTGCAGTATTTATTCCGTCACCTCAACGCCTTAATACATTAAAAACACAACAAACTGTAAAATATGTAAACGGGATGGTTGTTGGAATAGAAGATAAATTAACTTCTATTGTTATTTTTGGTAATGAACGTTTAGTAAAAGTAGGCGATCGTATTATTACTAAAGGAGGGGTTGTAAGTATTTTCGTTGGTATTGGATTATTAGGACGTATTATAAACCCTTTAGGAGAACCGGTAGATGACCCAAAAAAAATTATAGATCCTAATAAAGATCCTTTAGACGCACGTCTAAAAGGATATTATATTGGAATACGTAAGCGTGGTTATAAACGTCCTGTTGAGTTAGGTGCTCCTGGAATTATTGCTCGTCGCTCAGTACATAGACCATTATTAACTGGAATTAATGCCGTAGATAGTATGATTCCTGTAGGATTAGGTCAACGTGAATTAATTATTGGAGATCGTCAAGTAGGAAAAACTGCAATTGCATTGGATTTAATTATTAACCAAGCTTTTTTAAATGAAAGGTTAAGAATTAACTTATTAACTCCAGAGCGTGCAAAAAATAATGTTAATTTATTAACTCCGAAAGAAGCTTGTTATTGTATTTATGTAGGTATCGGACAAAAACAATCAACAATTGCACGTATTGCAAAAATTTTAAAAAAACCAAAACATTTATATGAGCGTCAGTTAACAAGTGAACGTTTAGCGCCATTTTCTCCTTTAAATTATAGCATTATTGTAGCTTCAATTTCATCAGATTCAGCTCCTTTACAATTTTTAGCACCATATACTGGATGTACTATTGGAGAATTTTTTAGAGATAATAGTTCAAACGCTGTTATTATTTATGACGATCTTTCAAAACAAGCCGTAGCTTATCGTCAAATGTCATTACTATTAAGAAGACCACCAGGACGTGAAGCTTATCCTGGAGATGTTTTTTATCTACATTCACGTTTATTAGAACGTGCTGCACAATTATCTGCAGTATTAGGTAATGGAAGTTTAACTGCTTTACCTGTAATTGAAACACAAGCGAACGACGTTTCTGCATATATTGCAACAAACGTAATTTCAATTACTGATGGACAAATTTTTTTAGAGTCTAGTTTATTTTTCCAAGGAATTCGTCCTGCAATTAATGTTGGATTATCTGTAAGTCGTGTAGGTTCTGCTGCACAATATAAAGTAATGGGTAAAATTGCAGGTACTTTAAAGTTAGAATTAGCACAATATCGTGAAGTTATGGAGTTTGCAAAATTTGGTGCAAACTTAGATCCAGAAACTAAACAACAATTACATCGTGGAGCACGTTTAGTAGAACTTTTAAAACAAGGTCAATTCAAACCATATGATTTAGCATTACAAGTAATTTATATCTACTTAGGAATTTCAGGTGCTTTAGATTATAAAACAATTAAAGAAGTAAAACCTTTCCAAGAAGCATGTTTAGCTTATTTCAAAAAAAGTTATGAGAACGAAATAACTAGTTTAGAATATATTCAACGTGAAGCAAAAATTGATCATAAATTTAAAACATTGTTAATGTACGATTTAATTAGAATTGAAGAAGCTTTATGTATATAAACACAATTTCTAATTTATTGTTTTTAAGCCCGTTAGAGCAGTTCGAAATAAGTTCTTTTTTTAAACTAAGAACGTATACAACAACATATCCAGTAGACTTTTTAGAAATAAATTTAGTTTATACTCCAATTGCATTTTGAACTATAATTGATTTTGTATTTTTCATTGGTTTTTTAAAAGGGATTTCTTTTTTTATAAAAGAAAATGGATATTTTTTTTTGTATATTTTTTTGTCAATATTACTTACTTGTTTTAACTTTTTTTCATTTACTGACTTCGTAATGTTAAAAGGAACTTTTTTAAATAAGTCAGAAAATTATTTATTAGAAAATATGTTATGACTTGCTTTACCAAATGACGTTATTGTGTCAAATATGTTTAATAATTTTGTTTTTGTCACATTAAATACCTCTTTCGTTAATATATATACAATAACTTTCTGTTTTATTTTTATTTTTTTAACTATTTATTTACTATTTAATAGAACTTTTTCAAATCATTCTAATACTTTGGTACCACAGCTTTATAGTATGCTTGGTGAAAATATTTTTAAAGTAAGTTTAAATTTATTCATATCTGTTTTAGGAAAACATATTGCTCGACCAGAATTTTTTATTAAAATAAATACTATTTTTTTGTTTTTAATTATAAGTAATGCTCAAGGGATGATTCCTTACATGAATACGTTAACAAGCGCCTTAACAAATACTTTTTTTATCGCGTTAGCTTTATTTATTAATATTTTATTAACTTTGTTTGATTATAAAGGATTTAAATATTTTTTAAATTTATTTTTACCTTCAGGTTGTCCTATTTTTTTAATATTACTTTTAGTTCCTATAGAAATTATTTCTTATAGTTTTAGAGTTGTAAGCCTTTCTGTTCGTTTATTTGCTAATATGATGGCTGGACATACTTTATTAAAAGTTATTGTTGGGTTTAGTTGAGTTATTGTTTTTTTAGGAAATTTATCTTTAATTAATTTATTTCCTATTATTATTTTATTTATTTTAACTTTATTAGAGTTTGGTGTAGCTTTTATTCAATCATATATTTTTACAATACTTAGCTGTATTTATCTAAGAGATATTTTCGAAGGACATTAATTTAAATTTGAGGTTCTTTTAATATGACTTTTTACTTAAAATTTCTTACAAAATGTTATTTAACTTAATAAATAAACATGCATCAAATTATCAATTTGGATTTTCTATACCTGCAAGTCCAATTATGGAAGGAATTATCAATTTTCATCACGATCTTTTCTTATTTTTAACCGCAATTTGTTTTTTCGTTTTTTGTTTATTTATTCGTTGTTTATTTCTTTTTAATAATGCAACAAATAAAAAAGCTATTGTAGTAACACACGCACCTGTTTTAGAAATAATTTGAACAATAATTCCTGCAGTAATTTTAGTTTTTGTAGCAATACCTTCATTTTCGTTATTATATTCTATGGATGAATTAATAGAACCTTTATTAACAATTAAAGTTATAGGTCATCAATGATATTGATCTTACGAATTTTTGGATCCAAATATTTTATTTAAACTGTATTATGAAACTATAGGATCGGGTGACGAATTTACTCCTTTAAATGTTACTTGTAATTTTGATAGTTTTATGCTTTCAGAAGATCAATTAACAAAAGAAAATTCTCTTCGTCTTTTAGAAGTAGATAATAAGCTTTATTTACCTATCGAAACAAATGTTCGTGTACTTATAACATCTGCGGATGTTTTACATTGTTGAGCTATTCCTGCATTAGGTGTTAAATTAGACGCTTGTCCAGGACGCTTAAACCAAACATCTCTTTATATAAAACGTCCTGGAACTTTTTATGGGCAATGTAGTGAAATTTGTGGAGTAAACCATGGATTTATGCCAATAAACGTTGTTGGAATAGATATTTTAGGAAATGGTTCACGAATTACGGCGAATATCAGTGAGTCAATTACACCAATATTTAACGCATTATTAGGTAAACATTATAATAAGTAAAATAATATTAGTAACTTATTTTTTTTTTAATTATATATTTATTATCTGTTTTATTAGTTTTGATGGACGTAGCTCAATTGGATAGAGTTCTGGATTACGAATCCAAAGGTTGAAAGTTCAAGTCTTTCCGTCCATAACTTAAATGCCGTATTTTTTTTGTATTTTCTTTATTTTTTTTTATGCTAAAAACCCTTAATGTAGAACTAACCTCTCGAAAATTCACTTTTTGAAAAACAATTTATAATCATAACTTATTAATAAATCTTTTATTAAATAATAATTTATATATTTATTATTATGATTTTATTACTATAGAAGATAAAAATAATATCCAAAAACTTCTTAAAGAAAATAATTTAAAAATGACTCGTGTAAAAAAAAAAACATTGTTAGATTTGAATTTCATTAAAGAATATTTTTTTTTAACAAACCTTTTAATTAATAATGTATTAATTATTACTTCAAAAGACAATAACTTTATATATAATAAGCAATTATTTACTAACTTTCAAAAAATAAAAACAGTACATTTGATTGGAGTTTGGTTATCTAAAAAAATATATAGACCCTTCGAATTTAAAAAATTAACGAATTTATCTTTAGACATAAAAAAAAATACAATAATTATTTTAGTAAAACAACTATATTTATTAAAATTAATTTTAAATAAAAAAACACAAAAAAGAGAACTTTCCTAATTTATTAATTAGTATTAAATAACATTATTTTTTTTACATAAGACATATCTTAAATAAAATATTTAAATTTAGGCATGTAGTTCAAAGGTTAGAACGCGCTGCTCATAACGGCGTTGCTGTAGGTTCGAGTCCTACCGTGCTTATTTATAAAATATGTACAAGTAGTTTTGTTATGAGCGAGCAAATGCTACTTTACGTATGTTTTTACTTTTTTTGATAAAAATTGTTATTTTGTAAAATGAATTACACTACAACTTTTTCTTGAAAAAATTGATTTATACGTTGATTTATGTCTACAAATCATAAAGATATTGGAACGTTATATATGATTTTCGGAGCACTTTCTGGTGTTATTGGAACTTTACTATCTGCGCTTATTCGTATGGAATTAGCCGGACCTGGTCATCAAGTATTACAAGGAAATAATCAGTTTTACAATGTTATTGTAACTGCACACGCTTTTATAATGATTTTTTTTATGGTTATGCCTATTATCATTGGGGGATTTGGTAACTGATTCGTACCTCTTATGATCGGAGCTCCTGATATGGCTTTTCCTCGTTTAAATAATATTAGTTTCTGGTTATTACCTCCTGCATTAATATTATTATTAGCTTCTAGTTTAGTAGAAACTGGAGCAGGGACAGGTTGAACAGTATACCCTCCATTATCAAGCGGACAAGCTCACTCAGGACCTTCAGTAGATTTAGCAATTTTTAGTTTGCATATTGCTGGGGCTTCTTCTATTTTAGGGGCTATTAATTTTATTGTAACTATTTTTAATATGCGTAGTCCAGGAATGTTTATGCATAAGTTACCTTTATATGTATGATCTGTATTAATTACAGCATTTTTATTATTATTATCTCTTCCTGTTTTAGCTGGAGCAATTACAATGTTATTAACTGATCGTAATTTTAATACAACATTTTACGATCCTGCAGGTGGAGGAGATCCTGTACTATACCAACATTTATTTTGATTTTTTGGGCATCCAGAAGTTTATATCTTAATTTTACCTGCTTTTGGGATTATTAGTCAAGTTATACAATTTCGTGTACAAAAACCTATTTTTGGTTATTTAGGGATGGTTTATGCGATGTTATCAATAGGAGTTTTGGGATTTATTGTATGAGCACATCATATGTACACTGTTGGATTAGATGTTGATACTCGTGCCTATTTTACTGCTGCAACAATGATTATTGCAGTTCCTACAGGAATAAAAATTTTTAGTTGATTAGCAACTTTATGAGGAGGTATTATTGACTTAAAATCTCCTGCAGTTTTATTTATGTTAGGATTTTTATTTTTATTCACTATAGGAGGACTTACTGGAGTAGTTTTAGCCAACGCAGGAATTGACATAGCATTTCATGATACTTATTATGTAGTTGCACATTTTCATTATGTATTATCTATGGGTGCAGTTTTTGGGATTTTTTCAGGGTTTTATCACTGATTTCATAAGATGACTGGATTGAATATTCCACGTTTTTATGGACAAATTCATTTTTGAATAACTATTGTTGGAGTAAACTTAACTTTTTTCCCTATGCATTTTTTAGGTCTTGCAGGAATGCCACGACGTATTCCTGATTTTCCTGACTGTTACGCAGGCTGAAATTTTATTGCTTCTGTAGGATCATTAGTTTCAGTAATTGGATTATTTTTCTTCTTTTTCGTAATTTATGCAACATTTTTTACAGATGCTACTAAAGTTGAATTTAAAAATAAATAAAATTTTTTTTTTAATATAGTAAGACTCAATTATACCGAAAAGACTTTATTATCCTGTTTAAATATTTACAAGCTTGTGAACAAGCTTTATAATTTTTTTTCAATACGTTAAACTAATTTCGAACGCATAGCTCAATTGGTAGAGCGGCAGACTTTTAATCTGTAGGTCTTTGGTTCGATTCCAAATGCGTTCATGCTCAATAATAATGGCCCTTTACTTTCGGAAGTAATTGTTCAACAAGAAACCGATTGTCCTATTTATCGTACTAAATTTTTTAAATGCTTTTAAGTTTATAATTTTCGCGGGTATTCGTTAATGGCTAAACGTCCTGCCTTCCAAGCAGATAATGTGGGTTCGAGTCCCACTACCCTCAAATAAAATGTTTATTACATTTTTATATTTACACCTATACGCGAAAATTTGTTTTGCAGCAAACGTGCTTCATTTATTTTCAACGCCCTTCCAAGGATGAACTCTTGGAAGCTACGTTGCTAATACGCCTTTAACATTTCATCAAATTTTTCCCTTAAAACTAAAAGATTTGTTTAGTTTTAAGGAAATTTCTACCAATTATACTAATTGATATGACGTCAATTGTGTACAATATTGAAATCTAAAAAGAGAAGAAGCTATTAAAAAAATACCTGATTTATTACAAAGAGTTTCGCTAGGGGATAACCTGTTAAAAAAGGCTGATAATTTATATCAAAGCGAAGCCTTGATTAAGGAGGAATACAACAATCTTTTAAAAAAGTACAGCAGGCATAATGCTGTAGTTAACCGTACGATTACTCTTAATGATTTGAATATCACAAAGTTTATAACAAAATATCCTGCTTGTGCTTATGATACTGTTGATTTAGAAACCCTACGCTATTTAAGAGAATTTCAACAGATATTAGATGTGGATAAAGCAGACATAAACGCGGATTATAACCATTCTTACAGAAACGCCACAAGCGTCGACCAAAATTTTACTAAAAAAAGTTATAAAAAAGTTTATGACCAAGCAATTAAGGATTCTGTTGAGGTTGTTGATACTGATTTTAGAATCTATTCTTATGACAAAAAATTAAAAATGTTTGCGCCTAATTTAACAATAGAACCTTTACAGCCTTCTTTGCCAAAGAAATTTCATATTTATTTACCAGAAGAATATTTAACCAAATATGAAAATTTAAAGTAATATTAGTAACTTATTTTTTTATTTTAATTATATATTTATTACCTGTTTTATTAGTTTTGATGGACGTAGCTCAATTGGATAGAGTTCTGGATTACGAATCCAAAGGCTGAAAGTTCAAGTCTTTCCGTCCATAATTTAAATGCCGTACTTTTTTTGCGTTTTTTTTTTATTTTTTAAGGATTTTTTTTTGGATTGATAGCGCAGTGATTTAAAAAATCATATACGATAAACTTTACCTGTATTTAAGAAATCCTTTTATGAAATCAACCTTAAAGTTAAACGTAGAAACGAGACGTTCGCAAAAACATCCGTTCCATATTGTAGATCCAAGTCCTTGACCTTTAATCGCCTCAATGGGAGCCTTTTTCATGCTTTTTGGGTTTACCATGTACATACATTTTTATAAAAACGGGTATGCTTTACATTTATTTGGATTAATTTTATTAATTTCAACAATGGCAGTTTGATGACGAGATGTTATTAGAGAAGCCACTTTTGAAGGACATCATACAACATATGTTCAAAAAGGACTAAAATTTGGTATGATTTTGTTTATTGCGTCAGAAATAATGTTTTTTTTTGCATTTTTTTGAGCGTTTTTTACTTCAAGTTTAAACCCAAGTATCGAAATAGGGTGCATTTGACCTCCTAAAGGAATTATTGCATTAAATCCTTGACATGTTCCTTTATTAAATACATTTGTTTTAATTACATCTGGTGCTTATATTACATGAGCTCACCACGCAATTTTAGCGGGAAACCGTAAGGAAAGTATTGAAGCTTTAACATATACAATAATTTTAGCAATATTTTTTACTTTACTACAAGTTTTTGAATACAATGTAGCCCCTTTTAATATTTCTGACAGTGTTTATGGTTCAGTATTTTATATGACTACGGGACTACACGGCTCTCATGTTGCTATTGGAACAATTTTTTTACTGGTTTGTTTATATCGTTTAATAAATCATCATTTTACGCGAACACATCATGTTGGGTTTGAATGTGCTGCTTGATATTGACATTTTGTAGATATTGTATGAATCTTTGTTTATTTTTTTATTTATTGATGAGGATACCCTCTTGTATAAATAAGTTTTAAAATGCACGGCGGTTATCGCTTAATTGGTTAAAGTATCAGTTTGTGAAACTGAATATTATGGGTTCAAGTCCCATTAATCGCCCTTTTTTAATGCTTTGGGTTTATAATAAAAACCTGCATTTAATAATTTTTATATACCGTTTGGTGTAACTTGATAACATAAATATTTTTTTTTAAAGAATATCTTGATGCGGGCTCGTATCCCGTTAACGGTAATATGGTTAACAACATAATCATCAATCTATTTTCGATACAAAACTTACTAGAAATTCCTTGCAAAAACATGATTGCAATGAATTTAATAAAAATAATGATAATTTTGCCTATAATTGGAGGCTTTTGAGCTTTTTTTTTCTGATGAAAATTCGAAATACATGATGTTTGAATAAATGACGGCATTCATGGTGGTAATTATAATCGGGATAATAGATTACGTAATGGTAGTCTTTTTTTTACAGGATTTAACTTTTTAATTTCACTTTTTATTTTATTAATATTAAACAAAACAGAACCAAATTTTCAAGCAGTTTTTTTAGTATCGTTTTGAAATTTAAATATTCGCTTTGGTATTGATTTTATTTCACTAAGTTTAATAATATTAACAAACTTATTTATTTTTTTATGTATATTAAATTTAAGAATAGGAGAATTATATGGTAAATTTGATATGGTTGAAATACTTTTTTTACTTTATTTTTTACAATGAGGACTTTTATGTGCATTTAGTGTTTTAAATTTATTAGGTTTTTTTATTTTTTTTGAAGCAACTTTAGTTCCAATTTTTTTAATTATTTTACTAGGAGGATCTCGTGAACGTAAAACACGTGCAGGTACTTTAATTGCATTATATACTTTAGCAGGATCTATTTTTATGCTTTTTAATATTATATATGTATATGTTAAATTTGGATCAACAGATTATGTTTATTTATTAAGTTTACAATTTTCTGAGTTAGATCAAAAAATTTTATGATTAACTTTTTTTTTAGCTTTTGCCGCAAAAATACCAGTATTTCCTTTGCATGTGTGAATTCCAGAGGCACACGTAGAAGCGCCTACTATTGGCTCTGTAATTTTAGCAGCTTTATTGTTAAAATTGGGGGTTTATGGTTTAATTCGTTATGGCTTACCTTTATTTCCTTACGGCCAAGAATATTTTAAACATACAATTTCTGCATTAACTTTATGTAGTTTTTTATATACAAACATTGCAGCTATTCGTCAAGTTGATATTAAAAAAATTGTTGCGTACTCTTCTGTTGCACATATGAATCTTGTTGTTTTAGGTATTTTATGTATTTCTATTGAAAGTCTTGACGGAGCTATTTTTCAAATGATTGCTCATGGTCTTGTTTCTGGAGCACTTTTTTTTTGTATAGGAATTCTTTATGAAAGATTTTCTACACGTCTAGTATGATATGTTAGTGGAGTTGCTTTTTATTTGCCACTATTTTCTTTTTATTTTTTTATTTTTAATTTAGGAAATATTAGTTTTCCTGGTTCAAGCAATTTTATTGGAGAAATTTTACTTTATATTGGAATATTTAAAGATAATTTTTTTTTTGGAACTTTAGCAACAATAAGTATGTTTTTTGGCGCAATATACACCATGTGAACATATAACCGTATTTGTTTTGGTAATATAAAACTTTTTACTGTAAAACCTATTGTTACAAAAGATATTGATAAATTAGATTTTGTCATATTATTCACTTTATTGTTTTTTTTATTTTTAACTGGATTTTATTCGGGATGTATTTTAAATTATATTTCAATAAATACTACAAGTATTATTACAAGATCTATAAATATAATATCACAAACAACACAATTTACAAATATAACCAATATAAAATGAGCTGACTAATATGAAATCAACTTGTTCCGAAAATGCTTTTTTTATGTAATGCTTTAGGCTTTGGGGAAACTCCTTTTAGAGGATGGACTCTGGGGGGGTTTACTGCGCAAATGCCTTCTAGTTACTTTCAAATAAATAAATTCCAATTTAAAGATATTTTTAATCTTAAAAATGTTTATAACAGTTGATTTGACGTTCATTATATACAACATGATATAATTATAGTCAACAAGTTAAAAAAGACAAATAATTGTATCATTGCAAATCTTAACAAGAATTCACCCATTTTAGACCGGGCTTTGAAATGTCATCTAGCGTTAGATTCACTAAACGAGCTTATCAACACCGCACCAGCAATTCCTCGTAGTCCTGAGATTCAAACAGCTTTCGAAAACGCAATCTCTCAGAGGAACCAAGTGAATAGAGCACTTCAAGCTTTAAATGACATATTTGGAGAACCTTTGACAAAAGAGCGTACTTTTGCGTTAAAGAAAGAACAAATAGACTATTGCTATAATGTTATGGATAATGATGCTGAAATTTATTCCAGAAATAAAAAAATACAATTACATAGTCCCCATGTCATAATACAAAATAAACTTTCCTTGCCTGATAAATTTTACCCATTGTTACCTAGCGAAATTGTTAATTCTTATCAAAATCTAAGATAAAGTTGATATTTTATTTTAATTGTATATTTACCGTGGACGTAGCTCAGTGGGATAAAGCAGTGGATTGAAAATCCAAAGGTAGAAAGTTCGAGTCTTTCCGTCCACATTTAAAATTCCGTATTTTAATTGCATTTTTTTTTGTTAAAAATACTTTACCTAAAAAATGATTGCTAATTTAAAAAACTTAAAATAATTTTTCAAGCTAGCTTACTATTTTAAATTAAATATACTTTAAAAGTCATTTTAATGTAAATGATCAACCGGCAAAAAATCAAAATCTTATATTTATAAAAAGTAAAGGTTTGATTCCTTTTAATAATACATATTAATAGAATAAATAACTTTTTTTTGTTTTAGCAAACTAAAGTTGATTAATTATAAAGCATTTTTGTGAGTAATTTGTTAACAATTACACGCGTACGTAAATTTTGGTATGAAAATCTTAAAAAATAATAATTTATTTAAAAAAAAAATTACGACAGAAAATACAATTAAAAGTTTTATGATGAATTTTGGTCCACAACATCCCGCAGCACACGGTGTTTTACGCTTAATCTTAGAATTAAACGGAGAAGTTGTTAAAAAGGCTGATCCACATATAGGACTATTGCATAGAGGTACTGAAAAATTAATTGAAAATAAAACATATTTACAAGGATTACCTTATTTTGATCGTTTAGATTACGTATCTATGATGGCACAAGAGCATGCTTATTCGTTAGCGATTGAAAAACTGCTTAAAATAGAAATACCGTTACGTGCTCAATATATTCGCGTAATTTTCTGTGAAATCACGCGAATTTTAAACCATTTACTTGCAATTACATGTCATGCTTTAGACGTTGGTGCAATGACTCCATTGTTATGAGGTTTCGAAGAGCGTGAAAAACTTATGGAATTTTATGAACGCGTTTCGGGTGCACGAATGCATGCAAGTTATATTCGTCCTGGAGGAGTTCATCAAGACTTACCTTTAAATTTTTTAGAAGATTTATTTCAATTTATAAAACTATTTTCTTTACGAATTGATGAGTTTGAAGAGCTTTTAAGTAATAATCGTATATGAAAGCAACGTTTAGTTAATATAGGAATTGTTACAAAGGCAGATGCTTTAGATTGAGGGTTTAGTGGCGTAATGCTTCGTGGATCAGGTGTTCCTTGAGACTTACGTAAATCCCAACCCTATGAAATTTATTCAAAAACACCTTTTGATATTCCTGTTGGAAGTAATGGGGACTGTTTTGATCGTTATTTAATTAGGATCCAAGAAATGCGCCAAAGTTTGCGCATTTTAAATTATTGTATTAATAATATACCACAAGGGCAAATTAAAATTGATGATAAAAAAATAACGCCGCCTAGTCGTATCGAAATGAAAAATTCTATGGAAGCATTAATACACCATTTTAAATTTTATACACAAGGAATGGATGTTCCAAAAGGAATGACCTATTTAACAGTAGAAGCCCCAAAAGGAGAGTTTGGTGTTTTATTAAAGGCGGATGGCACAAATAAACCTTATCGTTGTCATATAAAAGCTCCTGGTTTTGTACATTTACAAGGACTTCCTTTTATGTCAAAAGGACATATGATTGCAGATGTTGTTACAATAATAGGTACCCAAGATATCGTTTTTGGAGAAGTTGATAGATAGCTTTATAAAGAAATATTTCAAATTTATGATTTAATCGTTACAATTATTTAAATATAAAATTTAAATGCCAAAGCGGGCTTTACAAACGCCTCTGGGGGGCTTGGAGCCCAACGCATAAAATAAAAATATTCTATGCGGGTGAATTTTTTTTTTGTGAGTGGGGCCACCGACTTAAAAAAAGTAACACTCATTTTAAATTTAAAATTTTTCGTTATTTTTTTCATAAAATTATTGCTTTTTTTTATACTAAATCCTCGTAATTTTTTAATTGTTCTGGACTAATATATTTATACAAAACAGACTGAAATTCAAATTTATCCGGCTTTTCTAAGTTATGCATTTCGTTTCAAATAATTTTTGACCTGTAATGCTCCGTTTTATTTTCTAAATAATCTGCGCAATCTCGTTGAACATTTTCAAAAGTTTCTACATAACGAGACTCGAACATATCTAAACTTTCTGTTATTACAAAAGCAGCATTAGCATATTCCAGTCTAGGCCTTCGAGCGTCCGGCATATAACAAAACAAATCAGATAATATTAATGGAATTTCGTCCTTTAAGCGGTCAAAACGTTCCTCCTCGTCTGGATAAAGATTTCTTGTAAGTCCAGTTTCTGCAAGGTCTGTAATTTTTTTAAATGACACAACCAACTCTCTATGCACCGCGGCACTTTCACGCAATCAAAAATGATCTCTATAAATGTTATTCAAAATACCTGTACATTTTTTACCTAAATTGTCAATATATGACGCAAGATTAGCGACGTTTATAGTGTTGTCACTTTTTATAAAAGTTTTTTTAAGAAATTCTGGTTTTGAATCCAAAAAAATTTTTCAAGATTCTGTATTGTGAGAGTTTTTCGAATTGTAAGACTGAATTCAATCAACTTTTCACATTGTGTTTCAAATCGCAACTGCCGTTTTAATTAATAAGTCATAAAGAAAAACTAACATAATGTCGTTGTAATGTCATTAGAGGGACTCGAACCCTCACCTTTTATAAAGACCGGATTCTAAATCCGGCGTGTTTACCAATTACACCATAATGACGTTTAAAACCATAGAAAATTTTTTAAAATAAATTAGTATCAATATGCTTTTTATTTTACAATACATATACATTTGACCTATCAACGTAGTAGTCTTCTACGATTTTTCTGGAAAATATCTTTTGAGATCAATTTCTTGCTTATATGCTTTCAGCAATTCTTTCAATGTAACGTAACTACCCGACAATGCTTTTGAAAAAACAATCGGTACATCAGAGGTTACCCCTCCTCAATCCTCTCGTACTAAAGTTGGCTTCTCTCAATTTTCCTACATCTACAACAGATAGGGACCGAACTGCCTCACGGCGTTCTAAACCCAGCTCACGTACCGCTTTAATCGGCGAACAGCCGAACCCTTGGAACCTTTTTCAGCTCCAGGATGCGATGAGCCGACATCGAGGTGCCAAACGACTTCGTCGATAAGAACTCTCAAAAGTCATTAGCCTGTTATCCCTAGAGTACCTTTTATCCGTTGAGCGATAACTTTTCCACATAAAATTACCGGATCACTATGGCAAACTTTCGTTTCTATTTGATATGTCTATCTTATAGTTAAGCAGGCTTTTACCATTACACTCCACAACTGATTTTATAGCCAGTTTGAACCTACCTTTGCACTCCTCCGTTACTCTTTGGGAGGAAACCGCCCCAGTTAAACTACCAATCATACACTGTCTCTTTAAAAAAAATTAAAGATAAAGTTCTGAAAATAAAAAGAGTGGTATTTCACTGACGTTTAAATTTTTAAGATTTAAACTTCCACCTATGCTACACAATTTAAAAACAAGAACAATGTAAAAATGCAGTAAAGGTTCATAGGGTCTTTCCGTCTAATTGTAGATTACCCGCATCTTCACGGGCAATTCAATTTCACTGAGTTTGCGTTGGAGACAGTAGGGAAGTCGTTACACCGTTCATACAGGTCGGAACTTACCCGACAATGGATTGCGCTACCTTTGGACCGTCAGAGTTACAGCCTCCGTTTACTTGGGTTTAAATTTAATGCGTTAACATTTCCTTTTAACTAACAAGCACCGGGAAGGTGTCAGACCTTATACATCATCTTACGATTTAGCAAAGTCTTGTGTTTTTAGTAAACAGTCGCTCCCCCCTATTTAATGTTACCTTTTTATATTTTAATAATAATTAGGCACCCCTTATTCCGAAGTTACAGGGCTATTTTGCCGAGTTCCTTCAACGCAATTATCTCAAGCACCTTAGTATTCTCTACCTATCCACCTGTGTTGGTTTTAGTACGGTTTAAAAACTATTTTAACTTTTTCTTGAAAACGCATTCATAACTTTTTTATTTCTTTTAAAAAAGCTTGTAAATTTAGTTTTAAATTTAAAATTAAATTCTCATCAAATACAGCTTTCGCTTTTTTTTTAGAGGCCGTCTAACTCGTAAGCGGATTATCCTTTCTTAGAAAACCTTAGATTTTCGGTGACAATGTTTTTCACATTGTTTATCGTTACTCATGCCAACATTTTCTCTTCTGATTTAAAAATAAACTTATCAGCTTATCTTAACATTTACAGAATGTTCTGCTACCATATATTTTAAGCTTTCAAAAAATATATTTATTGCTTCAGTATTTTTCTTAAGTCTCTATACATTTTCGGCTTAAATAATCTAAACTAATGAGCTGTTACGCTTTCTTTCAAAGATGGCTGCTTCCAAGCCCACTTCTTAATTGTCAAAGTTTATTTATAACCTTTATCACTTAGAAAAAATTAAAGACTTTATCAAATAATCTGGGCTGTTTCCCTCTCGACTATGGATCTTTGCACCCAAAGTCTGTTTATTATTTTTTATAAATTTGTATTCAGAGTTTTCTTGAATTTAGTAAGATGTGACGTCCCCTGCATTCCTTAAGTGCTTTACCCCAAACTATAAAAAAATAACACACTACTTAAATAGTTTTCGCAGAAAACCAGCTATTTCTGAGTTTGATTAGCCTTTCACCCCTAATCACAAGTCATCCCCGAATTTTTCTACATTCGTGGGTTCGGTCCTCCAATTTCTTTTAAAAAATTTTCAACCTGCTCATAATTAGATCACTCAGTTTCGGGTATAATTATAATAACTTAACCGTTTTTTTAAAACTTGTTTTCACTACGCCTTTTTTTAATAAATTAAGCTTGCTATTATAATTAAGTTGTTGGCCCATTATACAAAAGGTACGAAGTTATTTTTATAATAAATAAAAACTTCTACTGAATAAAATATTGGATTTCAAGTTCTATTTAACACACCTTTATAGGGTCTTTTCACCTTTCCCTCACGGTACTTGTTCACTATCGGATTAAAAAAAATATTTAGATTTCGAAGGTGGTCCTCCGTTGTTCAAGCAAGATTGCACGTGTCTCGGTTTACTTTTAAATATTTGTTTAAACAAAAAAAAACTTTTTACAGGATTATTACCTTTTTAAATAAATTTTTCCAAATTTTTCAATAATTTTTTTTTATTTATTAAACAAATAAAATCTACTTCATATTCGCTCGCCGCTACTAATGAAATCTCTGTTGATTTTTTTTCCTTTAACTACTAAGATGTTTCAATTTGTTAAGTACTTTTTTATTAGGTTTTCCTTTGGAGATTTGTATATTATAGATTAAACTACATACAACTTTTCGTAATTTTTACGTCCATTTATTTTTTTAACCAAGGTATCCCTCCAATATCTTTTTAATTTTCTATACAAATTACTTTTTTTATTAAAAAACTTTAAAACTAAAAAGGCGCTCAAAAAGGAATTGCACCTTTTCCTGCGGGTCATGAGCCCGCTGAGCTAACTATTACTCCATTGAGCGTTGTGTGGTTTTAAAGTTTTTTTTCTTTGTTATTAACTGAATTATCTTCTTCTTCTTCTTTTTTTTTTATTGGGCGTTTTGCACCATATTTAGAACGTGCTTGTTTTTTGCTATCTAACCCTGCAAAATCATAAACACCTCTAATCAACTTATATTTAATCCCTGGTAAATCATTAACACGACCCCCTCGAATTAAGACTACAGAATGTTCTTGTAGTTTATGACCTTCTCCTGCAATATAACCGTAAATGCGTTTTTTATTACAAAGACGAATTAAGGCTAATTTACGTAACGCAGAATTAGGTTTTTTGGGGGTACGTGTTAACACACGGATACAAACTCCTTTTTTTTGCGGGTTGTGTTGCAATGCGGGTCTGCGTATTGTTCGGCTTTTTTTTTTTCGACGATTATTTGTTAATTGATTTATTGTGATCATTTTAAACCTTTTGCATTCTATTTTAAAATCTTTCTAAATAAAAGTTTCTCTTCTACAAAGATATTTATATTGCAGGATACTTTTTACTTTAAAATAGAATTTGGAATAGGCTCTTGTAGGTAAATTTACTTTGACCTAAATTACCGTCGTATTGCAAATAATAATAAAGGAATGAGCAGGATTCGAACCCGCGGCACTTTCTGTGCTTCGGTTTTCAAGACCGATGCTTTAAACCACTCAGCCATCAATCCAAAAAAATAAAAAAATTCTTAAAAACATACTTAAAAAAATAAAAAAATTCTTAAAAACATACTTAAAAACATACTTAAAAAAATAAAAAAAAAATACAAAATAAAGAAAATTTTCGTTAACAATTTATTAACTTGAACCTTATTTTTTTTTATCTCTTTCCAGCCACAAGTTCCCTTACAACTACCTTGTTACGACTTCATTACGGTTATAAAAATGACCTTAATGTCGATAACTTAAAAATTATTTTATAAATATTAAAAAATTTTTTTAATTTATATATAAATACAATAATTATTTATAAAACATGTCCAGCCACCTTTACTCCCATAACGTGACGGGCGGTGTGTGCAAAGCTCACAAAATAAATTCACCGTGACGTGCTGATTCACGATTACTAACGATTCCTTCTTCATGCAGGCAAGTTGCAGCCTACAATCTGTACTGAAATATTTTTTAAAGGATTTGCTCCAACTTACGTTTTTGCCTCCGATTGTTATATTATTGTAACACGTGTGTAGCCCAGTTTATAAAAGCCATGACGACTTACCTTCATCCCCACCTTCATTGTAAGAAAAAAGCAGACATTATAGGCGTCTTAATAAAATTTAATCAAATTTACAAAATAACCAGATAATTTATAAAATCTTAATAAAGAGTTATAAAAATTTAATTAATTATTAGAATATAATAAAAATGTCGTGCATAAAAAAAAATAACCTTTTTTTTAATAAACAAAAAAAGTAGAATATTTTTATATAAGGTTTGCTTCACATTCGCTTTTTAGATATAAACTTTTAATAAAGTTAGAGACGTGATCATATCGGATATCCAACAATAAAAAAACGTTTATATAAAAGCAGCATTATATCATAAAATATAAAACATAATACGTACTTGCATACGTACCGAATATGCCTTATATTCAGAAAAAGCCTCTTGCCCACTTTTAAATTACATCTGTATTATAAAGTACTTTTTAATTTTTAATACATTTATTAAAATTATTGCTTTAGTAATTATAATTAAGGGTTGCGTCCGTTACGTTTTCTCAACAACACGCCTCACGGCACGGACTGACGACAGCCATGCAACATTTTGTAAAAACTGGTAAGGTTTTGCGCGGATTATCGGATTAAACCACATGTTCCACCGTTTAAATTAAGCTCCCGCCAATTTCTTTGAGTTTTAATCTTGCGATCGTACTTCTCAGGCGAAATGTTTAACGCGTTAGCTTTAACATTAAATATTTTATAATTAAAAATAAATTTAATATATAATTTAACATTTAACATTTATTAGTGAAGGTATGGACTACCGGGGTCTCTAATCCCGTTTGCTCCCCATACTTTAATTCATCAGCGTCAGTAAAATCTAGTTAATTGTCTTCACCCTTGGTCCTTTTTCTTTTATTAACGGATTTGACCCCTATTTAAGAAATACGATTAACTCCAAAATTACTCCAGAATATCAGTTTTGAAAAATATTCCAAAGTTTTGCTTTGACATTTAATTTTCAACTTTCGAAAAACTGCTTAAGAATCCTTTACGCCCAATTTGACCGAATAACGCTTGCCCCTTTCGTATTACCGCGGGTGCTGGCACGAAATTAGCCGGGACTAACTTTTTTGAGTACTGTCATTATCCTCCTCAAACACAGAGTTTTACAACCTAAGTTTACAGCGTTCATCACCCTTACGATATTGCTGGATCAAGATTTCTCTCATTGTCCAATATTCCTCACTGCTGCCTTAATTAAGTCAAAACCTTGTCTCAGTTTTAGTGCGGTTGATCATCCTCTCAGATCAACAAAGCATCCTTGGCTTGGTAAGCTTTAAATCTTACCAACAACCTAATACTATATAAATACATCTTTAAGCAAAAATATTCTTTTTTAAGTTTTCTTACGAAAACATTTTTATTAGGGATTTTTTTTAGAAACGTATAAGAATAAATCTTTCCGTATAAAACTTTTACCCTAACTTAAAGGCAGTTTTTTTATATTCTACGCGCCCGTTCGCTACTAGAAAATTTAAATTTCCCGTACAACTTGCATGTGTTAAGCATATCGTTAGCGTTCATTCTGAGCCAGAATCAAACCCACTTACTTTTATATAAATTTTTATATTAATAAAAATTTTTATTATAAATCTATTTGTTTTTTTAAACAATATCTGTTTTAAATGTTTATTGTCAATCTAGCGCTTTTTTTACAACTTCATAAATAAATCCAAATGTTAATATTATTAAAAAAAATAACATTACAAAAAATCCGGAATGACCTATAGTATTTAAAGTAACTCCTCAGGGAAATAAATAAACAACCTCTATATCAAAAATAATAAATAAAATTGCAATAATATAAAAACGGACATCAAATTTATTTCTTGCGTCTTCAAAAGGCTCAAAACCACATTCATAAGCAGACATTTTTTCAAAATCGGGGTTTTGTACAGCAATTAAAGAAGATAATCCAAAAAAAATTAGTCCGAGAATACAACTAAAAGTAAAACTAATAAAAATTATCGCGTACTGATAAAATAAAACATTATTTAAAATTTGTGACATAATTTATAACAAATTTTTATTAAAATTTTCAACTGCAAATTTTATATTTTTTTTTTGCTCGTTAAAAATTTTAATTTGAAAAGAAAAATATTTTAATAAAAAAAAACGAGAGTTTAATTGTACTACAGTTTTATTAATAATAAAACTTGAGTATAAATGAACAAGTACTAAAAAAATTCAATAAATATATTCTATAAATAATTCTTTATCTAATTGAGCCATCTTTATTATAAAACTATTCTGTTTACATATAAAAAAAAAAAAAATAAAAAGATCTTCAAAAGGATAATATAGGAATTGAACCTATAACCTGATGGTTAACAGCCATACGCTCTACCATTGAGCTAATTATCCTTTAAATCTTTTTATTTTTTAAATAAGCAGTAACAGAATCGAACTGTTTGCCTTTGCTGTGTAAAAGCAATACTCTACCAATGAGTTAACTGCCCGATAAAATATAAACTATACATTTTAAAAATGTGACATTATTATAATTTTTTGAACTTACTTGTTTATTTTTATTTAGTTCTCTTAATAAAAGTATTTTCAATTATTGAAATCTTATATTGATTTAATAAAAAACCGCTCTGATGATTAGTTAAAGTGTTTGTATTAAAAACCATGTTTAAATTTTTAACGAAAGATTTCGCTTCTGATTCTATTTCAAGAATATTAGAGATTTCTTTATTATTAAGATTTATATTAAAATAATTTTTATTTTGATTCAAAATATTAAAATGAAATCCCTTAAAATTAGGCGTTCTTGTTAATCCAAAAAATAGAGAATTTAAAAAAATATAAATATTTTTTTTACGTAAAGTAACTTTACACCCTGCAACTGCGTTTTTTTTTATTTTATAAAAAGGCAGTTCTTTTTTAGATCTGGTTAAAAGACCTTTTTGTGCAGTGATTAGTTCTAGAATTAAAAAATGCAAAGGCATTACATTATATTTAAAATCAAGATGTTTAAACCCAAAATTTAAACACAATTTAGTTATTTTGATATGATTTAATGAACATACGGAATTAAATTTAGATAAAAAAGTTAAAGAGTTTAAATAAAAATCCTCTTCAAACAAATAATTAAATTTATTAAAATTAATTTTAGTGTCGTAACTATATGCATATTTTGTTTCTGTTTTCACCTTTACATATAAAAAAAAAAAAATAGAATGTATTTAATTATATTAAATTATACCCGCACATAATAAGAATACGTAAAAACTTCTTTTGGCGAAGTTTTTTAGACATCCCCCCAAATAAACGTGTTCCTAAAACACGTTTTTTTTTATTCAAAATAATTACAGAATTTGAATTAAATTTGCTAAAAGAACCATCTTTAAAACGAGATTCTTTTTTAGTTCTTGTAATAAGCCCTAAATGAATTTCTCCTACTTTAACTTTACGTATTAAACGTAGTTTTTTAATAGATAAAGCAATAAAATCTCCACAGAAAGCATAAGTTCTGTTAAATCCCTTATAGGTATGAATGCATTGTGTAATACGTGCACCTGAATTATCGATTGTTTTTAATTTTGTTTCTTTTTGTATCATCTTTTAATAGATATACTCTTAATCGGACTTGAACCGATATTGATTTGAATTTTGAATTCAATGCGTCTACCTATTGCGCCATAAGAGTGTAAAATTTTATTTGTTTAAACAATCAAATTAATAATCTAATAAAATATCTTTAAAAATTTTAAAATAAGACATTATTAGCGCTAAAGCAATAGCAGATTCTGCGGCTGCAATTGTTAATATAATTAAAGCTAATATTTGTCCTGTAATATCATCATTATGTAAAGAAATTGATATTAAATAAAAATTTATTCCATAAAACATAATTTCTATAGCAATTATTGCGATTAGAATATTACGGATATTCAATAATATTCCGCATATCCCTAAAAAACTTAAAATAAGACCGATGTCGATAAAAGTAGTTAATTCATAAATTTTCATATTTTTATAAAATTGTTGGTATGTAATTATTACAAAACAAAATACAAGCTAATATTAAAACAAACGCTAAAGATATTGGTAAAAAAACTTTTCACCCTAATCTCATTAATTGATCATATCTATAGCGTGGTAAAGTCCCTCGAATTAAAATAAACAAAAAAATAAAAAATAAAGTTTTAATTGTAAATCATAATGAATTAGGAATAAAACTAATATCAATTAATGGTAATCATCCCCCCAAAAATAAAATAACGGTCATACTACACATTAAAATAATATTACTATATTCCGCTAAAAAAAAAAGTGCAAAACTCATAGCGGAATATTCTACGTTATATCCCGCAACGAGTTCAGCCTCTGCTTCAGGTAAATCAAAAGGATGTCTATTTGTTTCTGCTAAAGTACATATGAAAAAAATTATGAACATTGGAAATAATGGAATAAAATATCATAAAGATTCTTGTGAATTTACAATAATATTCAAATTTAAAGATCCTGATAAAAAAATTACAGAAACTATAGTAAGTCCCATAGATACTTCATAAGAAATCATTTGTGCCGCAGAACGTAATGCTCCTAAAAAAGCATACTTTGAATTACTTGATCAACCTGCCATAATTACGGAGTGAACACTTAAAGAAGATATTGCAAAAACATATAATAATCCTATATTTATATTTGATAATGCAAAACCGTCCCCAAAAGGAATTACAATTCATCCAGATAACGCTAAAGCAAACGTAAACACAGGGGATAATATAAATATAATCATGTTTGAACTTTTAGGCAAGATAGTTTCTTTTAAAAATAATTTTAACCCGTCTGCTAAAGGTTGTAGTAACCCAAAAAATCCTACAACAGCCGGACCTTGTCTACGTTGAATTGCAGCCAATATTTGACGTTCGATTAACGTGAAATAAGCTACTGCAATTAATAACGGAAGTATAAACGATAAAAAATAACATATAATTTTAAGAAAAGAAAACATTTTTATAAAACTTTATTAAATGAAATTATTTTTATTTTGTAAAAATAGAGAACACTCTGCCATTGTTTTGGAATTTTTACTAATATTATCTGTCATATAAAAATTTGTAATTATAGGTTTTAAATTTGATAAGAAAACTTTATTAGCATTTTCTGACAAATTTAAAAAATTTATTTCAAATTTTTTTCGAAAATATTTTATATTTTTTAAAAAAGGTGCTTCTAAATATAAATTTTTTTTTAAAAAATTATTACGTTTTGTGTTTAAAATTTTATCTAAAAAAATAATACTACGAAAAACATCTTCCGAGTTTCGTGATAAATTTAAAGTTGTTTTGCTTTTAAAACCTTTTTGAACGATTCCTTCAAGATTAACGTTTAAACTATCTCGCTCATAAAAGCTATTTATAGGTAAAATATAATTAAATAAATAATCTTGTTCAAAACGATGTGTATTTAATGAAGAAAAAAAAATAGGATTTTTTATTATACTTTTGTCTAAATAATTAAGATTATTACAAATTAATCCTATTTTTTTTTCTTTTTTTAGAGAATTTAATAAATGAACCTCTGATTTTGCATTAGATACCGCACCTAATTCGCAAGCATGCATTTGACCAATATTTAAATTAACAAAATTTACATTAATCGCTGTATTTGAAATAATAAAGCTTTTCTTACTTAAAAAACGTATTAAATTTTGAAATACAGCTCCATCTAAACGTAAAGTAAACTCAGAACCTATAATGATTAAAGGGTTTTTTGCTTTACGTAAATGTTTACAAAAACTATTTTTCCCTTCTAAAATATTTATTAATGTTTTTAAAGAATTTCCTAGATGAGTATAATAATATGTTAAATTAACAAAGTTTCCTACCAAAAATAAAGGAATATTTTTATTAAAAAAATGTTTACGAATCTTTAAATTTAACATTGAACTTTCTGTTCTAGGATTAATTCCAATTAATAAAATTAAATCGCCGTCTTCAATATTATTTAATTTGCTATTAAAAAGATAAAACTGCGGTAAATCAGTATTTATTTTAAAACGTTTTTTTGAAATTAACAAATTATTTAAACCATAACTTTTTAAAAATTGTGTAAAAATATATAATTCCTCCATTGTTAATAGAGTACCTACAATTCCAAAAAAATTTACATTTTGTTTTAATAAAGAATTAAATTCTTGAGAGAAAGATAATAAAAAAGAATGTCAATTTAAAATTTTTGTTTGATTTTTTTTTTTTAAATCTTCTAAACGTAATACATTTAAACCATCAAAAGAATAACGTGTTTTATCCGAAATTCAATGCTCATTTATATTTTGATTAATTTTTGGTAAAATACGCAAAATTTGGTCCATAATTTTAAATTCTTTTATATTTTTTTGATAAATTTTTGTTAACGTATTGTTGCGTGTATGGATAACAATATTACTACCTAATGCGTCTGAAAAATCTATGGATTCAAACTTTTTTAATTCTCAATTTCTTGCTAAAAAAGCGTAAGGTTTTGAAGTTAATGCACCTACAGGACATAAATCAACTAAATTTCCAGATAATTCTGTTTTAATATATTTATTTAAATAAGTTCCTATTTCCATTAATTCTCCACGTCCTATAGAACCTAAATCATCTGCTCCAGTTAATTCTGATAAAAAACGAACGCATCGTGTACAATGAATACAACGTGTCATTATTGTTTTTATAAGAGGTCCACAATTTTTATCTTCCACCCCACGTTTTATTTCAAAAAAACGACTACGGTCAGAACCAAAGTTTAAAGTAATGTCTTGTAAATCACATTCACCCCCTTGATCACATATAGGACAATCTAAAGGATGATTTATTAATAACAATTCTAAAATAGATTCTTGTGCTTTTTTAACTAAAGGTGTTTCCGTAAAAATAACCATTCCGTTTGAAATTGGCATTGCACAAGATGCCACAGGTTTTGGAGACTTTTCAATTTCAACCAAACACATTCTACAACTTCCGGCAACGGAAAGTTTTTCATGATAGCAAAAACGTGGAACTGTTATGCCTGCTTGTTCACAAGCTTGTAATACTGTAATAATCTTATCAAAATTATATTTTTTATTATTTATAAAAAGTTGTATCATTTTAAAAACAAATTGTAAGCTATTTTTAGTGTAATATAAAATATTTCTTATATTTAAAAAAATTATTAATTTTTTTTTTTATGTGAATTATAAATTATTAAAAAAATAATAAATTATTTATTATTTTTGACATAAATGTATATTTTAAATTAAAAGATTTTCAGTTATTTTACAATATTAAAAAAGATATATTTAATTTTTAATTTTTCTTTGTTTTTTTAAAAATTTTTTTTTATAACTTAGCGTTATTTAAACTAAACTTATAATTTTATAAATTATTTTTAAAAATAAAAATATATATATTTTTATTTTACTAACATTGAATAGACTTTCCTTAAATAAATATTTTTTTATTTACTATTTATTTATATATATATTATAATGTTTTAAAATAGTTTTTTTAAATTTTTTTTATAAATTTTAATATTAAAAATACTATTCTCACTTTGACGATAAGCTTGGTTTACGGAATCTTGCTGTTTTACCAATTTATATATATGATTTTCAACTGTAAGGACAATAGCACCTACCATTGCGATAAAAAGTATAAAACCACAAAATAAAAAGGAATTTACATATTCTTTAAACAAAGCTTTTCCTAAAACTTCTAAATGAGGTTCATATTTTATTATATTCGAATACGATAAATAAACATTAAGATCCTCTTCGTTTAATAATAAATAAATATAATCCTCTTGTAAAAATATTATTAAATTTAATAATACTAATAATACAATAATAGATTTATACGAAAAAATATCTAAGAATTTTTGCGAAATATTTGCAACTTTAATATCAAGAGTCATAACCATAAATAAAAATAAAACTGCAATTGCTCCGACATATACAATTAAAAAAATTATAGCAAAAAATTCGACATTTAATATTAAAAGTAAAATACTACCAAAGAAGAAAACTAAAATTAGTAATAAAATTGAATGTATAGGATTTATTGCTCCTATTACAAAAGATGCGCACGTAAAACAACAGGTACTTAAAAAATAAATAAAAAATTTCATAAAAATTTCGGCGTAAAGGGATTCGAACCCAAGACCTCCTGCTCCCAAAGCAGATGCACTAGCCTCTGTGCTATACCCCGGAGAAACTATTATTACCTATGTATAAATTTAGTTTTTAAAAGACAACCGCTTAACGAATTTTTAACATAATTCAAAAAAAAATTAATACTTGTATTTTGAATATGATTCATATTATAAAAACAAATTGTAATTAATGTTTGGTAAGATTTAATTTCAAACTGTTCTCTTGATTTTTTATCTATATGTGGAGAGCGTAAAACATTAAAACAATGCCTTTTTGTTGGTAAAGAAACTATCTTACAGTTTTCTATATTTAAAAAAAAGGCTTTATTTTCTATTTTATTAAGAGCTTTTTTAAAAAGTTTTGGATGAAAACTTTGTATTTTAAGATAAATCGTTGTCTTTTTAAAGTTATTTTTTATGGGATTTATAAGAACTTTTGACATTTTAATTAATTGTTTAGAAGTGGAATTGAACCACTGACCTAAAGATTTTCAGTCTTTCGCTCTAACCAACTGAGCTACCTAAACGAATATACTCAGTACAGGACTCGAACCCGCAATAAACAGATTTTAAGTCTGCTGTGTCTACCATTCCACCAACTGAGCATTTTGAGAAAGGACGGATTCGAACCGTCGTAGAATTAAATCAACAGATTTACAGTCTGCCGCCGTTAGCCGCTTGGCTACCTTCTCTAAAAATACATTTTACAGGACTCGAACCTGTAACCATCAGCTTAGAAGGCTGTTGCTCTATCCAATTGAGCCAAAAATGCAGGTTTAATGTTTTTGTTAGAGTCTTCTTTAAAGGACTGTTTAGATGTTTTAAAATCATGATTTGCGATAGCTAATTTTTGTAAACTTAAACGTTGTTTAAAACTTTGACTTTTTTTTAACGCACTATCAATAATTTCTTCTGCTAAATTTTTATAAAAAATTTTGTTTGATTTTAATTTTGCATTTGAAATTATTCAATTAGCTGATAAATATTTACCACGTGATTTTTTAATTAAAAGAGGTTTATACACGTTTTTTGAACCTTTTCTCCGAGTAGTTATTCCAAAGCTAGGCGTAGTAAATCGCATGGTACGCGTTATTTTTCAAAAAGGGTATTTTTGCTTTAATTTTGGTGTTTTTGCTATATAAAAAAGCATTGTACGAATATTATTTTCAATTTTAAACTTGTTTCCTTTTTTAATGGCATATTGTACTAAAGATTTATATAAAGAAACTTCGCGGGAAATATCTAAACGTAATAATTTTTGTTTTCGTATTTTATTTTTTACTAAAGATGTTTTACTTATGGTTTGTTGCATATGATAAAAAAAAAAAAATCAAAATTAAATAAAAAATAAAACAATTTTATTTAACACTAATTAATAAATTAAAAAGTGAATAAAATTAAGAAAGCCATCATTAAAGCAAATAAGGCAATAGCTTCTGTTAATGCGAATCCTAAAATAGCTAAACGCATTAATTCATCCTTTTCATTAGGATTTCTAGAAACTGCAATTAACAAAGAACCAAAAACGTTTCCGATTCCAACTCCTGCTCCTGCTAACCCGATTGTTGCTAAACCAGCTCCAATTAATTTTGCTGCGGTTAATAACATGTTAATTATAAATATTAAATTAAATATTGTATTCAAAAAAAGTTGAATTTATAATTATTATAAAGAGCGCTCTTTATAAAAAGCAATTATGTGTCTAAAGTTACAAGGAAATCCTAAAACAACTTCATGGGACTCTGGATAATATACAAAAACTGCGCGAAATGTTTTAAAATCTATTTCTAAATATTTTGGAATATATAAGTGTGGAATAGAACACCAATTTTTAAAAACTTTTAATTTACGTTTTCGGTATTTAAATTTTTTGATCATATAAATAACCCATTTAGTGTATTGTTTAGTTTCAAAATTTAAATATCTTATTTTTTTGTAATTTAAACTTCAAAAACTTTCCATTTTTAAATGCTCTAAAATTATATATTTATCTTTAAAAATATTTCTTAAATCTCCCATCTTAACACTTAAATTTTTTAAGTAATAGTTTGAAAAATATACACTGTAAAAACCATTTTGTAAAAAAAAAATAATGAATTTAATAAATTTTATTAAAAATTTTTTGATAAAAAATAATTTAAAAAAAATATAGCGTACATTTTTTGCGTAAACATTAGATGCACGTTTAACTATTTTTCATCAATTTTTTTTAATTTTTTTTAAATTTACTATTAAAGTTTTATTAAACAAAATTTTTAAATACAATAATATTTTTATATTTTTTTGAATTTCTCTTTTTTTACCTAAAAAAAACTTTTTAGTTATGTAAAGATTTTGGTTATCTACCAATAATGTTGTTAACATTTCATTTATATGTAAACTTTTTTTTTTATAAAAAAAAAATTTATTAAATAATTTTAAATTTTGAATATGAAAATCTTTTCTTTTTAAATGAAAGTGTTGTATTTTTTTTAGTTTATATTCAATACGTCAATTTAAAATAAGCTCCCCGTTAAAACGTGATCTTAAACGTTCAAATAAAAACTTATAAAACATATATCAATGATTTTTTGGAATGCTTACAATTGCACCAAGTTTTACACGAAAGCTTGGTAAAGAAATGCATTGATTATTTACCAAAATACCTTTATGCATTATAAACTGAGTACATGCAAAAATTGTAGGTAATAATCGCATACGAAATAAAAACATATTTAGACGTTGTTCTAATCCACCAATAAAAATGTTTCGTCTATAAAAGAGCTCTTTATTTCATGTTTTTTTGAAAATATTTCGTATTTGATATTCATGTAATCCGCCATAGAAATTTTTTAACTGTTGTTTCGTAAAAAATAAATTTTTATACTGGAATTTATACCTATTTTTTGTTTTTGTATAAGGTACCATTTTACGACGAATTACTCTTCATTTCATATTATTTTGTGTTGTTATAAATTTTTTTGCAACACGTCCCTGTAATAATACGATTTTACTACGAATTTTATAAAAATAACGTAAACGGGAATTTTTATAAATTCACACTTTATTTCGCGTTTGAAAACATATTTTATATCTTGATTTAAGATTTGTTACCATTTTTTTTTTTTTTTTTTTTTTATTTTTGTTGTTTTTTTTTTTTATA
>Ga0247843_1002771_pt1 | contig 30622 bp, 25 predicted proteins | sample LaCruzMarch2017__FD_192420 | JGI IMG/M metagenome (GOLD analysis project Ga0247843, IMG submission 192420) | Freshwater microbial communities from meromictic Lake La Cruz, Castile-La Mancha, Spain - LaCruzMarch2017_8m | ecosystem: Environmental > Aquatic > Freshwater > Lake | place: Spain... | reverse complement strand
AGCGCTCCTTCTCGGCAGCCGAGAGCTGCACGATGCGGTTCTGCTGGCGGCGCGCCACCTGCGCGCGCACCACAGGCCCCTGCTCGTCCCAGGGCACGGCGGCCATGGTGGCGGCGGCCAGGCCGGAATTGGCGTCCAGCACCCGCTTCAGCTCGGCCGGCAGGCCGGCATGCCGGGCCTTGTTCATCGCCAGCACGAAGGTCGCGGCATAGAAGGTGGGGGCGCCCACGATCTCGGTATGGTTGGTGACCAGTTCCGACAGGCGGATGGCCGGCACCACTTCCCAGGGCACCACGGCACCATCGATCACGCGCTGGGACAGCGCCTCGGGCACTTGCGGGATCGGCATGCCGATCGGCGCGGCGCCCAGCGCACGCAGCGCCTCGCCCGCCTGGCGCGTCGGGAAGCGCAGCTTCAGGCCGCGCAGATCCTCAAGCCGGGTGACCGGCTTGTTCGCGTGGATCACGCCGCCATCATGCGCCCAGATGGTGATCGGGTGGACTTCGGCGAATTCGTCGCGCAGATGCGTGTCGGCGAATTCCTGGCAGGCGCGGGCATTGGGCCGGGCCAGCGGGTTGGCGACGAAGGGCAGTTCGAACACCTCGACGCGGGGGAAGCGGCCGGGCGTGTTGCCGGGCAGCGTCCAGGCAATGTCCACAACGCCATCGCGCGCCTGGTCGAACAGCTGCGGCGGGGCGCCGCCCAGCTGCATCGAGGGGAAGATCTGGATGCGCAGCGCATTGTCGGTCTCGGTCGCGATCTTCTGCGCCCAGGGCGCCAGGAAGAAGCGATGCACGTTGGAGACGGCCGGCAGGAAGTGATGCAGCCGCAGCGTGACCTGCTGGGCCGAGGCCGGGCGCACCAGCGCCGGCGTCGCCAGAAGCCCGAGGCCGAGCGCGGCCACGCCACGCCGGGTGATGTGTTGGTTCATGATGCGACCCTCCCGATCGATACGTCGTTTCCTGCATCCCGCAATAGAGGCGGGCCCGGCGCGCTTCAAGCGGCAACCAGCGCCCGCGCGCGGCCCAGGACCATGGCAGGCGCATCCCCCGGCCGATAGAGCGCGCCGCCGATCCCCGCGCCCGCCGCGCCCGCCGCCCGCCAGGCCGGGATATTGGCCACATCGATGCCGCCGACCGGCAGGATGCGCGTGCCCTTGGGCAGCACGGCCAGCATCGCCTTCAGCATGGCCGGCGAGGCACCCTCGGCCGGAAACAGTTTCAGCGCGTCGGCGCCCGCGGCGATCAGCGAAAATGCCTCGGCCGGGGTGAAGAAACCCGGGATCGCCAGCAGCCCCGCCTCCTTCGCCGCCATCACCACGCGCGGGTCCGCGTGCGGCGTCACCACCAGCTGCCCCCCCGCCTCGGCCAGGCGCGCGCAGTCGGCCGGGTCCAGCACCGTGCCGGCGCCGACGATCGCCCGGCCCGCGAAGCGGCGCGCCAGGCGGCGGATGCTCTCGAAGGGGCGGGGGCTGTTCAGCGGCACTTCCAGGATGGTGAAGCCGCCCTCCAGCAGGGCATCGCCGATGCCATCCGCCTCCTCCGGCGTCAGGCCGCGCAGGATCGCGACCAGCGGGCAGGCGGCCAGGGCGCGTGTCAGGTCCATCCGAGGGCTCCGGCGATGGCGTGCAGACCGGCCGCGACCAGGTCCGGATCATGGCGGCGCACCGCGACGCCCTGTGCTTCCAGGGCCGCGGCGTAGAGCGGTGCCAGCCGGTCGGCGCCGAGCAGATCGACCGCGGTCGCGCCCGTCTCGGCCAGCGCCGCCGCCACCTCATGGCCGATCAGCAGGCCGGAGAGGTAGCTGTCCGCCGCCTCGGCCGGCAATTCGCCCAGCAGGTGCAGCGTGCGGGTGCCGAACAGATGGTGCAGCAGCCCGCCCGGCTCCGGCGCGCGCGCTAGGCCGCGGGCGAAGGCGGCCGGGTCGTGCGGCGCTTCGGCGCGGGTGCGGGCCAGGATCGTGTGGTTGGAGAGGGCGCCGAAGACCTCGCCCGTCATGTGGGTGGTGAAGCCCAGAATCCGGCCCTCCGCGCGGCGGGCCCATTTGCAATGGGTGCCGGGCAGGCAGGCCAGCGCCGCATCCCGCGGCAGGGCGATGAGCTTCGTCTCCTCGCCCCGCATCACATCCGGCACGCCATGCGCGTCGCGGGTGATCAGGCCGGGCACCAGCCGTGCCTCGGCGGCGCCGAAGGGCAGGGGGATGGTGGCGGCGGCCAGGCTGGCGAGGTTGGCGGGGCAGGGCAGGTAGGGCGCTTCCACCCAGCCCTGGCGGCTGCCGACCATGCCGCAGGCCAGGATCCGGCGCTCGCCCGCCGCGAGCCAGGGGCCGACCAGATCCGCCAGCGCGTCCGCGAAGCCGCCCGGCGGCACGGTGAGGATGCCGCCCGGTCGATCGATCCGCGCCAGCACCGCGCCATCGGCGCCGATGCGATAGGCGCGCAGCGACGATGTGCCCCAATCCACCCCGATCATCTGGCACCCTCCCGCAACCGCGGCCTATCATCCCGCGCTTGCTGACCGGGGGGAAGACATGGCGGGGATCGCACGCCTGCGCGCCTGCGTACAGGACATGACGCGGCTGGCCGAGGCCGATGCGGATGAGGGCCATTGGCTGACCGAGGGCCGCGCCCTGCTGGCCCGCCTGGTCGCCCATGATGATTGGCTGCCCGACGCCTTCGCCGAGGCCGGCCCCGGCTATCGGCAATATCTGCTGCATGGCGACCCGCTGGAGCGTTTCAGCCTGGTCAGCTTCGTCTGGGGCCCGGGTGCGGCGACGCCGATCCACAATCACACCGTCTGGGGCCTGGTCGGGATGCTGCGCGGCGCCGAGATTTCCACCGAATATCTGCCCGGCGCGCCGATGCGGCCAGGGCGGGTGGATCGGCTGGAGCCGGGGCAGGTGGTGGCGGTCAGCCCGAACCTGTCCGACATCCATCGCGTGGAGAATGCGCGGGCCGACGCGCCCTCGATCTCGATCCACGTCTATGGGGCGAATATCGGCGCGGTGGCGCGCAGCGTGTTCGATCCCGAGACCGGGGCGGAGCGCCGCTTCGTGAGCGGCTACAGCGCGGCGATTCTGCCCAACCTCTGGGCCTGAGACCAACGGCCCGACGTGATGACCTGCGGGCGGCGCGAGCCGCCCGAGCGCCCGGCGCTTGAGGGCGCAAAAAATACCAACGAGTCGCTGCAAGCGACCGTTGATATGCGACCTATTCGGCGATCGCGGCCAGCTGTTCGAAGCGCGGCGCCTCGACCGACAGCGTCTCGCCGGTGAGCGGGCGGTTGTAGATGAAGCCCTGCACCGGATAGGTGCGGCCGAGCTGGGTCCGGTCATGCCCGACCTGGAGGCGGACCGCCGACCAATCGCCGCGGTCGGAGACGTCGACCACCAGCGCGCCGCGCAGCACCTGGCCACGGCGCAGGCCAGGCCCGCCCCAATTGGCATGGTCGACCTCGATCTGCCGGTCATTCAGCACGCGGCTGACCACGGCAACGTGGCCGAGATGCATGCCGCCCGAGCCCGGCATCGCCATGATGGCGCCGCGTTCGGGCACGCGGCCGCGCTGGTAGATGCCGGCGGCATTGTGCCACCAGCGCCCGCCATTGCCGCTGATGTTCATGCCGGTCGCCATCCGCGCGAAGGGAACGCAGGACAGGCCGGAGGTCTGCGCCACCGGCAGGATCGGCGTGCCGCCGCCGATGCGGGCGCTGGGCCGGATCGGGGTGCGGAGCGAGGCGGGGATGACGGAAGCGGCAGCCTGGGGCTGGGCGGCCCGGGCGGTGGCAGCCAGGGTCGGTGCCGGCGCGGCGGGCCGGCGTTCGGCGGTGGCCGAGGGACGCGGTGCGGTCGGCGGGGGCAGGGGCAGCGCAACGGCAGGCTGCGCGCGCTGTGCCAAGGATTTGGCGGCAACGGTCGGATGCACGGGCGGGCGCGGCGGCACCACGGCGACCACGGGGGCAGCGCGCTGGGCCTTCGCCGCCTTGCCATTCGCCGCATCCGCCGCCGGCGTGGCGACCATCGTTGCGAAGACCAGGACACAAGTCATCCCAAGCGTGCTGGATGCCCGCATTCGATGTCCCCCGTTGTTCCAGGCGCCGTAAGGACGCCCCCCTGTCACCATTGTCGTTAAGGCGCTGCCCGGGACATGGGCAACCCGTAAATGTGAAATACGACGTAATGGGGCGTGATTCAGCGATGGGGGCTGGGGATGGCGGGAGGAAAAAGGAACATCAGCCTATTCGGCGATGACATAAACAACAAAATCACAGTGTAGCAGCACAAAAGTCACAGATCACGGCGAGCGTGATCCTTGCCTTTGCACGGCGAAGGGGCAGGCCGAGGCCTGCCCCGGAACCCTCAGCGGGTCGCCGTCACCATGATTTCGACGAGGTGACGCGGGTCGGCCATGTTGGCCTCGACGCAGGCGCGCGCCGGGCGGCCGGCATCGCCCAGCCATTCCACCCACACCTTGTTCATCGCGTCGCGGTCGCGGATGTCCTTGAGCCAGATCTGCGCCTGCAGCAGGCGGGTCTTGTCGGTGCCGTTGGCTTCCAGCGCCGCATCGATCTTGGCGATGACCTCATAGGTCTGGCCGGTGACGTCCTTCGCCAGGTCATCGGCGGTGAGGCCGGCGAGGAAGACGAAGTTATGGTATTCGACGGCCGTGGACAGGATCTGGTTGCTGCCCTGGCGGGTGATCTTCGACATGTCGCGCGCTCCTGCGGAAAGGACGGGCGCTTCTAGATCACTGGCCCTGCGTGGGAAAGCCTCGGCCCTCGGCCAGATTGCACCCGCAGCGCGGGCAGCGCATCAGCGCCTGCAGCCGGGGCGGGGGCTCGGCCGGGATCGGCCGGTCGGCGAAGAGCAGGCGCAGCTCATCGGTCAGCTCGGCATGGGCCGCCGCCGTCTCGCAGCCGCTGGCGGTATAGTCGGCCAGCAGCGACGGCGCCGCTTCTTCGATCCGGAAGGCCAGCGCCGGGACAGGGACCAGCGTGGTGGGCAGGGCGAGCAGGTTGCGGCGCTTCATGCCCAAAATCTAGCGGAGGCGGGCGCCGATGGAAATCATTGGCTCGCGCGCCGCCATCCGCCCTGTGTCTCAGCGCACATGTCCCTTAGCGGACTGGGGCCGCGGTCTGGCGCAGGCAATCCTGCGTCAGCCTTTCGCGTTCCAGCGTCTGGCCCGCCCGCTCACTCTCGAGGCGGGATGACGGGGTTGCGGAGAAGGTGCCGAGCCGGCTCTCCGCCTCATCGGTCCGCATCAACTGGCCGCGGTCACGGAACTGCACCAGGCGCGTTGCCTCGGCACGGCAGGCATCGGCGCGGGCCCGATCGGGCGAGGAAAGCGGCGCGGGGCCGGCGCAGGCGGCCAGCGGCAGCAGTAGGGCAAGGCAACGCAAGGCGCGCATCGGATCCGTATCCTTCCTGGCAGCCAGGGCGCGTGGCAGCGCCTGGCGAAGTTCCTCGATATCGAATCGTGCGGCCGCATCCAGCCGCAGCCGTGCCGCCGCCCGCAACAGGGCCGGGTGCAGGTCTGCACCATCCGCCGACAGGGTGAACAGCCCGTGGCCCGCGGGCAGTCGCCCCATCGCATCCACCAGCGCCAGCAGGCGCAGGCACAGCGCCATGCCGCGCGGCGTGCCCAGATCCTCGCTGCGATCCACCGCCGCCGCCCAGCAGCAGGCGTCGCGGTCCGCCAGCAGGATTGACATCGGCCCCGCCGCGGTCGCGAAGACTAGGCGGCGCGGCGTGCCCCAGCGCCCGCCCGCAGCCGCGGCCCGTGCCGATTCCCAGACGGCGAACAGGGCCGCCGGCGGGACCTCGGGCAGCGACGCCGGCGGGCCGCCCACGGCATAGGCCGTGAGCCCGTCGGGCTCCTGCGACACGGCGATCTTCAGCATGCGCGGAGTGTGGCGTGAAACCAAACTTCGGGCTACCCGCGACCAGCCCGAGCCCCGAGGAACACCATGCAAGACCCCGCCTACCTCTCCGCCACCGAGGCCGCCGCCGCCATCGAGACCGGCCGGCTGCAGCCCGCGGCGCTGATCGAGGCCTGCCGCGCCCGAATCGCGGCGCGCGAGCCGGGCCTCAGCGCATTCACCGCCCTGTCCGCCGCCCTGCCGCCGCCGGCGGCCGCCGGGCCGCTGCGCGGGCTGCCGATCGGCGTGAAGGATGTGCTGGACACGGCCGACCTGCCCACCGCCTATGGCAGCCCGATCCATGCTGGATTCTGCCCCCGCGCCGATGCGGCCGTGGTTGCCCTGGCGCGACGCGCCGGCGCCCTTGTGATGGGCAAGACCGTCACCACCGAATTCGCCACCCGCCATCCGGGCCCCACCAGAAACCCGCATAATCATGCGCATACGCCGGGTGGCTCATCGTCAGGTTCGGCGGCCGCGGTCGCGGCCGGCATGGTTCCGCTGGCCTTCGGCACCCAGACGGCGGGCAGCATCATCCGCCCGGCCGCCTATTGCGGGGTGGTCGGCTTCAAGCCGAGCTTCGGCACGCTGCCGCGCACCGGCATGAAGATCTGCGCGGACAGCCTTGATACGATCGGCGTCCTGGCCCGCAGCCTGGCCGATATCGGGCTGGCCATGTCGGCGCTGACCGGCATCCCCCATCCGACCGCCGCGCTCGGCCGCCCGCCCCGCCTTGGCATCACGCTCGGCCATGCGCCGGAGATGGCGCTGCCCGAGACGCTCGCGCTGCTCGACCGCGTGGCGGCGCTCGCCCAGGCGGCGGGCGCCGAGATCGTGCCCTTCCTGCTGCCGCCCGCGCTGGCCGTCGCCGCGGCGCTGCACCCGCACCTGATGAACATGGAAACGAGCCAGGCGCTGGCGCATGAGCTGCGTACCGCGCGCCCGATGCTGTCCCCCGTGCTGCGGGAGCGGATGGATTGGGCGGCCGCGCAGCCTGCGGAGAGGCTTGGCGAGGCCCGGCTTGCGGCCGCCGCGGCCCGCGCGGCGTTTGGCCCCGCCTGCGCCGGGCTCGACGCCATCCTGACGCCCGCCGCGCCCGGCGAGGCGCCGGCGGGACTCGAATGGACCGGCGACCCGGCCTTCAATTCGCTCTGGACCCTGCTGCACGGGCCCTGCGTGACGCTGCCGGCCGGGACGGGGCCGCAGGGCCTGCCGCTCGGCATCCAGCTGGCGGCGCCGATGGGGGCGGATGCGCATCTCCTGGCCACGGCCGCCTGGCTGGCCCGCCTGCTGGGATAGGCGCGCTCAGCCGATCGACACCCAGGGCTGGCGGAGCCCAAGCCCGCCCCGGTCGAAGGCGTAGCGGTTGCCGCCGCCCTCGCCGGGCTGGTCCAGCGCCCGGCTGATGGCCACGCCGGTCAGGCGCGCCAGCAGCAGCGCCGCCACGCCGCCATGCGCCACGATCGCCACGTCGCCGGGGGGTGCCCCAGCCAGGCAGGCCGCGACGGCGTTGGCGAAACGTGCCTGCGCGTCCACGGCGCGCTCCCATCCGCGCACGCTGGCCAGGGGATGGGCAAAGAACTGGTCGGCCACCTGCTCGAACTCGACGCGCGGCAGATAGCCGGTGGCGCTGCGGTCATTCTCGCCAAGCCCGGCATGGCGCGTCGCGGGCAGGGACAAATGCGCGCCCAGGATGGCCGCGGCCTCGAAGGCCTTGCGCTCGGTGCTGCAGAAAATGCTGCGGAGGGCGGGTACGAAGGGCGCGGCCAGCATGGCCTGCATCCGTGCCTGGCCCCGGGGCGACAGCCCCCAATCGGGCACCGGGACCGCCGGGTCGATCAGGACCTCGGGATGGGTGATGATGTGGACAAGCGCCATGCGCCCTTATCGGGGGATCCGACCATGTCCGAAAGCCAAGCCTGGACGATCCGCGTGCCGCATCGGATCCGTTGGTCCGAATGTGATCTCTACGGCCATGTGAACCATGCCGCCTACCTGACCCTGTTCGAGGATCTGCGGGTGGCCCACTGGCAAAGCCTGACCGGCCAGCCGATCAGCCCGGACCGCCCGGGGCCGGTGCTGGCGCAGATCGAGGCGCGGTACCTGCGCGCCGTCGGCTTCGACACGCCGGTCGAGTTGTGCCTGCGCACCGCCAGCTTCCGGCGCACCAGCCTGGTGCACGAATATGCGCTGCTGGCGGACGGCATCGCCTGCTGTACCGCCCGCGCCGTGCTGGTGGTGACAAGGCAATCGGATGGCGAGAAAATCCCGCTTTGGCCGGAACTGCGGGCGCGCCTGGCCGACGAAGGCGCTGCGGCCGAGGGTTAGCCGCCCGGCGCGGCTTTGCAAGGCACGGGCCCGGGCATAGCGTGGCGCCCCGCCCCAGCAACCGGGGTTGGCTCAGGGGGCCTGGTGTGCCGTTTTCGTCCATTGCGCCCGCCGAGCTGACCAGGGTCCGGGCGTGACCCGCACCGACCCCCGCGTGGTGGCGATGATCGTCGCCGCCGCCCTGTTCATGCAGAACCTCGATTCGTCGGTGGTCGCCACGGTGCTGCCTTCGATGGCGGCGGACCTTGGCGTGCCGCCGGTTCATTTGTCGGTCGCCATCACCTCCTACCTCGTGGCGCTCTGCGTCTTCATCCCGGTCTCGGGCTGGGTGGCGGACCGGTTCGGCGCGCGGCGGGTCTTCCTGCTGGCGATCGCCGTCTTCACCACCGCCTCGGCGCTGGTTGGCCTGTCGGATGGGCTGGTGTCGCTGGTGGCCGCGCGCATCCTGCAGGGAATCGGCGGCGCCATGATGGTCCCGGTCGGGCGGCTGCTGCTGCTGCGCCGCGTCCGCAAGGATGAGCTGCTGACCGCCATGACCTGGCTGACCACGCCGGCGCTTCTCGGCCCCGTCATGGGCCCGCCGCTGGGTGGCTTGCTGGCCGATGCCGTTTCCTGGCGGGCGGTCTTCTGGATCAACGTGCCGGTCGGGCTGCTCGGCATGGTGCTGGTCTGGAAGCTGATCCCCGATATTCCGCGCGGCGAGAGCGGGGCGCTCGACCTGCGCGGCCTCACGCTGTGGGGGGGCGCGCTGGCGCTGCTGGTCGGCGCGGCCGAGACGCTGGGCCGGGGCCTGGTGCCCGTCTGGGTCACGCTCGGCGCCGGGGTGGTGGGGCTGGCGCTGGGCTGGGCCGGGACGCGGCATTCCAACCGGCTGGCGCGGCCGGCGGTGGATCTGACGCTGCTGCGCATCCCTTCCTTCCGCATGCCGATGCTGGCGGGCACGCTGTTTCGCTGCGGCGCCTCGTGCATGCCCTTCCTGCTGCCGCTGCAATTGCAGCTGGTCTTCGGGCTGAGCGCCGGCGAATCCGGCCTGGTGACCTTCGCGTCGGCCTTGGGTGCCTTCGCCATGAAGCCGCTGGTCCGCCCGCTGCTGCGCCGCTTCGGCTTCCGCGCCGTCCTGGCCGCGAATGGCGCGGCGGCGGCGGGCGGCACCGCGGTGGCCGCGCTGTTCACCGCCGACTGGCCGATGGCGGCGATCTTCATCGTGCTCGCGGTCGGGGGGCTGACGCGCAGCCTGCAATTTACCGCGCTGAACACGCTGGCCTTTGCCGATGTGCCGGGCGAGAAGCTCTCGGCCGCCACGGCCTTCTCCGGCACCATCATGCAGTTGGGCGTGGCGCTGGGCGTGGTGGTCGCATCCCTGTCGCTTGAAGCCTCGGTCGCGTGGGCCGGCCGTACGGCGCCGGCACTGGCCGATTTCGGCGTGGGCTTCCTGGTGGCGGGCGCCTTGATCCTCATGTCGGTTCCGCACACGCTCCGGCTGGCGCGCGATACCGGCGCCCATGTCTCGGGACACCGGCCAGAGGGCTGACACGGCGCCCATGCATGCGGCGCGCGCTTGTGGCAGGCTTCCCCCCGGAGAGGGAGCATCGCCATGCGCCGCCTGTTGCTGATCGCCCTGCTGCTGCTGGCCGGTCCGGCCTTCGCCTTCGAACTCCCGGGGCTGGAGGGCGATTCCAGCCGCTATGAGGAAAGCCTGACGCGCCGCCACCCGGCCGGCGGCACCCCGCAAGCCCGTGCCGCCGCCGAGACCCGCGCCCGCGCCGCCGAGTCCCGCAACGATTGGCCCGCAGCCGTCACCGCCTGGGAGGAGCGGGTGGCGCTCGGCCAGGCCGGTCCCGAGGTCTGGATGGCGTTGGGCCGTGCCCAGCTTCGCCGCACCCCGCCCGATGGCGCCCGCGCGCTGCAGGCCGGCTGGCGCGCCTTCATGGGGGTGCCCGGCGGCCCGCCCGAAATCCCCTCCCTGCTGCTGATGGCCGAGGCTTTGCGCGTGCAGGATCGCCCGGCCTTGCAGTTGCAGGCGCTGGAGGCGGTGGTGGAACGCGCGCCGGAGGATGCCGCCCATCGCGCCCAGCTGGCCGCCGCCCGCCGGGCCGCCGGCCTGCTGGTGCGCCGCTGGCAGGTGGAGCCCGATGCCGAGCCGGCGCGCGCCTGCCTGCACTTCACCTCGGCCCCTTCCCGCCGCGCGGATTGGACGCCGGCCGACTGGGTGCGCACGGAACCGCCGCTGCCCGACCTGGCCGTGGTGCGCGACGCCGATGCGCTGTGCCTGGCCGGCCTGCCCTGGGGCAGCGCGACGCGGGTGATCCTGCGGGCCGGGCTGCCGGGCGAGGATGGGCTGCGGCTCACCCGCGACACCAGCCTGAATGTCGCCATGCCCAACCGCCCGGCGCGCATCCTGTTCGACCAGCGCGCCTTCGTGCTGCCGCGCGGCCAGGCGCAGGCGCTGACGGTTGCCACCATCAACGTCACCGCGCTGCGCCTGCAATTGGTTCGCGTCAGCGAGCGCAACCTCACCACGCTGACGCGCGATTGGCGGCCGGGCACCGACATGGATGAGTGGCTCGCCAGCTATCAGCTGTTCGAGCGCGGACAATTGGTGTGGGAGGGCCGCGCCGATCTCGCCGGCACCCAGCCCAACCAGATCGCCCGCAGCCGGATCGCGCTGCCGGAAGCGCTGCGCAGCGCCGGCCCCGGCCTGTATGTGCTGGTGGCGCAGGCCGCCGATGGGCAGCGCCTGCGCGCCCTCGGCACGGCGGCGATCCTGGCGACCGACCTTGGGCTGACCGCCTGGCGCAGCAATGCGGCCGGCGATGGCGGGCTGGCCGTGCAGCTGCGCGGCTTCCAGGATGCCGCGCCGCGGCCCGGGCTGCGCGTCGCGTTGCTGGCCGAAAACAACGATATCCTGGCCAGCGCCGAGACCGACGCGCAGGGGCTGGTCCGCTTCGGCGCGGCGCTGCTGCGCGGCATCGGCCCGCAATCCCCGGCCGCGCTGCATGCCTTCGATGGCGATGATTTCGCCGCACTCGACCTGCGCACAGCCGCCTTCGACCTGACCGATCGCGGCGCCGAGGGGCGGGCGCATCCGGGGCCGCTCGATGCCTTCGTCTGGCTCGACCGCGGCATCTATCGGCCGGGGGAGACGGTGCATGTCTCGGCGCTGCTGCGCGACGCGGCGGGGGCGCCGGCCGAATTGCCGGCCCGGCTGCGCATCCGCCGCCCGAACGGCCAGATCTTTTTCGACTCCGTGCCGGCCCGTCAGCCGGGTGGCGCGATCCTGGCGCCGGTCACGCTCTCCGCCGGTGCCGCGGTCGGCGCCTGGACGGTGGAGGTGCTGGCCGCCCCCGACGCGCCCCCGATCGGCCGCGCCAGCTTCAAGGTGGAGGCCTTCGTGCCGGAACGGCTGGCCGTCACGGCCGGCCCCGCGACCGGCCCGCTGGTCCCCGGCCGGCCGTTGGACCTGCCGGTCACCGCCCGCTTCCTGTACGGCGCGCCCGGCAGCGGCTTGACCGGCTCGGCGGAATTGCGCCTCGCACATGATCCCGAGCCCTGGCCCGCCTGGCGCGGCTGGCGCTTCGGCCTGGCGGATGAGGATTTCACGCCCGACCTGCTCAGCTTCGACCTGCCGGAAACCGATGGCGAGGGGCGCGGCAGCCTGACCCTTCGCCTCGACCGCGCGCCCGACACCAGCCGCCCGGTGCGGGCCGAGATCGCGGTCCAGATCGGCGAGCCGGGGGGCCGCACCTCCGGCACGCGGCTGACCCTGCCGGTGCGCCCGGCCGGCACAACCCTCGCCATCCGCCCTGCCTTCCAGGGCGATGCGATCGATGCCGATGCCGAGGCCGGCTTCGAGATCGCCGCCATCGACCCGGATGGCGCGGCGGAGGCGGCACGGCTTCGCCTGCGGCTGGTGCGGGAACGCCCGGAATGGCGGATCATCATGCGCGAACGCCTGGCCCGGTATGAGACGGTGTGGCGGGACGAGCCGGTGGACAGCACCAGCCTCGACGTCACGCTGGCCACACCTGGCCGCTTCACCCGCCGCCTGCCCTTTGGCCGCTATCGCATTGAAGTCACGGATGGCGCGATGGCCATCGCCAGCTATCGCTTCCGCGCCGGCTGGGCGCAGGCCGAAAGCGCCGAAGTGCCCGACCGCGTGGATGTCGCGGCCGACCGGCGCTTCTATGCCGCGGGCGAGGTGGCGCGGCTGCGCATCACCCCGCCCTTCGCCGGCCGCGCCAGCGTGGCGGTGCTGACCGACCGGGTTCTGTCGCTGCGCGATGTGGAGGTGCCGGCGGCCGGCGCCGAGGTGACGGTGCCGGTCGATCCTGCCTGGGGCCCTGGCGCCCATGTCTCGGTCACGCTGTTCCGCCCGGGCTCGGCGCGGGATGGGCGGCCCGGCCGGGCGCTCGGCCTCGCCTGGCTGGCGCTGGACCCTGCACCGCGCACCCTGTCCCTTGCCATCGAGACGCCGGAGCTGGCGCGGCCTGACACCCGGATCGAGGTGCCGGTGCGCGTCACCGGCGCTGCCGCCGGCACCGCCATGCTGACGCTGGCCGCGGTGGATGAGGGCATCCTGTCCCTGACGCGCTTCCAAAGCCCCGATCCGGCGGCGCATTTCCTGGCGCGGCGGCGGCTTGGCCTGGATATCCGCGACGATTACGGGCGGCTGGTCGCGCCGGCCGATGGCGAAGCGGCGGTGCTGCGCCAGGGCGGCGATGGGTTCGACGCAACCAGCCCGATCCAGCCGCCCCAGCGGATCCTGGCGCTGTTCCAGGGGCCCGTCGCGGTGGGCGCGGATGGGCTGGCGCGCGTGCCGCTCGACCTGCCCGATTTTGCCGGGGAGGTCCGGCTGATGGTGGTGGCCTGGGCCGGGAACCAGGTGGGCAGCGCCTCCAGGCCCCTGACGGTGCGCCCGCCGATCCTGGCCGAGCCCCTGCTGCCGCGCTTCCTGGCGCCGGGCGATCAGGCGCGGCTTTCGCTGCTGGTCCATAATCTCGAACTGCCGGAAGGGCCCGTCGAGCTCCGCCTGACCGCGACGGGCGCCATCAGCCTGGACGGCCCGGCCAGCTTCGCGCCCGTGCTGGCCACCGGCGCCCGCACCATCGCCGTCAGCGGGCTGCGCGCCGACATTGTGGGGGAGGGCGTGCTCACCCTGTCGGTCGCCAGCCCGCACGGCTTCACCGCGCTGCGGGAGGCGCGGATCAGCGTCCGCTCCTCACGCCCCGCGGTGACCGAGGTCGCGGTCGCCACCCTGGCCCCCGGTGCCAGCGCGCCGGTGCCGCTGCCCGCCGACCGGTTCCTCGCCGGCACCTGGCGGGCGACCGCGCTGTGGGGGGCGCCCGTGCGCTATGAGCCGGCGGCGATGCTGGCGGCGCTGAAGCGCTTCCCGCTGGATTGCGTGGAACAGGCCGGTGCCCGCCTGCTGGCGCTGGTCCATGCCCCCGCCGACCCGGACCTGGCCGCCGAGGATCGCGCCGCCATGGGGGCCGCGATCAACAGCGTGCTGGATCGGCAACGCCATGATGGGCGCTTCGGCCTTTGGTCCGCCGAGGGTGAGGTCCACCCCTGGGCCAGCCTGTTCGCCACCGAGGCGCTGCTGCGCGCCCGCATGGCCGGCGCCCCCGTGCCCGAGGTGGCGCTGACCGCGGCACTCCAGGCCGAGGATGAGGCGCTGACCAGCAATGCGACCAACCCGGCGGAGCTGGCCGCCCAGGCCTATCGCCTGCATGTGCTGGGGCTGGCCGGGCGCCACCGGCTGGGCGCGGCGCGTCGGCTGGCGGAAAATCCGGACCGGCTGCCGACGCCCGTGGCGCGCGCGCAGCTGGCCGCCGCCTTTGCCCGCGCCGGCGACCGGGCGCGGGCCGAGGCGATCTTCGCCACCGCGCTCGCCAACCCCGCCCGGAACCCCTGGTGGGGCGATTATGGCAGCGCCACGCGCGACGCGCTGGCCACCGCCTTGCTGCTGAAGGAAAGCGGCGTGGCGGCGGAGCGGCTGCCCGCCTTGCTGGCCCGGCTGCCCGGCGCGGATCTGCGGCCCGATCGGCTGAGCACCCAGGAACAGGCCTGGGCCGTCGCCGCCGCCGCCGTGCTTGGGCGCGATGGACGGCCGGCGCGGGTGGCGCTGGATGGCGCCAACCTGCCCGTGGCGGCGCCGGTGCGCGCGGCCATCACGCGCGCCGGCTCCGCGACCAATCGCGGCGATGGCGAGTTGGTGCAGACCGTCACCATCACCGGCATCCCGACCTCGCCCTTGCCGGCCACGGCGCAGGGCATGCGCGTGGCGCGGCGCTTCTTGCAGACCGATGGGACGGCGCTGAACCTGGACGCGCTGCGGGCCGGCACGAACTTCATCCTGCTGCTGGAAGCGCGCGCCACCGATGGCGATCGGCATGAGGCCATGCTCATCCAGGGCCTGCCGGCGGGCTTCGAGATCACCGGCCGGCTGCCGGCGGGCGATGTGCCGGGCCTTGGCTTCCTCGGCACCCTGTCCACGCCGCTATCCATGCCCGCGCGCGATGACCGCTTCGCGGCGGCGACCGTCCTGACCGTCGAACAGCCGCTGGCGCGCTTCGCGGTGCGGCTGCGCGCGGTCACCCCCGGCACCTTCGAACTGCCGGGGGCCGAGGCGCAGGACATGTACCGGCCGGGCATTCTCGCGCGCCAGAATGTCGGGCGCATCACGGTGCTGCCGCCCGAGTGATGCGCTGGCTTTTGCGCCTGTCGGGACTGTTTCTCGCCATCCTGCTGGCGGTGGTGGTGCTCGACCGGGGCTTCCCGCCAAATCTCGACCGGTTGCGGGCGGGGGTGGAGGTGCAGGACCGGCATGGGCGCACCCTGTCATTGTTGCCCGCGCCGGGCGGCCTGTGGCGGTTGCCGACCACCCATGAAGATGTGCCGCCGCAGCTGCTGGCGATGCTGGTCGCGGCCGAGGATCGGCGCTTCCACGCCCATCCGGGCGTTGACCCGATCGCGCTGGCGCGGGCGGCGCTGCAATGGGCGCGCGCCGGGCGCATTGTCTCGGGCGGCTCCACCCTGACCATGCAGGCCGCGCGCCTTCTGGAGCCGAAGCCGCGGACCCTGGCCAACAAGGCCACCGAGATCCTGCGCGCCCTGCAACTGGAAGCCCGCTTCACCAAGCAGGAGATTCTGGGCATCTGGCTGACCCTGGCGCCGCAGGGCGGCAATCTGGAGGGGCTTGGCGCCGGGTCGATGGCCTGGTTCGGGCGGCCGCCGGCAACGCTCGACCCGGCCGAATCCGCGCTGCTGCTGGCGCTGGCCCGCCGGCCCGAGGCGCTGCGCCCCGATCGCCACCCGGAAGCCGCCAGGCTGGCGCGCGATGATCTGCTCACCCGCCGCGCGCCGGGCCTGCCGCCGGAGCAGCTCGCGTTGGCGCTGGCCGCCCCCGTGCCGACCGCGCGCCAGCCCATGCCCCGGCTGGCGCCGCATCTGGCCCGCGCCTTGGCGCGCACGGCGCCGCCGGGGGCGCGGATCGCCACCAGCCTCGACCGCGACCTGCAACGCGCCGCCGAGCGCATCGCCGCCACCGCGCTGATCGACCTGCCGGAACGAGCCGCGCTGGCGCTGATCCTGGCCGAGACCGGCCCGCGCGAAATCCGCGCGCGGGTCGGCGGGGATTTCGGCGCGCCGGGTCGCGCCGGGGCGTTGGATCTGAGCCTGTCGGTCCGCTCGCCCGGCTCGGCGCTGAAGCCCTTCCTGTATGCGCTGGCCTTCGAGGCCGGGCACGCGCGGCCGGACCGCCTGCTGGCCGACGCGCCGCAGCGCTTTGGCACCTATGCGCCCGAGAATTTCGCCCGCGGCTTTGCCGGCCGCATCATGGCGGCGGATGCGCTGCGGCAGTCGCTGAACCTGCCCGCGGTGCAGCTTTTGGCGGATGTCGGCCCGTTGCGCTTCGCCGCCTGGCTGAAATCGGCCGGCGCGCCGGTGCGGCTGCCGCTGGGCGCCGAGCCATCGCTGCCGCTGGCCTTGGGCGGTGCCGGAACCACGCTGCGTGAGCTTGCCGGGCTGTATGCGACGCTGGCGGATGGCGGCCGCGCCGCGCCGCTTCGCATCACGGGTGCGCCCACGGAGCCCGTCCCCGTGCTGGACCGCGCGGCGGCGGACCAGGTGGCCGGCATTCTGGTGCAGCCCTTTCCCGGCGGCGGACCGCACGGCATCGCCTGGAAGACCGGGACAAGCTGGGGCGGGCGGGACGCCTGGGCCTTCGGCTTCGATCGCCAGCATGTGGCGGGTGTCTGGATCGGCCGCCCGGACGGCACGCCCATCCCGGGCCTGACCGGCCGCACCCACGCGCTGCCCCGGCTGGCCGAGATCTTCGCCCTGCTGCCGCAAGCCCCGCGCGAGGGGTTGCACATTCGCCCGATGGCCGCGGCGCTCAGCGAGCCCGCGGATCGGCTGCGCCTGCTATTCCCCATGCCGGGCCTGGTGCTGACCGAAGGCGAGGGCATTCGCCTGCGCGCCCAGGGCGGTCGCCGCCCGCTGACCTTCCTGGTGGATGGCGCGCCGCTGCGCCACGAACCCGCACGGCGCGACGCCGCCTGGACGCCGCCCGGCAGCGGCTTCTACCGGATCACCGTGCTGGATGCCGATGGGGTGGCGGCGGAGGCGCGGCTGCGAGTCCGCTGATCGCCGCCTGCATATGCGCCGGCACCGGCGCCTCGGCCTGGCGCGCGGGCAGAAGTGGCAGGGTGATCCGCTGCGCCAGCAACTGCAGCCCGCCCGCCCCCCCGCCATACATCGCATCCCCTAGGATCGGGTGCCCCAGATGCGCGGCATGCACGCGCAGCTGGTGCGTGCGGCCGGTCTCCGGGCGGAACTCCACCAGGGTGGCCCCCGCGTTGCGCCCGAGCACCCGCCAGAGCGTGCGCGCCGGATCGCCCGCCGGATCCACGCGCATGCGCCAGCCCGCCCGCGCCGTGCTGACCTTCGACAGCGGCGCGTCGATCTCGCCCGCATCGCCCGGCAAGGCCCCGCGCAGCACCGCCCAATAGACCTTCTCGACCCGCCGCTCGGCGAACAGGCGGTTGAGCGCGGCCAGTGCGGGCGCGGTGCGGCCGAGGGCGAGGCAGCCGGCGGTGTCCGTATCCAGCCGATGCGCTGGCTGCGGGTCTCGGCGCTTGCCGAAGCGCAAGGCCGGCAGCAGCGCGGCCAGATCCGGGCCGGTGCGGGCCGAGACGGGCAGGCCGGCCGGCTTGTCGATGACCAAGACCTCCTCATCCAGGTGCAGGATCCGCGCTGCGAGCCAGGGGGGGCAGTCATTCCCGGCTTGGCGAAACGGTCGGCGCGGGGGATGCTCACGCGCCATGTCGACATCCCCCCCCCGCGCCCGCATCGTCTGCCTCGGCAGCGTGGTCATGGACCATACATTCTACGTGGATGAGGTGGCGCAGCCGCCCTCCAAGAACCGGGCGCGGACCTATCGGCTGGGGGCGGGCGGGCTGGCGGCCAATGCCTCCATCGCCGTGTCGCTGCTGGGCGGCGACTGCATCTTCTGGGGCCGCGTCGGCGATGATCTGAACGGCAAGCCGCTGCTGGACGCGCTGGCGCAGCAGGGGGTGGATGTTTCCCACTGCCGGCTGGCGCCCAATGCCCGCACGCCGGTTTCCGCCGTGCTGGTCGATCCGGTCGGTGAGCGCAGCATCTTCGCCTATCGCGGCGAGAATCTCGGCACCGATCCCGCCTGGCTGCCGCTGCACCTGATCGATGGCGCGCAGGCCTTCCTGTGCGACCCGCGCTGGCCGGAAGGGGCGGCGGCGGCCTTGGACCATGCGCGGCGCGTCGGCGTGCCATCGGTGATCGATGGCGAAAAGACCGAGACGCGCATCCTGATGGACCTGATCCCGCGCGTCGATCACGCCATCTTCTCGGTCCCCGGCCTGGCGAATTGGGCGCCCGGCGCCAAGCCGGTGGCGGCGCTGCGCCGCGCGCTGGATGCCGGCTGCCAGGTGGCGGCCGTGACGCGGGGCGAGGATGGCACGCTGTGGATGACGCGCGACGACCCCGCGCCGCGGGTGACGCCCGCCTTCCGCGTGCAGGCCACCAACACGACCGGCGCGGGCGATGTTTTCCACGGCGCCTATGCGCTGGCCGTGGGCGAGGGGCAGGATGCCACCAGCGCCATCCGCTTCGCCTCGGCCGCCGGCGGCCTGCGCGCCCGCGATGGCGCGACGCCGACGCGCGACATGTTGGACGCGCTGCTGCTGACCCAGGTGGCCGAGACCGCGGTGCGCCCGGCCTTCATCACACGATCTGGTTGACCAGGGCCGCCTCACCCCGCCGCAGCCGGCCGAGATTTTCCTCCATCAGGTCCAGCACATTGCCCTCATAGGCGCGCGTGTCGCCGCCCGTGTGGGGGGTGATGAAGACGTTGGGCAGGTGCCAGAGCGGGCTGGCGTCGGGCAGCGGTTCCTCGGCCGTCACGTCCAGCGCGGCGGCGCCCAGATGGCCGGTGGTCAGCGCCGCGATCAGCGCCGCCTCGTCGCAGACCGGCCCGCGCGCCACATTCACCAGCAGCGCGCCGGGCTTCATGGCGGCGAATTCGGCGGCACCCATCAGGCCGCGCGTGTCGGGCGTCAGCGCGCAGGTCAGCGCCACAATGTCGGCGCCGGGCAACTGCGCGTGCAGCGCGCCCATGCCATGCACCGCATCGGCGCCCTCGGCGCCCTTGGACGGGTCGGCGCGCAGGCCCACGACCCGCATGCCAAAGGCCCGCGCCAGCCGCGCCAGCCGCCCGCCGATGCGCCCCAGCCCCACCACCAGTAGCGTCTTGCCGCCCAGCTCATCCTCGCGCTTCGCCAGGTCGCCGATCATGCCGCGCCAATGCTTGCGCGCCTGATTGTCGCGCGCTTCCGGCAGGCGGCGATGCACGGCCAGGATCAGCGCCATCGCATGTTCCGACACGGCGTTGGCGTTGGCGCCCTGGGCGGATGCCAGCCGCACGCCGGCACCCGCCAGGATCGCGCGGTCATACTGATCCACGCCCGCGCTGATCGACTGGATGAAGCGCAGCCGGGGCGCCAAGGCCGGCAGATGGTTGCGCCACAGGCCGGATACCAGCAGCACATCGGCTTCCGGCAGGCGCGCCTCCAGCTCGGCCAGGCTGCGGACCTCGATATGGTTCAGCTGGCCGCCGCGCGCCGCATAGGCTTCGGCGAAGCGGTAGGCGACATGGGCGAAGCACAGCGTGAGCTTCTCATCGGGGGGCAGGCTCATGGGCGATCCTCTCGGGCGAGCAGGGTGCGGGCCAGGCGGTCGAATTCGGCCACGGTCAGGGTTTCGGCGCGCAGATTGCCGGCGATGCCGGCCGCCTCCAGCAGCGCCTCCGGCTGGCCGAGCGGCTTGAGCGCGCCGCGCAGCATCTTGCGGCGCTGGCCGAAGGCGGCGGCGGTCAGCCGTTCCATGGCGGCGAAAAGTGCGGGGCCGGGATCGGTCGGGTGGGGCGTCAGCCCGACCACGGCCGAATAAACCTTCGGCGGCGGGGTGAAGGCGCCGGGCGGCAGGCTCAGCAGCAGGCTGGCGCGCGTGCGCCACTGCGCCAGCACGCCGAGCCTGCCATAGGCATCCGTGTCCGGGGCGGCGCAGATGCGCTCGGCCACCTCCTGCTGGAACATCAGGATCATGCGTTCGAACCGCGCGGCGTCGCGCAGCCAGCCGACCAGCAGCGGCGTGCCGACATTGTAGGGCAGGTTGGCGATGATCTGGCGCGGCGCGGGCAGGGTGCCGATGTCGAACTCCAGCGCATCGGCCGAGACGATGGTGAGCCGGGGGGTGAAGGCCTCGGCCAGTTCGCCGAGCGCGGCCACGGCGCGCGGGTCGACTTCCACCGCCGTCACGCTGGCCGCCGGGCGCGCCAGCAAGGCCCGCGTCAGCCCGCCGGGGCCCGGCCCCACCTCCAGCACATGCCGACCCGTCAGGTCGCCGGCCAGCGCGGCGATGCGGCCGCACACGCCCTCATCCAGCAGGAAATGCTGGCCGAGCGACTTGCGTGGCGCCAGCCCGTGCCGCGCCACCACCTCCCGCAGCGGGGCAAGCGGGATGGAAGGCTGCAACCTAGCTCCGCATCTCGATCTGGGCGCGGCGGCGGACCTCGCGCTGCATCTGCCGCGACAGAAGTTCGACGCGGTCGCGCAGTATCTGCTGGCGCGCCTGGTCGGGGGTCAGCGCCGCCTCGTTCCGCTGCTCACGCGCGCAGACCATGATCACGGCAACCCCATCGGGTGCGATCAGCGGCTGGCTGGCGCGGCCGGGGGCGAGGCTGGCGATCATGTTGCGCAGCGCCGGCGGGTTCATCGCTTCCAGCCGCACCGGCCCCGGATCCACCGGCCGGTCGCTGCCGGTGCCGCGCGCCGCCTGCTCCACCGCCTCGCAGCTGCGCAGGCTGGCCGAGAGGGCGCGCGCGCGTTCCACCGTTGCGATCTGCTGGGGTGTCGGGGCCTGCGGATCCAGCGTGCCGGCGAAGGGCAGGAACAGCTGCCGCAGCGTCAGCATGGTCGCCAGGTCGCGGCCGACCTCACGCCGCTGCCGCAGCGCGATCACCTGGAAGCCGCCCGGCACGCGGATGGGGTTGGCGATGGCACCGGGCGGCATCTGCTGCACCAGCCGCGCCGCTTCAGGGGTCAGCGCCTCGGCGCCCACCCAGCCAAGATCACCACCCTGCAGCGCCGATTGCGCCTGGCTGAACTGGGTGGCGGCCACGGGGAAGGGCACGCCGCTGCGCAGCTGGCCTACGATATCCTCGACGAAGCGCCGCACCTCCGGCTCCTCCGACGGGTCGTCGATGGGCACGAAGATCTCGCTGACCAGATATTCCGGCTGTCCGGTCCGCGCGCGGTGCGCGGCCAGCGCGTCCGCAATATCCTGCTCGCTCGGCTGGGCCTGGGCGCCGAGGATCGCGCGCAGCAGCCGCGACCAGGCGATCTGCACGCGAAGCTGGTCGTAAAGCACGCGGGGCTCGACCCCGGCGCGCCGCAGCTGCCCCACCAGGGCGCCGGCGGGCAGCTGGTTGCGGCGTTCAATGTCGGCGATGGCGGTGGCGATATCCTCATCCGTCACCTGCGCGCGGCGGCGCTGCGCTTCCTGCAGGCGCAGCCGCTCATCCACCAGCAGGCGGACCACCTGCGGGGTCAGCCGGTCCAGCACCGCCTGCGAGACGGGCAGGCCGGCATTGAGCGCGAAAAGCCGTCGGCGGCCTTCCACGTCGGCGGCGGTGATGATGTCGCCATTGACCACCGCCAGGATGCGGTTGGTCTGTGCCGCGGCCGGGCCAGGGCCACCCAGCAGAAGGGCGAGCATGGGGGCCAGCAGAAGGATGCGGAGGATGCCATTCATGCGCTGTGCCTACCCGCAGGCGGGGCGCGAGGGAAGGGCGCCGTTCCGCCCTATTCGGCCCGGATGTTGGCGGTGGCCACCACCTGCCGCCAGCGGGCCAGTTCCTCGGTCTGGAAGCGGCGATATTCCTCGGGGCTGTTCGCCACCACGTCGAGCCCGATCTGGCCCAGCCGCTGCACGCTGTCGGGATGGCGGAGCGCCGCCACCACGGCGCCCGAGACTCGCGCCAGCAAGTCGGGCGCCATGTTGGCCGGCGCCATCACCGCCTGCCAGGAGGTGACGATGAAATCCGCCAGCCCCTGCTCGATGGCGGTCGGCACGTCGGGCAGCACGCGGGCGCGGGTGGCGCTGGTCACGGCCACGGCGCGCAGCCGCCCGCCGGCGATGTGGCCGGCGACGGTGCCGAGATTCTGGAAGGAAAGCTGGACGTTGCCGGCGATCAGGTCGGTCGCCGCCGCCGCACCACCCTGGTAGGGGATATGCACCGGATCGGTGCCGGTGCGCTGCTTGAACAGCTCCATCGTCAGCTGGTCGGACGATCCGACGCCCGAGGTGGAATAGCTGGTGCGGCCCGGATTGGCGCGCAGCCAGGCCACCAGTTCGGGCAGGGTGCGGGCCGGCACGCGATCCGGGTTCACCACCAGCACGTTGGGCGTGGTGACGGCCAGCGTGATGGGCGTCAGGTCGGCGATCGGGTCGTAGCCCAGGTTCGGCCGCAGCGCGGCGTTGATGGCGAAGACGCCGATCGAGCCGACGAACAGCGTGTAGCCATCGGCGGCGGCGCGCACCACCTGGCGGGCCGCCACTTCGCCATTGGCGCCGGGCCGGTTTTCGGCCACCACCGGCTGGCCGAGATCCTGCGCCATCCGGTTGGCGATGGTGCGCGCGGTGATGTCCGAGGGACCGCCGGCAACGAAGGGCACGACGACCTGCACGGGCCGCGTCGGCCAGGCCCCCTGGGCCTGGGCCTGGGCGAGGGGGGGCGCGGCGAGCGTGCCGAGCAGCAGGGTGCGACGGTCGATCATCGGATGGTTTCCTCCAAGATTTTGGTTGCGCCCAGCATGCACCGGCGAAGGCGACCAGGGAAAGCCCGCAAGCCGCTGGCGGCCCTCGCGCTTATGTGTTTCGCTGTTCCCCCCGTCCGGAGGCCGATCATGCCCTTTCCCCGTCGCACGCTTTTGGCCGCCGGCCTTGCGGCCCCGGCCTTGGCCCAGGCCCAGTCGCTCGGCACCTGGCCGGCGCGGCCGATCCGGCTGATCGTGCCCTTCGCGCCCGGCGGCAGCACCGACGTGCTGGCGCGGCTGTTGACCGAACAGATGGCGCCCCGCCTCGGCCAGCCCTTCGTGATCGACAACCGCCCGGGGGCCGGCGCCACGCTCGGCACCGGCCTTGGCGCCGATGCGGCCCCGGATGGCTATACCGTGCTGCTGACGGTGATCAGCGCCTTCAGCGTGGGCAGCACGCTCTATCGCGGGCGGATCGGCTGGGATCCGGTGCGCAGCTTCGCGCATCTCGGCATGATCCAGTCCGGCTATTACGCGCTGATGGGCTTCCGCAACGTGCCCTTCGCCAATCCGGGCGAGCTGGCGGCAGCGGCGCGGCGTTCGCCGGGGCTGGCCTATGCCACCAGCGGCGTGGGTTCGCTGCCGCATCTGTTCATGCTGCGCTACGCCCAGGCCGCCAATATCGAGCTGACCCACATCCCCTATCGCGGCGGCGCGCAGGCGGTGAACGACACGATGGCCGGCGTGGTGCCGGTGACGCTGGATGGCATCGCCAGCAGCGTGAACTTCATGCGGACCGGGCAGATCAAGGGGCTCGGCATCACCGCGCCGACCCGCCAGCCGAGCTTCCCCGAGCTGCACACCTTCGTCGAACACGGGCTGCCCGGCCTGGTGGCCGAGGGCTGGGCCGGCATGGCGATGCCGGCCGCGACGCCAAAGCCCATCCAGGACCGCTTCACCGCCGTGTTGAAGGAGGTGCTGGAACTGCCCTCCATCCTCGCGCGCTACCAGCAGCTGGCGATCGACACCGGCACCCGCTTCGGCGAGGAGGCGCAGGCCTTCGTCGCGCAGGAAGTCGAGACCTGGCGCCCGCTGGTCATCGCCTCCGGCGCCACGGTGGATTGAGAGTTTGTGAGAGACTGCCCGCCACCACCGAATTCGCAGGATAAGGTTCAATGATATCAGCGGGCATGCTTTCGCAAGTTCGATTGATTGACAGGGACTGAACGGCCGATGACCGAATCCCGCCTGCTGGCCTTCCAGCGCCTGCTGGAGGGCCGGGCCGACCTGGCCTTCGTGCCGCTCTCGACCGACCTGCACTATCTGGCGGGCATCGCGCGCGACATCCCGAAATACGGCGTCACGCTGCATCCGGGCGATTGGCTGGAGGGCGCCTGGGTGGCGCCTGGCCATGCGCCCGTGCTGGCGCTGCCGCGCATGACGGCGGAATTTGCCGGCCGCGGAGCGGTGGAAAAAGCCGGTGGGGCCGCTGCAGGCATCGAGGTGCGGGTGCTCGGCGATTGGGACGACCCGGCCGCCCTGGTGCGCGACCTGATCGCCCGCTTCCGCCTGCCGGCCAGGCCGCGCATCGCGGTGAGCGAACGCGCGCATGCCGAAAGCCTGATCCATCTGCAGGCGCTGCTGCCGGACGCCATCTTCGTCTCGGCCACCGCCATCATCCGGGAACTGCGCCTGATCAAGAGCGCCGACGAAATCGCCCTGATGCGCGAAGCCGGGCGCCGCACCGAGGCGGCCTTTGCCGAGCTATTGCCCAAGCTGCGCTTCGGCATGACCGAGCTCGATATGGTGGCCGAGATCGACTATCAGATGAAGCGCCAGGACAGTCTGGGCCCCACCTTCACCACCACGCTGTACAATTCCGGCCCGAACCATCCGCTGCTGCTCGGCCGGCGGCTGGAATCCTGGAAGCGCAAGGTGATGCCGCCGGTGTCGGTGCTGTTCGACTTCGGCGCCTCGCATGACGGGCTTTGCTATGATTACGGCCGCACGGTCAGCTTCGGCGCGCCCTCGGCCGAGCAGATCCGCGTGCATGCGCTGGTGATGCAGGCGCAGCGCGCCGGCATCGCCGCGCTGAAGGTGGGCGCCACCTGCGAACAGGTGGATGCGACGGCGCGGCAGGTGATCGCGGATGCCGGCCTCGGCCCCGCCTTCCGCCATCGGCTGGGGCATGGCATCGGCTGGGACGTGCATGAACCGCCCTTCCTGACCCGCGGCAACGCCACCGAATTGCAGGAAGGCATGCTGTTCACGGTGGAGCCCAGCATCCTCCAGGAACGCGGTTTTTCCGCGCGGTGCGAGGATGTGGTGGTGGCGCGCCCTGGCGGCGGCGAACGCCTGACGCAGGGATTCCAGGAGCTGTTCGTCGTCGACCATTGAGGCGGGCGACCTTGCCGGCTGGCGGTCGCGCCGATAGATGCGGCGGGCCACGGGGGGAACAAAAGCATGTCCATCGACCTTGAGATCGCCCGCGCCGCCACCTTGCAGCCCATCGCGGCCATCGCGGCCCGCGCCGGTATCCCGGATGCGGCGCTGAACCCCTATGGCAAGTACAAGGCGAAGCTGGAGATGGGCTTCGTGGCCGAGGCCAGCGCCCGCCCGCCCGGCGCCCTGGTGCTGGTCACTGGCATCAACCCGACGCCAGCCGGCGAGGGCAAGACCACCACCACCATCGGCTTGGGCGACGCGCTGAACGCGCTGGGCACGCGCACCATGATCGCGCTGCGCGAACCCTCGCTCGGCCCCTGCTTCGGGGTGAAGGGCGGCGCCACGGGTGGCGGCCATGCCCAGGTGCTGCCGATGGAGGAGATCAACCTTCATTTCACCGGCGACTTCCACGCCATCACCAGCGCCAACAATCTGCTCTCGGCGATGATCGACAATCATCTGTACTGGGGGAATGAGTTGGGGCTCGACCCGCGCCGCATTTCCTGGCGCCGGGCGCTGGACATGAATGACCGCAATTTGCGCGATTGCGTGGTCGGGCTTGGCGGCGCGGCGCAGGGCGTGGTGCGGGAAGATGGGTTCGACATCACCGTGGCGTCGGAGGTCATGGCCGCCTTCTGCCTGGCGCGGGACCTTCACGATCTGCAGGCGCGGCTCGGGCGCATGATCATCGGCCGGCGGCGCGATGGCAGCGCGGTGACCGCCGCCGACCTGAAGGCGGACGGCGCCATGGCGGCGCTGCTGCGCGATGCGCTGAGCCCCAACCTGGTGCAGACCATCGCCGGCAGCCCGGCCCTGGTGCATGGCGGCCCCTTCGCCAACATCGCGCATGGCTGCAACAGCGTGGTGGCCACGCGGCTCGCCCTTGGCCTGGCCGATGTGGTGGTGACCGAAGCCGGCTTCGGCGCCGATCTGGGCGCGGAAAAATTCTTCGACATCAAGTGCCGGCTGGCCGGTCTTCAGCCGGCCTGCGCGGTGATCGTGGCGACGGTGCGCGCGCTGAAGATGCATGGCGGCGTCGCCAAGTCGGCGCTGGGCACCGAGGATGTGGCCGCTGTCGGGCGCGGCGTGGTGAATTTGCTCCGCCACATCGAGAATACCCAAAAGTTCGGCGTGCCGGTGCTGGTCGCGCTGAACCGCTTCACCAGCGACACCGCGGCCGAGATCGCCGCCGTGCAATCCGCCGTCGCCGCCGCGGGCAGCGAGGCCTTCCTATGCACCCATTGGTCGGACGGCGCCGCCGGCGCGACGGACCTGGCGGTGGCGGTGCAGGCGCGGATCGCGGCCGGGCAGGCTCGCTTCGCGCCGCTCTACGCCGATGCGCTGCCGCTGGCCGAGAAGCTGCGGACCATCGCCCGCGAGATCTACCGCGCCAGCAACATCGCGTTGCCGGCCGCGCTGGCCGAGCGGCTCGGCCGTTGGGAAGCCGAGGGTTTTGGCCACCTGCCGGTCTGCGTCGCCAAGACCCAGTACAGCTTCAGCGCCGACCCCACCGCGCTCGGCGCGCCGAGCGGCCATGTGCTGCCGATCCGCGATGCGCGCCTGTCGGCCGGCGCGGGCTTCGTGGTGGCGGTGGCGGGCGAGATCATGACCATGCCCGGCCTGCCGCGGCGTCCGGCGGCCGAGACCATCGGCCTCGATGCGGCGGGCGAGATTGTGGGCCTGTTCTGAGCGCGCCGGCTACCGCGTGCCGCCGACCATGAAATCCGCCAGCGCCCGGGCCAGACACTCATTCAGCCGGTCTGCCGTCGCGGCGCGCTGCGCGGGGGGCGCGCGTTCCAGGTCGATCCCGCCGGTCTCCACCCAATGCTTCATCACCACCCAGCGGCTGAACAGGGCCGCGCCGGACGCATAGGCCGCCTGGGACAGCTTCTCGCGATAGGTCTCGACATCGGCATTGGCCCGCAGGAAGCGCGAGAATTGCGGGTCCATCAGGATCAGGTCCGTGCGCTCGGCGCGCGTCTCGCGCAGCCGCGCGGCGGCGGTCTGCACGGTGTCCGCCATCTCCTCGGCTGAGAGGCTGCGCACCGCCTCGACGGTGCCGAGTTGCCAGATGACCAGATTGGGCCGGAAGGCCGGCACGACATCATCCAGCAGCCGCGCATGGTCGGTGGCGGTGCTCCCGCGCAGCCCCTCGCGCCGGATCTCGACATGGGTCTCGGCCCGGCGACCGGCCAGGATATGGGCCAGCCGCTCCGGCCAGGCGCGGTCGCGGGCCGATGCGCCGCCCGAGGATGTGGTGGCGCTGCCGATGAGCAGGATGCGGATATCGCCCTGGAACAGGGCCGTGGCGGTGCCCGGTAGCGGGCCGGACGCCATCGCCGAATCGGGCACCGGGCAGTCCGCCGCGCGCGGCGATGCGGCGGCCGGCAGGCCGGGCAGGGCCAGACTCAGGATCGCTGCGATCAACCACCTCACCATCATGACAATTTGGCCACTTTATTGGCCGCCGGCAAGGCGTCTGGCTTGCGGCGCGTGCCACCCTCATGCCAGGCGACCAGGGCGGCGATTCCGACCAGTGCCAGCAGGCCGCCAAGATTGACCAGAAGCTGCGCGTGCCAGCCCTCCGACACCTCGATGGTGACGCGGCCCAGGAAGCTCAGGAAGATGCCCGCGCAGAACACCGGCAGGCCCTGCTGGCCGAGCAGCGCGAACAGGCTTGCCACGTAGCCGTTGAGCCAGGCCGCCTGGGGCTTCACCCAATGGGCGGCCAGCCAGACCATGATCAGCACGCTGGCCAGCCGCGCCGGGTGCAGCCCGGATTTGTCGATGGTGGCGTACCAGCCGGCCAGCCATTCGGGGGCGGTGATGCCGAACAGCATGCCCGCCCGCGACAGGTTCATGCCGAAGGCGTTGCCCAGCAGCAGTGCCATCAAGGCGGCCGCCACCCAAGGGTTCCAGCCGAACCAGCGGCTCAGCGTCGCTGTGTCGGCCCGGCCCAGCCAGATCCCGATCGCGAACAGCAGCTGCCAGGCAAAGGGGTTGAAGAACCAGGCATCGCCCGTCCAGGAGGGGGGCGCGATGCCGACACCGCGCGCCAGCACATACATCAGCACGGATGCGCCGATCAGCAGCGGCAGCCGCCGGATCAAGGGTACCGCCAGCGCGAACAGCGCCAGCACCACGATATACAGGGGCAGCACGTCCAGGAAGGCCGGCTGGTAGCGCAGCAGCAGCGCTTCCAGCAGGGCGCGATAGGGTTCCTGCGTGAAGGGGTCCAGCGCCAGCTCGTCGAAATAGGCCGCCTGGTCCAGCGCCGCCGCGCTGAATCCGACCTGCGCGGTGAAGACCACGAACAGGAAGATATGCGCCACATACAGGGTGAAGATGCGCTCCACGATGCGCGTGCCGGTGCGCAGCCAGCCTTCGCGCTCCAGCATGCGGCCATAGGACAGGCCCGCCGCATAGCCGGCCAGCAGGACGAAGATCTCGGTGGCGTCCGAGAGGCTCACCTTGCGCAGGGTAAAGTCGCCCACGATGTTGCCCGGCGTGTGGTTGACAAAGATCATCCACAAAGCGAGGCCGCGGAACATGTCGACGCGCAGGTCTCGGCCGGCGCGGACCAGGGGGATTTTGGGTGTCGCTTGGGTAGCCATGCCCCGACACCATCAGGGAGGGGCGGGCTGTGGCGCAAGCCTCGATTGACGCGCTGCTGCGGCAGGGCATGGCGGCGCACGGCGCCGGCGACCTGGCGCAGGCCGAGCGGATCTACCGCCGCGTGCTGCGCCAGGCGCCGGCCTCGGGCGATGCGCTGAACCTGCTCGGCATCATCGCGCGGCAGCGGGGGGACCTGGCACAGGCGCTGACGCTCTCGGCCAAGGCGCTGGCGAGCGCGCCCGACAGCCCGGTGTTCCTGGCCGCGCGCGGCGCCGTGCTGGCCGAGGCGGGCCACTTCCCCGAGGCGATCGCCGCGCTGCGAGCCACCATCGCGCGCCGGCCGCGGGACATGGTCTCGCTGCGCAACCTGGGCCAGGCGCTGACCGCTTCGGGCCAGGCGGCGGCCGCGCTGGCGCCGCTCCGCCAGGCGGTGGCGCTGGCGCCCGGGGCGCCCGAGGCCTGGCTGGCGCTGGCCCATGCGGCGCGGGAGGCGGGTGACGCCACGCTGGCGATCCAGGCCGCGGCACGTGTGGGCGCGCTGCCGGGCGTGCCGGCGGCGCTGGCCGAGCAGGCTGCCTTCATCGCGGCGGCGCTCGGCGGGGCAGCGCCGGCGCGCGCCCCGGCGGCCTATGTGCGGGCGCTGTTCGACCAATATGCGCCGCGCTTTGATGCCGACCTTGAGGGAAGGCTGGAATATCGCACGCCGGCGCTGCTGGCCGCCCTGCTGGCGGCGCAGGGTCTTGTGCCGGACGGGTCACGGCGGGTGCTCGATCTTGGCTGCGGCACCGGCCTGTCCGGCTTGGCGCTGCGCCCCTTCGCCCGGCATTTGACCGGCGTGGACCTGTCGCCGCGCATGCTGGCGGTGGCGAAGGATCGCGGCCTGTATGACAGCCTGGCCGAGGCCGACCTGCTGGCCTGGCTGCCCGCGCACCCGGCCGCCTTCGACCTGATCGCGGCGGCGGATGTACTGAACTATCTGGGCGATCTGGGGCCGGCCTTGCAGGGTATCGGCGCGTCGCTGGCGCAGGGTGGCGTGGCTGCCTTCAGCCTGGAACGCGGGGAGGGGGGCGGCTACGCGCTCGGCCCCGGCTTGCGCTATCGCCACGACCCGGCGCTGTTGCCCGGCCTGCTGGCGGCGGCGGGGCTTCGGCTGCTGGCCCGCGAGGATGTGGTGCTGCGCCAGGAAAAGGGCGCGCCGGTGGATGGCGCGCTGATCCTGGCCGCGCGGGACGGCGCCTGAGTCAGGCGGCGAGCAGGCGGGCCAGTGCCGTCACGTCGCGCGCCGCGGCGCTGCCGGGATGGCGCGTCAGCAAGGGGGTTTGCCGGCGGATCGCCTCGGGCACCTTGGGATCGCGGCGGATCACCGCGGCCAGGTCCAGGCTGCGGCCGAGGAAGCGCTCGGTAGCGGCCGAGAGGGTGGCATGGACCTGCTGGCCGGCGGCCGGGCTCGGCGCCATGTTCACCACCAGCCGCACGGCCTTGCCCGGCGCATCCTGGGCGAACAGTTTCAGCACCGCATAGGCGTCGGTCAGGCTGGTCGGTTCCTCGGTCGCCACCAGCAGCAGCTGGTCGGCGGCGGCGGCCAACCGGCGCTGCGTGGCATCGATGCCGGCGCCGATGTCGAGCAGCACCCAATCCCATGTCGCGGCCAGGGCGCCGGGCAGCGCCATCACCCGGTCCAGCGCGCTGGCGGACAGCGACGACAGCGCCCCCGACCCGGCGCGGCCGGGCAGCAGGTGGAAGCCGGCCGGATGCGCGATCAGCACCTCCTCGGCCGCCGCGCGCCCGGCCAGCACGGTGCCAAGGTCGAGCCGCGGTGCCAGGCCCAGCTGCACATCGGCGTTGGCCAGCCCGAGATCGGCATCCAGCAGCAGCACCCGCGCGCCACCCTGCGCCAGCGCCTGGGCAAGCGTGATGGCCAGCCAGGTCTTCCCCACGCCCCCCTTGCCCGAGGCGACGCCCAGGATC